>Ga0068705_10000107_pt1 | contig 39173 bp, 32 predicted proteins | sample YNPMSTMetaG_FD_65631 | JGI IMG/M metagenome (GOLD analysis project Ga0068705, IMG submission 65631) | Anoxygenic and chlorotrophic microbial mat microbial communities from Yellowstone National Park, USA - YNP MS-T MetaG | ecosystem: Environmental > Aquatic > Thermal springs > Hot (42-90C) >... | reverse complement strand
CAAAAAGTCTATCTTTAGCCTAATCTTTTATTTCTGATTCAAAAATATATTCCAATTCCCTTAATATCTGTTCAAAATGCTGTTTTCTGACTTTGTTCTTAAACGGTCTTTATGGCACTTAAGCCTGAAAAAAATAATGCTTTTACTATATCATCCAACATAAAAGTAACCCTTTTGCGTTTGGGTATTATATATGGTTTAAAATTCCTATCTCGTGTTCAAGGTATAAAGCTTCATATCTTCAAATATCGTCTTTGGTGTCCTTCTATAGTATCCGTTGCCTCTTGTCTTAATATGATCTTTTAAATATACTTCCCTCTCTTTTAACATTATTTCTTGTATCATCTCCTTGAAATATTTGGATAATTGTTCTAAAATTATATTGTCCATTGCGAATTCCTCCTTGATAGGTTTTTTTAATTTCCTGCAGTTATATAATATAACCCTTCAAGGGGAATTTCAATGACACAATTAATTATACACTACCAATTTTTTTAAAAATTTTTAAAATTAATATTAATGATCACTAAACAACTATCTTCTTACAGTGTATTAAATGATTATAAAAAACAAAGAATCAATTGTTAATCTTTTCTATAACAATAAAATCAAAAACAGAATAATATTCTAAAGTGGGTATTAAAAAGCCTATAAAATCAGGTCCTTTATATATCAAAAAAACGTTTTTTCTGTGGTGATAATGGATTTTGTTGTCAACAAGAAAGTCTTGAACCTTTTTCCTAATACCATTAATAATGACCTTTTGCCAACTCTTTGGCTTAAGAAAAAACAATTTTTCTCCTGTATTGTTTTTTATCTTTAAATTAAGTATTTTCTTAGCCTCGCCTTTTTCAATCGTAAACTCATCAGAAAAAACCAAAAAGTCTTTGTCAACTATAAAAAACTTATCATAAGAAAGTATAATAGAATAATCACCTGTTTTAACTAATATCTTATGCCCTTTAAAATCCCATTTTTTAAGAAAGCTCAGAACAGTTAAAAGATTGTCATAAGATATATAATAGTCTTTGCAAAGGCTTTTTAATGCATTTATAATGCTGTTTTTTATTATTACATCATCAAGCCCCAATAATTTCTTAACATCTATATAAACTTCATTATAACCCTTATTAAACGTAACTGTATTTTTGTCAATAAACTCCTTTGTCTCCCTTAATATATCCTGTATCTCTAACAACTTTATCTTAAAATAAGGAAAATAATGTTTAACTATAGGCAAAATATTATTTCTTATCCTATTCCTCTCATACTTATCATCAAGGTTGGACTTATCAATAAAGTACTTTATGGAGTGGTCATCAAGAAACTTTATTATATAATCTTTTTCTAAAAAAAGAATTGGCCTTACAATATTATTCTCTTTAAACCTCATCCCGCAAAGCCCAGAAAGCCCGGAACCTTTAAAAAGCCTTAAAAAAAAGTTTTCTATATTATCATTAAGTATATGAGCAGTTGTTATTGAATTAAGACCTTCCTTTTCTACTATCTCATTTAAAAACCTATATCTTATAATCCTTCCAGCCTCTTCAAAGGATACTTTTTTATCTTTAGCATAACTTGTTACATCAAACCTATTTATATGAAGTTTTATCCCAAAAGACCTTGAGAGACTTAACGCATATTCTTCTTCATCAAAAGCCTCTTTCCTTGACATATGGTTAAGATAGAAAAACTGAAAGTCAATATAATTATGTTTTTTTATTTCAAGTAAGAGATAGAAAAGAAAAGTTGAGTCAGGCCCCCCTGAAAATGCTAATAAGGTTTTTTCACCCTCTCTATAACAAGACTTAACTCTTTCAACTACAGAACGTTCAAACATCAATTATACTTGTTCATAGCAAACTCAGGCCCTTTCTCAATTATGTCTATTACGGCCTGTTTTGCAGTTTTTAAAGTCTCTTGTATAACTGGCTCTTCATCTTTTGTAAAGTCAGACAAGACATAATCTTCAAGTCTTTGATTAACAGGTTTACCAATACCTATCCTGAGTCTAATAAAATTAGTCTTATTAAGGTTCTCAATTATTGACCTTATCCCATTATGACCGCCAGCACTCCCATCTTTTCTTATCCTTATCTTGCCAAGTGGTAGATCTATATCATCATAGACAACTATAAAGTTTTCAGCAGGTATTTTATTATAACTCATAACATGAAGTATTGGTATACCGCTAAGATTCATATACATCATAGGTTTTAAAAGGAAAATCTTTTTATTTTCAAGATTAAGAATTGAAAAACTGTAATTATCTTTTGACCTTAAAGTAAGTGAAAAGTCTTTAATTAAAAGGTCTATAACTCTAAAACCAACATTATGTCTATTATTAGAGTATTTTGCACCCGGGTTCCCAAGTCCTGCAACAAGATATATACTCTTATTACTTTTCATTCTTTAATTCAAGGAAAGACTACTCTTTCTTTCCTTCTTCTTTTACTTTTCTTTCAGGTTTGATAACTTCAGGAGCTGCTGGAGTCTCTTCCTTTTTCTCTTCCTCAAGTTTTGCACCAGCAATATGAACAACTACTGCATTCTCATCTTCTACTATTTTAACACCTTTAGGTGGAACTATTTCTTTAACGTGTATTGAGTCACCTATCTTCATATTTGTAATATCTATTTCTATATAATGAGGTAAGTCTTTAACCTTAACTTCTATTTCAAGAGAAGTCATAAACTCTTCTAAGACACCACCCTCTTTAACTCCTCTAGCCTCTCCAACAAGTTTAACAGGAACTCTTGTTGATATAACCTTATCTTCAGTAACACCAAGTATATCAAAATGTAAAAACTTATCTGTAACTGGATGTATTTGAAAGTCTTTAATAAGACCCATAAATTCTTCACTCTCTACCTTTATCTTTATTATCTCGTGCTCACCTGCTTTACTAAAAGCATTTACAAAACCTTTATAGTCAGTATAGACTGGGATATTTTTATCAATACCATATACTATACCAGGGATAAAACCTTCTCTTCTAATTTTATTTAAATCTTTTTTAACTTCTCTTTTCTTAAGTTCTAAAGTAACCATAAAATCCCCCTAATTTATATAAAGGAAAATAAGTTTCAAAGGCTGGGACGGGAGGATTCGAACCCCCGAATGTGGGGACCAAAACCCCATGCCTTACCAGCTTGGCGACATCCCAAATTTCAAAAATTAAATTTAATAACTTGAAAAATAAAAGTCAAAGTCAATATTAATTTTTATTTTTTTAAAAAAATTAAGAGCGTTTTTATAACCTAATTCAGAATAAAGCCCAAAAACACTTGAACCACTACCTGAGAGCATTGTAGCAAAAGCACCGGAAGTTTTTAAAAGTCTTTTTGCTTCTTTTATCTCATTAAAGTCAATAACAAATTCAAAAGAATTAAACATATTTTCACAAATTTTATTCAAGTCACTATCTAAATAAGCCTTTATAAAAGACCTCTGCCTATCAATATTATTTGAATAACATCCAGTTTCAGCTAGTTTCTTGTAAGCTTCACCTGTATTTATAGAAAGTTTTTTAGGTTTTAAAACAATAATATATAATTTTTTATAAGGTAAAAGATAGGAAACATCCCCCCTACCCTCAACAATAGCAGGCTTATTATTAATAAAAAAACTTGTGTCTGAACCTAAAGAAGAAGCAATTTTAGTCAGTTCTTTCAATGAAAGTCTTAAACCAAAGTATTCATTTAAAAACCTTAAAGTAAACCCTGCATTAGATGAACCAGAGCCAAGTCCAGAACCATAGGCAATAATCTTTTCAAGAAATATTCCAATACTATTTATAGTATAATTATTAGTGTACTGCTTCAAAGCACTAAATGCTTTTACAACAAGATTACCATCATTATTTATTTCATCTACATTACAGCCAAAAACAAAGGTATCACTCTTGTAAAAATATATTAAGTCATAAATATCATAAACAGGATAAAAGAAAGAAAATATACTGTGATAACCATCATCTCTTTTTCCAATAACCTCAAGATAAATATTAACCTTAATATTCGAATAACACTTGCCTATTAACTCTTTTCTTCTAATCTTTTTACCCTCTTTTCAAGCTGATCAAGCAATACCTTTTGTGGATCAAGAAGGTGTATATAGTCTGTTGGGTCTTTCAATAGTTCAAAGTCTGTAATCCTTGCAAGTCTTCCAGGCACACCAACAACAGTACAATTGTCAGGGACATCTCCAGTAACAACTGCATTAGCACCTATCTTTACATTATTACCAATAAAAATAGGACCTAAAATCTTTGCCCCTGCTCCAATAGTAACATTATTCCCTATAGTAGGATGCCTCTTTCTTCCCTTAATCTTTCCTGTACCACCCAATGTAACACCTTGATATACAGTGCAATCATCACCTACAACAGTTGTCTCACCTATAACAACACCACTTCCATGGTCTATAAAAAACCTTTTACCAATTTTAGCCCCTGGGTGTATCTCTATACCTGTAATTATTTTACCAATAAACATCAAGAGTCTTGGTATAACAGGGACTTTAATTTTACACAAAAAATGTGCTATTCTATATAAACACATTATATGAAATCCAGGATATGTAAGTATAATCTCTAATACACCAAAAATATTCTTCTTTGCAGCAGGATCTCTATCAATTATAGTTTTTATAAGACTAAACATAGTAAAAACCTTATTTTAAGATTTAAAACTTGAAAAATTATAATCTAAAATTTAAGTAAGCAATTAAAATTAGAGAATTTATTTTTTTGTTTTATTACAAATAATATTAATACGCTTAGAAATTGATTTATTACCCTAATTGTCTAAGATTATTTTTCTCTTTTAGTGTTCGAAATAGTATTTTTTCTAAAATTTTAAAATTTTTAAAAAAATTTTCTACTTAAAATAAGAAATCATTAATTTTATTTTAAAACAAGGTTTTATTTCATTTTTTACAAATTAAATTATTACTTTTAGGAGGTTTTATCATGATTCAATGGCCAAAGACTAATGATGCCATAGGTACTGCAAACAGGGGTAATCCTTGTGAGTCAGGATTATGTACACTCTGTAGGGCAGACTGTCAGGGCAAATGCGAAACTTTTATGTCAAGTATGAAAGGAAGAAAAATACTTTATCCAAGAGACTTTGGAACAGTAACTGCTGGAAGTTCAAACACTACAGCAATAGGGGTCTCCTATAACTCACTTAGAATACAAGGATACAACTACGGTGCATATGGCTTACCAAAGGGGCTTTCAAACTCACCAGATGACTGTATTTTCCCTAACGTAAGCATTGAGACTGAGTTTGGCTATAGAACAGAGACAAAGGCAAGAGTACCAATTATGACTGGTGCATTAGGTTCAACTTTCATAGCAGCAAAATACTGGGAGTCTTTTGCCATAGGTGCTGCACTTGTTGGTTTCCCTATAGTTGTTGGCGAAAACGTTGTTGGTATAGATAAACAGGCTGTAATAGAGAATGGAAAGATAAAAAAAGCACCTGAACTTGATAGAAGAATTGAAACATTCTTAAAATACTTTGATGGCTACGGTGCAATAATTATTCAAATGAATGTTGAAGACACAAGAAATGGTGTTGCTGAATATGTAATAGAAAAATATGGAGATAAAGCAATAATAGAACTCAAGTGGGGACAAGGTGCAAAAGACATTGGGGGAGAAATACAGGTTAATGACCTTGACTATGCTATATTTTTGAAAAACCGAGGATATGTTGTTGACCCTGACCCAACAAAACCAGAGGTTCAAGCAGCATTCAAGGCGGGTGCAATAAAGTCATTTGCAAGACATAGTAGACTAGGATATACTAACTATAACAGAGTAGACAAAGTTGAGGAAGACTTTGCAAGGTCTGTAAGATACCTAAAGAAATTAGGCTACAAAAGAATAACACTAAAGACTGGTTCTTACGGTATGGAAGGTCTTGCTATGGCTATAAAGTTTGCATCAAAGTATGGACTTGACTTATTAACAATAGATGGTTCAGGTGGTGGAACAGGAATGAGCCCTTGGAATATGATGGAAACATGGGGTGTTCCTTCAATACTATTACACTCAAAAGCTTATGAATATGCCTCAATACTTGCAGCAAATGGAGAAAGAGTTGTTGATATGGCTTTTGCTGGTGGTTTTGCAAGAGAAGACCATATATTCAAGGCATTAGCACTTGGGGCACCATACACAAAACTTGTTTGTATGGGAAGAGCAATGATGATACCTGGTTTCTTAGGTTCAAACATTCAAGGAGTAATTGACCCTGCAAGCAAGGCTAAAGTAAATGGAAACTGGGATAAATTGCCTGCATCAGTAACTGAAATTGGAACTAAACCTGAAGAAATATTTGCAGGATACTTTGATGTAGAGAAAAAAGTTGGTAAAAATGAGATGAAGAACATACCTCTTGGTGCAATAGCTATATGGACATTAGCTGATAAATTAAGTGCAGGATTACAACAACTTATGGCTGGTGCAAGAAGATTCAGCCTAAAAGAAATATCAAGACAAGACATAGCATCTGCAAATAGGGAAACAGAAAGAGAAACAAAAATACCATTTATAACAGATGTTCAAGATGAATTAGCAAAGAAAATCCTTAACTCATAAGAGATAAAAGGGGGATAACCCCCTTTTTTATAAAAAACTAAAGAAAAAAAAGAGATAATCCGATTCTGTCTCATCTTTTGTTATTTTATATATATTAAGTGAGGGTGTTATGAAAAAGTTTATTATAATTTTATTTATACTTCCTATAATGTCATACAGTTTTAAGGCTGTTGTAATATGTTATCATAATATAGTAGAGAAGACTAAGTTTTCAATAGATGTTTCAGTAAAAGACTTTGAAGACCATCTCTTGTTCTTTAAGAATAATGGATACAAAAGTATAACTGCATCAGAACTACTTAAAGTAATGAAAAACCCAACAGATGACAAGTATGTAGTTATTACATTTGATGATGGAAATGATGGAGTGTATAAAAATGCTGTGCCATTATTAAAAAAGTATGGATTTAAAGCAACTTTTTACATATACCCATCAATAATATTTGCAAGAGAGGCAGGCAAAAGAAAGGCTTTTATGACATGGAAAGAAATAAAGGAAGTAGTTAATACCCCAGGCTTTGAGCTCGGTAATCACTCATACTATCACCCTTTTATGACAAAAGAGGACGATTTAGGTCTAGTACATAATATAATAGATGCAGCAAAAGTACTTAAAGAAAAGACAGGGCAATATCCAAAAACATTTGCATACCCTTTTGGTAAATATGATGATAGAGTAATAAAAAAATTAAAAGAGGCAGGGGTTGAGGCAGGATTTTCTATAGACATTGGATTTATAAAACCTGATAGCAATCAATACAAGATACCAAGACTTATGTTATATAAATGGGTGAATGTTTCTATTTTAAATGAAATAGTAGAAAAAGAAAACTTAGCACTCCTAAATCACCCTAAAAAAGCAAAAAGCATTTATATCTCAAAAAATAGAGAAAAAAATAAAATTCTATAATCTATTTTATAAGAGGAAAAAATGAAAAAGATAATATTGTCTATTTTCTTCATACTTTACTTAGCCACTCATGTAAAACTAATAGCAAAAGACTTGATTATAGAAAAGTCTACACAAAAAAATCCTTTTTCATCAAGTACTATATATAAAAATTTTACTCAAAACGATGATGAAGATAATAATGAAGACAATGATGAAAATAATAACGGAGATGATGAAGAAGACTATGAAGAATAATTGGCAGATGAAAATTTATTACTTGTAAACTTCATAAAGTTGAAGAAATAAAAATTTTGTTTTAAAATTTTAGATAATTTGTTGTAAACTTCTTATTAAGAACTAAACTCCTTAGATTTTAAGTTTTGAAATAAATATTTGAGGATATATTAAATGCTTAAGAAAAAATTTTTCTATTATATAATATCATTAACTTCCATTTTATAAATCTAAATGCAGAACCTACTATTCTAAATTATTCTTACGGAAATTACGAGGTAAATACCACAACCTATACATTTGTAGATCATGTAAATGTGAGGGAAGAACCATCTCTGAAATCAAAAACTATAAGAAAACTCCCAATAGTAACACCTATTATAGTTATATCTGTTACCTCAGAATCTTCAATAGTAAATAATTATGAAGAAAAGTGGGTAGAAATATCATATAAAATCAATGGTAAAAAAGAGAAAGGTTATGTATGGGGTGGCTTATTAGCCAAGACTTTTGTAAAATTACCTGAAGACATAGTATTGGTTGGAATAACTTAAAGCAGATGCTGAAACATATAAGAAAAAAGTTGAGATCAGATGGATATCTGGAAAAAAAAGTCATATAAACAATAAAGTTTGATGCAATTGAAATGCCTGAAAGTCCTTCCTTTTCTTATTCAATGAGGAGTGAATACTTGGGCAATAAGGGATTTAATAAGTCTATTGTATTCTTTAAAATTTCTTTTATATATGAAGCTTGTGACTATCCAATCGCTGATGTCCTTATTGCAACAGACCTAAAAAATAAAAAAATTTATTATGTACTTGAAGCTCCTAAGTCTAGTAGTGAGACTGGCTCAGTGTTTTCTTCAATAGTATTTCCAAAAGATATAAACGGAAAATCCAATCAAATAAAACTAATAATAGATATTGAATACACCAATGATAAAGGAGAAATAGTAAAAGAAAAAAAGACTGAAATATATAAGTTTGATGGATAAAAGTTTAACAAGATAGAAGAAAAAAATTAATAAATACTTAAAATATATAAACTCTTTAGTAATTAACTTTCTTCTAGTAATCTTATTGCTATCAAAAACTTAGTGGATATATAAATACAGTTTTAGTTAATGTAGATTATAGTTAAAAACTTATTCTACATCAATTAGATAAAAGACTTTTAAATACTATATGATTTAAGACTAAGATAAAGTTTAAAAGTGGTAAAAAAAAGAATATTACTTTTAGAATTAATCTTTTACCCCCACCCAAGAAGGTGGGGTATTTTCTATTCAATCTTTATCTTCTTAGGTTTAGCCTCTTCAGACTTAGGTAGTACTATTGCAAGCACTCCATTTTCTAATTTTGCCTTTATTTTATCCTTGTTTATATCATTGCCAAGCCTGAAGCTCCTTTCATATACAAACTTGTCTTCAAACTCTTTGTAAATAGTTTTTTTACCATTTAAGTCAACCTCAGCCTTAAAAGTCAGTATGTTTTTATCCACATCTATAGTTAAACCCTCCTTTTTTGCTCCTGGTACATCACTTATTAAAACATAATCATTTTCTCTTTCAAATATATCTGTTAAAGGTAGTATTGTTCTCATCTTCATCACCTCCCTTATTCTATTGCAATCTTTTTAACTAAACCTTCTTTCTTTTTCATGGTTATAGTAAGAACCCCATTTTCATAATTAGCCTTTATTGTATCTGGGTCAATATCTTTCAACTCTATAATTCTCTCAAGTTTTCCCTCAAATCTTTCTTCTCTCAATAACTTACAATCTTTTACATCTTTTGTCTTTTCAACTCCTATGTAGAGGCTATTGTTCTTGTATTCAACATTTATCTTGTTTTTATCAACCCCAGAAATTGGGACAACAACTTTTACATCATTATTATCATCTTCATAAACATTAACAGGTAATAAACTTATACTGTATTCCCTTATTTTATTTTCTAAAAAACTATCCATTTCATTATATAAGTTATTCAACTCTTTTTCTATAACTTTTACATCAGGTATTAGCCACATACTGCACCCCCTGTTTTTTTATTTATTTACTCAATCTTTATTGACTTTCCTTTCTCTTCTTCCTTTTTAGGAAGTGTTATTTTCAATAAACCGTCTTTAAACTCAGCCTTAGCTTTTTCAGCATCAACTTCTGGCAAGCTAAAACTCCTTTCAAATGAACCATAAACGCATTCTTTTACATATTTTTTTCTGTCTTTTTCTTCCTTTTCCTCTTTCTTTTCACCCTTTATAATAACAACATTGTCTTTTATTGTAACTTCCAAGTCTTCTTTTTTTACTCCAGGTATTTCAGCCTTAATGTATATATTCTTATCATCTTCATGTATGTCTACAACAGGATTAAAATCAGACTTTAGTATACTTGTTGTTTCAAGGTCAGCAAAAAAGTCTTCAAACATTGATTGCATTCTAGACCTTAAGTTTTCAAACAAATCAGGTCTTTTAAAGTCTTTTCTTAGAAGGTTTTTCATGGTCCACCTCCCTTAGTATTTTTTATTTACACTAATTATATATCAATAAGTATGCCAACCTAAAACATTATTAATATCCCTAAAACATTTAAAATCACAGAATAAAAAAAATTAGTAGGAAATAATGTACACCATTGATGTGCAAATTTGATACATATGTGTAAAAAATATATAAAAATCTTGGGCTTAATATACACATAAAATAGCCTTAAACCATTAAATTTTGCTTAAATTTTACTCTTAAAATTTTATTGGAGAAAGAGATGGGATTTTCTTGTGGTATAGTAGGACTTCCAAACGTAGGTAAGTCAACCCTTTTTAACGCACTCACAAAAGCAAATGTAGAAAGCTCAAACTATCCATTCTGTACTATTGACCCTAATGTTGGGGTTGTTCCAGTGCCAGACCCAAGGTTAAATAAACTATCAGAACTTGTAAAACCTCAGAAGACTACACCAACTTTCATAAAGTTTATAGACATAGCAGGAATAGTAAGAGGAGCAAGCAAAGGTGAGGGGCTTGGTAATCAATTCCTGGCTAACATAAGAGACACTGATGCAATGGTAATAGTATTAAGGTTTTTTAATGACCCTGATGTAGTACATGTTGATGGGAGAATAAACCCAATACAAGACTTTGATACTATAATGACAGAATTAATATTAAAAGACCTTGAGACACTAGAGAAAAGACTTGATAAAGCCATTAAACAACAAAAAGCAGATAAAAACATAAAAGATAAAGAATTAATAAAAGAACTGATTAAAGAACTCGAGAAAGAGAATATAAACATACTAAAAAATGAAAAGTTTAAAGAAATAAAAGAAGAATTAAGGTTATTAGTAGACAAGCCAATAATGATAGCCTGTAATCTTGATGAGTCGCAATTAAACGATTATGAAAATATACCGTATTTCAAAGAATTAAGAGAAAAGGCTGAAAAAATAAATGCAAGAGTAGTTGTCTTTTCTGCAAAGCTTGAGTCTGAATTAAAAGAATTGTCAGACCAAGAGGCTAAAGACCTTTTAGAGTCATACAATCTTAAAGAGAGTGGTTTAGAGAGAATAGTAAGAGAAGGTTATGATATGCTTAACCTTATAACATTTTTCACAGCAGGGGAAAAAGAGGTCAAGGCATGGACAATAGAAAAAGGGACAAAAGCACCCGATGCAGCAGGAGTAATTCACACAGACTTTAAAAAAGGATTTATCAGGGCTGAGGTTGTAAGTTACAATGACTTTATAGAGGCAGGTTCTTTTGCAAGGGCAAGAGACTTAGGAAAAGTAAGGCTTGAAGGAAAAGACTATATATTCCAGGATGGAGACATAACAATATTCAGGTTCAATGTCTGATTTGTTAAAAATATTAAAAACCATAAAAAACTTAGTGGTTAATGCTACAGTCTTAATCTTGTTATAATACCTTAAAGAAGATTAATTTTTAAGTATAAAAACCTTTTATATTACTAACTTTTTTGTAATATTGACTTAAAATTTGTTCTACTTAACTATTAAAATAAAAACATTATATTTTTCTTCTTTTACTCTTATTTTATAATTTACTAATATTTTTCAACTACTCTTTTTTATATAAACTATACCGTTAAATAATGCTACAAGACTATCTTCAGTCTTTATCTCTATAGTGTAAGAACCTATCCTTTCACTCCTAAAGTCCTCTTTAGCCTCTGCAATCAATACACCTGATGAAACACCCTTAAAATACTTAATATCAGCCTGTAATGCCACAGCAACCTTACCATAAGAGTTTGATGCAAGAGCAAAAACAGTATCAGCAAGGCTAAAAATAACTCCCCCATGAACAGTATTATGTAGGTTTAGATGATTAAGGTTTATAGCAATACTGGCCTTCGCATATCCCTCTCTTACTTCAATAATATCTACTCCCAAAAAAAAATAAATTATTAAAATTTTAAATAAAATTTTATAAAAACACTAAACTACACAAAAAACTCTTACTATATTTTAATAAGGATACTCAAAAGTTTATAACCTAATAATTAAAAACTTTTAAGATATTTTTTAAAAGACTTTTTAATCTAAAAAATAGAAAATTTTCAACAAACTTATCTTTTTAAAAAAAGAATTCTTAATTTTCAGTGCTTATTAAAAATTTTAAAATAAAAATTTATTAAATTTGAAATCACAAGAAATACTTACTTAAAAAAGGGGAAATATGAAAAAATTAGACAAAAAAGAAAAAATGTTATTAGTATTAAGTCTATTAGGTTTTATATTTTCAACACTCCTATTAATAGTTGATATTAACACAAAGAACAATATCAGCAACAGCCTATGCAACATATCTGAATATATAAACTGTGACAGAGTAGCATCATCAAGTTATTCACACATAGGACCTATTCCAATCTCACTTATTGGAATGATATTTTACCTATTTATACCACTTTATATAATATTTTCAGATCATTTTAACGTAACACAAAAACTACCTCTAAAAATACTAAGCATTCTATCAATAATAGCAACAATATTTTCTGTATATCTATTTACAGTTTCAGTTACAAAAATAAAAGCTTTATGCATATTCTGCACTGCAACATACATAGTGAACATAATATTACTGATATACTTATTACCTAACATCAGAGAAACAGTAAAAATATTTAGTAAGGATAACATAATATCTTTTATCTCTTCTGGTCTAACATCTGTCGTTATTGCTTTAATAGGCCTATTTATAATTAATGGCATACTAAGTAATAAAGAAGCACAAAACGAATTAATCAAAGAATATCAAGGTTCCGAGGTATATCAGGTAAACACAATATTTTCACCATATATAGGTTCAAGTAATCCAAAGATTAATATAGTTATATACTCAGACCTTTTCTGTCCTGCTTGTAACGACCTGATGAACAACATAGAAAGACTTATGAAAGATGACAAAATAAGTGAAGTTGTTAGAGTATATTTTAAGCATTATCCTATAAATAAAGAATGTAATCCATCAGTAGGTTATGACCTCCATCCCGGCAGCTGTACTGCCTCACTATTAGGTTTTGAACTTATGAAAAAAGGACTTTTCTGGGAATATGAAAGAGAAATAAGAAACTCACCAGCAAAAGATGAGTCTACTGTACTAGAGATTGCATTAAACTTTATTAAAGATATGAACATAAAAAAGATAAAAGAAGATAATGTTAAATACCTTAATACAAACATTTTAGAAGGAAAAGCACTTGGTATAAATGCAACGCCTACCTGGTTCATAAATGGAAGAAAAATAATAGGGTCATACTCTTCTGAAAATATAAAACAACTGATTAACTACATACTAAAAAATTAATGGATGGCATAATTTTAATAAACAAAGAAGAAGGTATCTCTTCTTTTAAGGTAGTAGAAAGGGTCAAAAAAAAATTAGGACTTAAGAAAATAGGACATACAGGAACTCTTGACCCTTTTGCTACAGGACTTTTAATAGGGTGCGTTAACAAAGCAACAAAGATATCATCAATATTCACTGCTCTTGATAAAACATATGAAGCAACAATAGTATTTGGCGAAGAAAGAGAAACTGATGACATAACATCAAAGGTTATCAACAAATCAGAAAACATACCCTCAATAACTGATATTGAAAAAATAATACCAAGATTTATCGGAGAAATAGAACAGGCACCACCAAAGTATTCAGCAATAAGGATAAATGGTCAAAGAGCTTACGAACTTGCAAGGAAAGGAAAAGAGTTTGAAATCAGGCCAAGAAAAGTACATTTATACTCTTTAAAGATAATTAGCTACAAAAAACCAGAACTTGTAATAACAATAAGGTGTTCAAGCGGCTTTTATGTAAGAAGCTTGGCAAGAGACTTAGGAAGAAGTCTTAATTCTTATGCATACCTATCAAGTCTAAAACGAACAAAAGTAGGAGAATTTAGCATAGAGGAATCCAAGTTTATAAAAGATATAGATATAAAAGACATAATACCAATAAAAGATGCAATCAAGTTTTTACCAGAAAAACTATTTAATGAAGAGGAATATAATCAATTCAAAGAAAAGGGTCATATTAATTTAGAAGAGTCTAAAAACTTTTATAAAATATTTTTCAAAGATGTATTAATAGGAATAACAGATAAAACTGGGAAAATAATATATAGAAGCCCCCTATAAAGGGGACTTATCTATTAACCTTCATATTTTCCAAAAATTATTGAACAGTTGTGACCACCAAACCCAAAACCATTAGACAATGCATATTTTACATCATAGTCTATTGCCTTATTTGGTACATAATCCAAATCACACTGAGGATCTGGATTATCAAGATTTATAGTTGGGTGTAACTTACCATCTACTATAGACATAACACATGCAATACCTTCAGCTGCAGCTGCTGCACCTAACAAGTGCCCGATCATAGACTTTGTTGAATTAACCTTAATAGAATAAGCATGTTTTCCAAAAGCAAGTTTAATAGCATTTGTTTCAGCAACATCTCCTAACTCAGTACTTGTACCATGAGCATTAATATATTGAATATCTTTTGGTTCAAGAGATGCAGACTTTAAAGCAGCAGTCATACATAGAGCAGCACCTTTACCTTCAGGATGTGGTGCAGTCATATGGTGAGCATCAGCACTCATTCCACCACCAACTATCTCAGCTATTATTTTAGCTCCTCTTTTCTTTGCAGATTCTTCAGACTCTATAACAAAAACACCTGCACCTTCTCCAATAACAAAACCATCTCTATCTTTATCCCAAGGTCTTGAAGCCTTTTGTGGTTCATCGTTTCTTCTAGAAAGAGCTTGAGCAATAGAAAATCCACAAACTGCAAGGTCTATTACTGCAGCCTCAGCCCCACCTGTTATCATTATATCAGCCTCACCCCTTTGTATTATATGATATGACTCTAGTATAGAGTGGTTACTTGTTGCACACGCTGTAGATATAGACATATTAGGGCCCATAAAACCATATTCTATAGATATAAGCCCTGAAGCCATATCAGTTATAACCATAGGAATAAAAAAAGGAGAAACCTTTCCCTTTGTATGAAAGTTTAATGTATTTTCTTGGAAAGATATTATTCCTCCAATTCCTGATCCAACAATAACCCCCACCCTTTCTTTATCAACATTAGTTTCTTCAAGCCCTGCCTGTTTTACTGCTTGTTTTGCAGCAGCCATAGCATACTGGCAGAAAAGGTCCATCCTTCTTGCAAGTTTTTTATCCATATATTCTTCTGGGTTAAAGTTTTTAACCTCAGCACCTATCTTTACTGATAAACCCTTTTCATCAGGATTAAAATGCGTGATATGACCAACCCCACTCTTTCCTGCCAAGAGATTATTCCAATACTCATTAATATTATTACCTAATGGAGAAATTATCCCCATACCAGTTATAACAACTCTCTTTTTCATTTAAGACCCCCCAAAAAATATTAACCTATCATCCCACCGTCTACAACCAAAACCTGACTTGTTATATAACTAGCCAGGTCAGAAGCCAAGAACAATGCAGCATTAGCTACATCCTCAGGTTTTCCTGCTCTTTTTAGTGGTATAGAAGCAGCCCAAGCCTCTCTCTCTTTTTCAGGTATTGCCTTTGTCATTTCAGTTTCAATAAAACCAGGTGCTATTGCATTAACCCTTATGTTTCTTCCCGCATATTCTTTTGCAAGACTCTTTGTCATTGCTATAACACCACCCTTAGTTGCAGAATAATTTACCTGGCCTGCATTTCCAGTAATCCCAACAACAGAAGCTATGTTTACTATAACACCACTCTTTGCTTTCATCATATATTTTATTGCATGTTTACTGCAGTTAAAAACACCTTTCAAGTTTACTGCAATAACCTTATCCCATTCATCTTCAGTCATTCTGATTATAAGGTTATCCTTTGTAATACCAGCATTGTTTATAAGAACATCTATTTTACCATACTTTTCTACTGTTTTATCTATAAGATTTTGAGAATCTTCAAAAGAAGAAACATCACACTTTATTCCAAAAGCCTCAAAACCTTTAGACTTAAACTCATTTACAGTAGATTGAGTAACTTCATCGTTAATATCACTTATAATAACCTTAGAGCCAGCCTCAGCAAACTTTAAAGCTATAGCCTTACCTATACCTCTTGCAGAACCTGTTACAACAACAACCTTGTCTTTTAAACCTAACATTTAATATTCCTCCTAATAGTTTTTAAAATTTTAATTATAAAATTTTTCTAAAAATTTTTAAATTGAATCTAATGAATTAAAATCAGACACATTAATCACATTAATATCTTTATTAATCTTTTTAACAAGCCCTGTTAAAACCTTACCAGGCCCAACCTCAATAAAAGTAGTAAAACCATCTTTAATCATATTGTTTATTGTCTGGGTCCATTTAACTGAACTATATATCTGTTTCTCCAACAAGGCTCTCTCATGACCATTACTAACTGGAAGAGCATCAACATTAGAATAAAGTGCAATCTTAGAGTCTTTAAAACTAACAGAGTCTAGTGTAGATCTAAACTTTTTTGCCGCATCTTTCATTAATGGCGAATGAAATGCACCACTTACATTAAGAGGTATTACTCTTCCCCCCTTCTCCTTTATCTTCTCTATCACTTTTTGCATTTGCTCTTTGTCACCCGATATAACAAGCTGCCCTGGACAGTTATAGTTAGCAGGGACAACCCTATCATATTCCTTACATATATCTTCAACCTTTTGATCATCTATCTTCATAACTGCAGCCATCATACCCTTACCAGGTTCAACCTCAGACATCAGTCTTCCCCTTTCCCTAACAAGATTAAGAGCATCTTCAAAGTCTAATCTCCCTGAAGCAACATAAGCTGAGTATTCACCCAATGAGTGTCCTGCAACACCTTGATAATCTATACCCTTTTTCTTTAGCAAAGTAAAGAGTGCGATAGAGACTGTCAGTATAGCAGGTTGAGCATTCTTTGTATCAGTTAAAATATCTTCAGGCCCTTCAAACATTATTTTTTTAATATCAAAACCTAAGACATCATTAGCCTTATTTATTATCAATTTCGCATCATCAATTTCATATATATCTTTACCCATACCAACAAATTGAGATCCTTGTCCTGGAAATATAAGTGCTGTTTTACTCATACACATCTCCTTAATAGATTTTTATTAAATAACTAAAACTCAATAACTGCTCCAGCCCAAGAAAGACCAGCTCCAAAAGCTGTCATACCTATAAGATTTCCTCTCTTAATCTTTCCAGCCCTCACAAACTTATCAAAAGCAATTCCTATTGTTGATGCTGATGTGTTACCATGCTCAGCAAGAGTATTTACTAATCTATCTGGGTCTAATTTAGCAAACTTTCTTACCGCATCCATTATTCTAAGATTAGCCTGATGTGGGATAATATAATCCAGAGAAGAAGGCTCTATTCCAGCCATATCACAAGCACCTTTTAGAGACTCTATCATCCTCTCCACAGCTATCTTAAATACAGACTGTCCTTCCATTTTTATAAAGTGAAGTTTGTTTTTTACTGATTCCTCACTTGCTGGTATCCTTGATCCCCCAGCAGGCATATAAAGTATTTTGTCTTGACTCCCATCCGCACCCATATTAAATCCTAAAACCTTATTCTTATCAGAAGGTCCTAATATTACAGCAGAAGCAGCATCACCAAATAATACACATGTATTTCTGTCAGTATAGTCTGTAATTGTTGTTAATGCATCAGCTGCTATCATCAAAACATTTTTATAAAGCCCTGACAGTATAAAGCTATATCCTATTGCAAGACCATATACAAAACCTGAACACCCTATCTCAAAATCAAAAGCAGGGACAGTCCTACAACCTAATTTATTTTGTACTAAAGCAGCAGTTGCAGGGAAAAGCATATCTGGTGTAACAGTACCTACTATTACAAGGTCTATGTCTTCAGGTTTCATACCAGCCATATCAAGTGCATTTTTTGCAGCCTCCACACACATATCTGAAGTAGCCTGATTCTTAGCAATTCTATGCCTCTTCTCCATTCCTGTTCTTGTTCTTATCCACTCATCACTTGTATCAACAATCTTTTCAAAATACTCATTTGTTAAAATCTCATCAGGTAAATAATGACCTGTTCCTAAAACTTGTACGCCTTTCAATTTCTTTCCTCCTTTCTCTTTTTAATCAATCTTATTTTTCTTATTAAGTTATTTTTACTAAGTTTATAACTTAAGTCTTTTAGGTCAATGTTAACACTCATAAAATTATTTATGAACTTTATAGCATTGTATACAGCATGTTTATCACTTACACCATGTCCAATAAACAAAAACTCTTTATAACCTAAAACAACTCCTGTCCCAGTATTAGAATACTCAAGTCTCAATTTTCTTAGAGAGTTTAAGAATTCAGGGTTATCAACCTTTTCTTTAACATAATAGAACACACTCTCTATGCCTTTTAAAAGTATATTTCCAGTATAACCATCAGTAAAATATATATTACAGTCTGAAGTAAGAAGGTCATTTCCCTCAACAAAACCACAGAAGTTTAATTCTTTAATCTTGGCTAGAGTTTTTGCAAGTTTTTTAGTCCACTTAGGACCTTTATAAGGCTCTTTACCTATATTTAATATGCCAACCTTTGGCTCTTTATTAAGATAAGTCCTATATATCTTTTCTGCAAGAAGGATATGATTAACAGCAACATCATCATCTATATTATAAGATGAACCTGCATCAAGTAACATAGCATCACCATGAATATTTGGAACAAAAACACATATAACTGGATATTCAAAGTGTCTAATCTTTTCAAGTATCCTAGAACCTGATGCAATCAAAGCCCCTGTATTTCCAGGTGAAAAAAAACAATCAATCTTTTTATCTCTTAAAAACTCAACACCTTTTACAATAGAAGAGTCTTTCTTCCTTCTTATAGCTGAAGGTTTATCTTCCATTAATATCTTATCTTTACACAATATAAAGTTAAAGTCTTTATACAGATCAAAATAGTCTAAATTATTATTGTAAGACTCTTCATCAACAAAGATATAAAAGTCATGATTTTTATATTCTCTTTTATAGAGAGAAACCCCCTCAAATATTTCAATAGGACTTCTCTCTCCACTTGATATATCTATGCCTATTTTAAGCATAACAGTTTTTATTAGATAAATTTAAACCTGTGTTCAAACTTTTCTACATCAATTATTACTCTATCTTTATAATACCCACACTTGAGACAGACTCTATGAGGCAACTTTTTTGTGCCACAGTTAGGACATATTGAAAGATTAGGTAATTCAAACTTTGCATTTGCAGATCTTCTTATCCTGCTTTTCGACTTAGGTTTTCTTCTATAAGGAACAGCCATCTTTACCTCCTAAAAAAACAAAAACTTTAACTAATATTTTAAGATATAAAAATTTAATATAAAAACTTGTTTTAATAAAACAAAAACTCTAAAAATAATTTAGTAAATCCAAAAGAATCCTTATTATTTAAACAATCTTGTTTTCTTTATGCCGTACAAGAATATATGATTCGTGAGATTGGGATTTTCCACAAACAAAAAGTCTTTTACAGTCTTGATTTTTTTCTCAAAATAACATTCAACTTTAATAAATATAAATTTTTAAAGTGTTTGACCTTAGCCACTAACCTTAATCTAAGTATATTAGTTTAAAATAAAAAACACCCTAAAATATTTTTTTAAGTGTATTTATATCTTTTTTAAGAGAGTGTAAAAACCTAATTATTTTAAAAAAAGTTTTTTAAATCTTGAATATATAAATTAAAAGTTTACATAAACAAAAAAAATATTAATTTTTCATTAATAACATTTTTTTAAAAGAGGAATAGGATGAAACTATCATCAATAAGGATAAAAATAAGTGTAATAACCTTTATTTTAATAGCAATAATAATGATTACACTGGGTATAATAAACAGGATTATTGTTAAAAATACACTTGAAGATACTGGACTTGAACAGATAGTTGATACACTTGAAGGTGGATACTCTTTAGTAAGCTACTACTATGAAGAAGTAGAAAAGGGGAAAATAACAAAAGAAAAAGCATTTTCTGAAATAAGAAGGATACTTGGTGGTCCTATCAACAAACTTATAATACCAAAAAACAATTTAGAAGAGTTTTTAAATACAATAGGAATAAAAAAAGAAATAAACTCTGAAAAAGAGAACATAACAATAGAAGACAAAGAAGTAATTGATTCTTTTATAAACTATTATGAACAACTTACTATTGAAGCACAATATGAACTTGTAAACAAGTTTGGAATAAAAATAATAAGAGACTTTTCAAAGTCAACAATAAGAATAAGAAAGTCATCATATGTATGGGCAATAACAGGAAATCCTGCAAACTCTTCTGAGGGAAAAGCATTTGAGGCATTCCATCCATCACTTGAGGGTGTAAATGTATGGAATGCTAAAAACTACTTAGGTGAAAGAGTCGGGAAAAATATAAGCGATATGAATGGGAAAATAGATTCTGTAAAAGAAGGTGAGACTGTAAGATATGACTATTGGTGGAAAAATCCTACAGACCCTGAGCCAAGAAAAAAGATAGTGCTTATGAAATATTTTAAGCCATGGAACCTTGTAATAGCATCCGGTCTATATGAAGATGAGTTCTTTGGTGTATTAGATATACTAAAAACAACTACTCTGATAATAATAGTTATATCTTCTCTTTTAACATTCTATTTGATATACATTTTTATTTCAAAAATAGTAGTCAGCCCATTAAAAAAACTTGAGAAACAGTTTGACGAACTTTCGAAGGGAGAAGGAGACCTAACAAAGAAAATAAATATTCTCAGAAAAGATGAAATAGGAGATATTGCATTAAAGTTTAATACATTTACTGAAACACTAAAGAATATGATAGAAAAACTAAAGAAAATGGCCTTAAGTCTTTCAACTATTTCATCAGAACTTGCTTCAAACTCTGAAGAAACATCAGCAGTAGCAAGGGAAGTTACTGCCTCAAATGACTCAGTTATTAAAACAATTGGAGCACAAAACAACACGATAAATCAAATAATAAATGAGATAAGCATAATTATAAATGGCATAAATACTATTTCTAAATCAGTTGATGAAACAATGATAGAAGTAGACTCATCATCATCTGCTATAGAAGAAATGTCTTCAAACATAAACAGCATAGGAGATATGACAAAAAAAGCTGACTCTTTAACAATAGACCTAAAAGAAATAACTACAAAGTCAAACACTTATATAGAAAATCTTGTAAAGTCAATAGATGTAGTTGCTGAAAACTCAGAAAAAATATTTGATATGGTTCAACTTATAATGGATATATCTGAGCAGACTAACTTACTTGCTATGAATGCTGCTATTGAGGCTGCTCATGCTGGAGAATATGGAAAAGGTTTTGCAGTAGTTGCTGAGGAAATAAGAAAATTGGCTGACAAGAGTGCCCAAGGTGCAAAAGAAATACAACTAGTAGTAAAAGAAATATCAAACAATATTCAAGAAAACAAAAAGTTCGCTGCTGAATCAATAACCTCTTTCAAAAGTATAATAAACAGTGTAGAAAAAGTTAAGACAGTAAATCATGAGATATCCAGTTCAATGGAAGAGCAAAGAAACGCAAACAAGTCTATACTACAATCAATAACTAAACTAAAGTCTTCAGGGCTTAAGATAAAGGAAAAAACAGAAGAAGAAATCAAAAAATCTGAAAATATAAAAAACTATATAACAAAATTGACTTCTCTGATACAAGAGATAGAATTATCAACAAAAGAGCAGAATATAGCAATGGAAGAGGCATTAAGAGCTGTAGAAAACCTCAGAAACATGACTATAAAGATAAAAGAATACTCAAAAGAGATAAAAGAAAACTCAGATAGGTTTAAGACAGAATAAATGTTTTAAAATTTTAGTAAGCCCTTTAAAAAATACGTTTATAATTAGTTTTCATCATTTTTTGTTTGCCGTACCAATGTACGGCTCTTTAAAAAAAGATTTAAAAGATTAATCTTTAGAACAAAACTCTATGCCTTTGTAGGTAAAATAAGTAATTGTATGTGGTTGTTTAAATTGAACATTTAGTAAAACTTGCTTTAATTTATTCAAATATTTAAAAGATTAAAATTAAAACCACTAAGATAATCTAGTATTTTTTTAATAAAAATTATTTACAATGTTATATAAAAAAGTTAGCTTTTATTAAAATGGCTTATTAAGTAATCATCTTGTATTTTAGATCTAAAAGGGGAATTTGTATCTGTAAGGCTGTAAAAATACAGTTTTTTAAAATTATATATATTACTTAAACAAACTTTTCTTAATTCCCCTAAGTAATAAATTAAACTCGTTTTTTTAAGTTTTTAATAATCCATTAATTTATAAATAACAAAGACCTATTAAAAAATATCAAGATCTTTGTTATAATCAGTCTTTATTATCAAAACAAATCAAAAAAATTACCAAAACTCATCTTAAAACCAACAAATATCATATAGCCATTCTGTTTCTGCTCTGGTACATAAACATCAGAATAACCCAACTTACTTAAAGGAACAGTATAAGCACTTATTCCACTACTTGCACCAAGGCTCATCCTAAACTCAAGTGTAGCGACCCCTACCCCAAAAATATTTAATTCTCCACCTAAAGACCAGACAAAACCAACATTGAAACCCTTAGTATCAAAAAGATAAGGACCACCAGGTATACTATTAGGTTCAAAGTTAGAGGTAAGCCGTAAATATGAGTCAAAACCTATTCCTATAAATGGTGTAAGGTCACCAAAACCAAGTGGTATATTTGCAGGCCATTTCCCTTTAGCAAACAAAGGTATGTTTATATAATCACTATTTATTTTACCCTCATTTATTACAACAGGCTTTTGAATATAGTTTACATTCATTTCTAAGGATGATTCAAAAGCAATTTCACTAATTTTTATAATTGTGTATTCAGTCACAAGCCCAACACCAGGTGCAGCCTCTGCTGACTTCGCTTGACTACCTGTTGAATAATTAACACCTGTTTTCACTCCTAACCAGAAATTATACCAGAAACCATCTTTATCACTCTTCTTAGATATCTCTTTATTTAACTTTTCTTCATACTCCTTAACTATTGCAACCTCAGACTCTTCAAGTTCATCCATTTTAACCTTTATCACAGATATTGCCTGTTTTTGAAGTTGAAAGTCTCTCTCAAGTGCATCTACATTTTCTTTATAGTCTTTCTTAAGTTTTTCTATACTCTCAATAACCTTAGGTCTTTTTGCAAAATAGTCTATACCAGAAAAGTCTTTAGTTAAAAACTCTGAGAGTACAATCTTATCCCCCATCTGTTTTATTGCAGTAGGGCCTAAACTCTTTCTAAGATCATTTTGAAAACTCTTCTCAATTTTTTCATACTCTTTCTGTTTTAAAGCATCAAGTTCATTTATTTGATTTTGAAGGTAATAAGACGGAGTCAATTTTTTATACTTTTCTTCAATAGCATCCATTCTTTCTTTATAACTTTTTTGTAACGCAACAACAGACTCTAAAATCTTAGGTCTTTTTGAAAAATATTCGACACTTGAAAAGTCTTTTTTAAAGAAATCTGGGATGACAAATATATCTTTAAACTGATTAACCCTTGAAGCCCCAATCTTGGCATTAAGGTCTTTAATCAAGTCAGGTCGTACTTTTTTTATTTCATCTTCTTTTTCTTTTTGAATCTTTATTTTTATTGGATTAGGATATCTTTTCTCTATCTCTTCTTTATTTGAATTGTATTCATTCTTTATCATCAAGAGAGAGTTATAAACACTTATGTTTGTCTGCTCAAGACTTGAAAAATCAGTTGAGTTTATATTAGCTGACCAGATATTAAAGTAGTTAGAAGGATATCCCTTTGAAAGTTTTAAATTAAGAAGTTTTTCATTTATTGTCCTATAAACTCTTTTGAACTCACTAAGTCTCTTTTCATCATCTATACTTTGGGCAAACAAAGAAAAACTAACAACTATAGCAAGTAGTATTTTTATTATTCTCATTTTAATTCTCCTAAACTCATTTTAGTTATATTTATTATAAAATTTTAAAGTAAAATTTCAAATAAAAATTAAAAACCCCAATAGTTTAACATCTCTGTAGTTGCATCGATTGAGTTTAAATACACATAAGTACTCTTGCCTGCTGCACTTGTAACAGGCACAGCATGACCCATTCCTGTAATACAATAAGTTTTAACCTTAGAAACATATGTATAAGTTCCTGGTGTAGCACAAGGGTCAGCAGGGCTTCTTGTTGTAATATTATTTACCTCTGTCCACTGCTCCATAAGTTCTTGAAGATTTTTCTTATCAACTATATTGTCATTCACACCTTGGAAACCTATAAAACTAGGATAAGAACTATAATTATATCCTTCTCTTATAAGGCCTGCAAGCTCAGTTGGTGTCTTATCAATTTGTCCATCCATTGCCCATCCTGCACTTGATACATCTGTTGCAACCTTATAAGGAATTCCTGCTATAGAGCCTATACCTTTTATTACATCAGGATAAGTTGCACCTATTACAGAAGCCATACAAGCCCCCGCTGAAAAACCAATTATATATATCTTGTTCGTATCTATATTATAACTTGCCTTCATTTTTTCAATCATCTGATATATAGACATCGGCTCTCCATAACCCCTCATCTGATGAGCTGGAGTAAACCAGTTAAAACATACATTCACATGATTCTCTGTTTTTTGTTGTGGATAAATAACATAAAACTTTTTTGTCTCAGCCTTTTCATTCCATTCCATATCAACAGCCATATTTCTTGCATCCTGAGAACAACCATGCAGAACTATAATAAGTCCCCTTGCGTTTGAGTCCATACTGTTAGGAACATACATAAACATCCTTAAGTTACCAGGATTCGAGCCAAAACCAGTAACCTCATACATTGTTTTAAGACTAGGGTTTAAATACCCCACTCTGTTAGAAACTTTTATAGTCACAGAATGCTCTGCAACCTTTTCACTACTATTATATGCCTCAGCCTTAAGAGTATAAGTGTTATTAGATACCCCTGTTGTATCCCACCTTATAGATATACCATCACCTAAATTATTGTCCTCTCCTATAAGAGTAGAATTATAATAAAACTTAACACTATCAGCATTAAGTGATGTACTCTTAAAAGCAGACAGCAATAAATAATTACCGAAAACAGTCTCATTATTTTTTGGACTTGAGATATAAAAACTGTTGTTTACAGTAACATTTATAAGAGAAAATGCTGAGTTTCCAGAATAATCATATGCAACAACCTTTATAGTGTGCTGACCATCAATCCCATTAGTATTCCAAACATATTTTGAGACTGTAGCATCATACTTAGTGGTGACAAGAACATTATCAATATAGTATTCTACTCTCTGAACTCCACTTTTATCATCACTTACCTGAACAACTATATCAACATAGCCATTTACAAAACTACCTGCATCAGGAGAACCTATCGAAATAATAGGTGGTGTAGTATCAACATCACCAAAACTAACACTCTTATCCTGGTTAGGGCTTGAACAGTAAAACAAAAAGATTAATAAAAAGATTATATTCTTTTTCATAAGCCCCCCTTAAAATGAGTATTTATATATCATATTAGCACTAGGGCTTGATATATACATAGTCTTTTTAACACCATCAATAGCAATGCCAAAAGGCATTATTGCAACATTATTATACTTTAAAGAAGTAACAACTGCTGTCTGCCCTGGGTTGCCAGTAATATCAAGCCTATAAACCTTTGTTGCATATTCGTCAGTAAAATAAGCATACTTACCAATTGAAGTAATAAAACGTGGATAAGAAATAGGTGTACTTCCAAGATAAAGGTCAATAGGGCCATAAAAGTCCCAGCTTATATTAACAATATTTGGTATTATATCATCTCTTAACGTTCCTGACAATTGAAACCTTGATACCTTTGCCTTTGTAACATCAAGTATAGAACTTCCAGTGTCAACAGCAGTAACAACCAAAAACTCTGCACCATCAGAAGGGTCTCTATAATATGTTATACCAAGTGGAAAGTATGCATTCTTTCTTAAAAAGACTGGTGGACTTGAAGGATTAGGATAGTTTGCATATACATCACCATTTTCATATTTTAATGGCATAGCATATATAACCCTTTCGTTGAGATGTCTACTCGTTACATATAACATTGTGGCACGCCAGTTTAAGGTCATACTACCCATAAACTTACCTAAGTCAACTATAGGACCATAAAGTATTTTATAAGTACCTTTAACAAGGTCATACACACTAACCCTGCCCTGATATGTCTGTTTATTAGTCTCTAGTAAAAATAAAAACCTATCTCTAGTCTCATACTCAGTAACCTCTCTTACTACCTTTATATCCCAGATTGCCCACATATATGACCCAATAGGAATCTCTGAAGTATTTCCTGTTTCATTATCTATTTTTTTTACCTTATAGTTTGAAGAGTCAGCAATGTATATAAACCTTCCATCTGGTGAAACTGAAAGCCCCCTTGGTTCAAACAAGAAACTAGGAGATGTTGTCTCAACAGGTATTTTAGATACAGTGTCTATATTAGTTGTATCAACATATTTGACATTATTGTTTATATTATCACTTATATACATTGTATTATTTCCAGAATCAACAGAAATACCAAAAGGAGCATTAAATCTTGCTTCTGAAGTCCTATTACCTATCATATCCCCAGCAGTAAGTTCACTTCCAGCAAATATCTCTATTGAAGATGGATTAGATGAAAGATTAGAAACCTTATATATGACATGTTTATAAGTATCTGTTATGTAAAGAGCATTATTGTAGTACTCAATATCTTTAAAATATGAAGCATTTGACGATTCAAATATATCCTTAGCGGTAGATGGAGCCAAATTAACAACACCACTACTACCACCATTAGTTGTTGTCCACTCTATTGTATTCCCTTTTATATAGTAAAGTTTAGTATAGTCTGATGAATAGACAATTCCATGTAGATATTCACCTGAGTTAAGAGAAACAGTCTTTATAAGAGAAGATGTTCCTGAGATGTAGTAAGGACCAGATGGAGTTATTTTATATATCTTTCCATTCTTGGTAGTAATATAAAGATTACTGTTTATTGCAGTACCATCCTTTGTTATAGATATAGGATTATCTTCAGGTGAAAACTGAACATAGTTAAAAGGAGTCGAGACTCTATATCCTGCAAAAACACCAGAAGTATAAAGTGTCAAAAGAAACATTTTTATCTTATTATTTCCACTGTCTGTGACAAATATATAGTCAGCTTTATAATTTCCATAAGTATCTGAAGCACTTATTGTTGCACCTTTTTCAATGTCATAAGGCTCTCTAAGCCAGCTTGAAAGCCCAACAATTCCATCAGAGCCAATGTCTGGAGTTCCTCCAATTTTCATAAGATACCAGGACCCAAATGCATTGAAAAAAAGCCATGCAGTATGTCTATCTTTCTCAACAAAAGCAAAAGACTTATAAGTATTCCATGCACTATAACCTTTTATCCCACCCATACCAACAATATTAAAAAAACCAGGAAGTCCTGAAGATAAGGTGTCTGTATTAGTAGAACTAGAAAAGTCTATTGCAGGAGAACTATAGTCACCAAAATAAAAACCAGTATTATCACTTGTAAAAGAGTTATCAAGATTAAACTCGGGTGCTTTCTTTGGGGAAGAACATGAAACAAATAGGCATAGTAATATAACTAAAAACTTCATTTTCATATCAATTTCTCCTTTTGATTTTTAAAACTAAAAAATTAAAAATAAAAAAAGGGGCATAAGCCCCCCTTATCTACTTATTTTGTTGCACCCTTTAAATGACTTGATATTATATCAGCAACTGAACCAGACCTTACACCATCAGAAGTTGCATAATTGTATATAGGTCTTGGTTGATTAATAACTGCAACTGTATAAGTCTTATTAGCCGCAATATTTATTTCAAATACTTTCCATCCATTAGAAGCCCATCCAGTATTAGGTTCTATAGATACTTGTGATAATAATCCTCTGCTATCATAAACACTAACAACAGCATTAGAGTATTTTGATAACCAGTCATTCTGATTATATCCTGATGTCCAGTTGTGTATAGTATATGAATATGTTCCTGCTGCTCTTACGCTAGTATCTGTTTTTATTGTTATAGTTTCACCATTTCTTGTACAGTATACAGTGTCATCTATATCCTGCCATGCTTCATAAGGATGAGGCATTGTAGTACCATTAGAAGATGAACCATCAGTTACACCATCAGCATTCTTATCATTCCAGTATACATGGAAATAACCACCCCCAACCTTAGGACCAACAAGGTGACCATCAAGGTCTCTTGTCTTTTCTGCAAGAGAAGAGTCAGAAACAGTCTTATTTACATAGTCATATCCATCTGACATCCATTTTAATGTTATTCTTATCTCACCAGGGTCAACAGTAGGTGATAGAGCAAGAACTCCAACATCAGTTGTTCCATTTATTACTATGTTTTCATAGCTTGCATTTATATAGCCTGTTGCCTTAACAACAACAGTATATATACCACCTGTAATAGTAGTTGTTTGGAATGTTCCCTGTGAGCTTGTAGTTGCTGTTGCTTGTATTGGACCATTTGCACCACCTATTCTCACCTCAATAGTAGCATTAACAATAGGTGTCCTTGAACCACTTACTGCATCAACAACCTTTCCTTTTAATATACCATCAGCCCATGTTCCTTGTATTGGCATGTATATCTTACCAACATCTGTTACACTTCCAGCTGAAACTCTTATTCCACTCTTAGATGTTGTAGCATAAGACACACCATTATATGTTATTGGGTCAATCCTTAAACTCATATTATCACCTGCTGGAGCACTCATATTGAATACACCATTTGAACCTGTTACAGTTGAAGAAACTCTATTTCCATTACTGTAATATAGAGTAACATTTGCACCAACTATTCCAAGGTTCATATTTGTCCATGAAACAATCTGACCTGTTATACTACCTAAAGCGTTGATTGTTATATTTCCTAAAGACATACTAGAGCCAGATACATTTACACTGCCTGTTACAGTTTGATAGTTAGTAGCCGTTACTTGATAGTTATATGAGCCTGCATCAAGTTGAACTTGGAAGTCACCTGAAGCATTGCTATAAACAGTAGTAGAAACAGGACCTGCAAATGCAATTGCTGCACCACTAACAGGTGTACCAGTATTAGAAACAATCTTTCCTGTAACTGTTGTTATCTGAGTCAAAGTAAAACTAAAAGCAACTGTTGCACCCTCAGATATAGCCTTAGTTTGTTCACTTGGTTTATAGCCCGTACTTGATGCATTTACTCTATAGGTATTAGGATTTATATTATAAGTACCAGCTGAATATGTAGCAACAAGGTTATTTGAAGGGTCATATACCTTAAATACTGTACCAGGAGCGTTAGAAGAGAGATTTATCTTAGAACTAGTAAGGTTAAAAGATACATTTGTGGTCTTGTTTGTTATTGTGACATTTTGGCTCTTATTTACATATCCAACAGGTAAGTTAGATATAGCAACACTATAAGTTGTGTTTTTGTTTACTATAAAAGATACATTACCACTTGGGTTTGTTGTAGAACTTGTTGTACCAATACTTACACTAACATTGCCTAAACCAACACCATCACCTCTAACAGATACATTTAAAGTATATGGTTGTAAATAATCACCAGATCCTATATCAGATCCACCATTATTCTCTGGATCAAAGTCAGAGTTAATATCATAAACTTGTCCTGCTGCCAAAGTAAATGTATCAGTCAAGTTATCATAACCTGCCCCAAGATTACTTACTGTTAGAGTATAAGAACCTGGTGCAACCCTTATTTCAAAATATCCTGAAGAATTAACACCTGTTGTCATATTAGTAGGGCCTGATATTGTTATTATAGCATTAGTAAAAACAGTTGTACTATTCTTTATATAACCTTTTATTGTAGCATAAGCATCCATAGAGATAGAAACATTCTTTGTCTCTCCAGCAGTAACATTAAAAGAACCTGATTTTGAGACAAAGTATTGCTTAGAAGATGTGTAGTTATATGTTCCAGCCTTCAAAGTTAAAAATACTTTGCCAGTAGAGTCTGCAGTATAAGAGTTAGAGCCTATTGTTAATATTGCACCACTAGTTGCAAAACCTGAAGGATTAGAAATTATACTAACATTTACTGTAGCATAATTTGGAGCAAGAACTATTTGACCTGCACTTGTTGTTCCAGAAACACTAACTGACTTATTGGCAGTTAGATAATTAGTATAGTTTACTGTAACAGTATATTGTCCTTCATATATATTAGCAAAGCTAAAGTTTCCAGAAGGAGCCACAACAGTAGTTGAACCAGTTGATGGACCTGCTATACTTATAGTTATTGTTCCATTCTCTCCTGCTGAATCTTGTAAAGATACACTACCTGTTAAACTACCTTTCTTTCTACTACCTGGACTAGTTCCATTACCACTATCATCAAACACAACATTATAATTTACATCAGATCCACTTAATATTACATTTGTCTCTATTGAGTTAAAGTATTGCTTTTCAAAAATTACAGTATATGTTATACCATTAGGCAAGTCTCTAACCTCATAGGTTGAACCAGAAACAGTAGCAGTCTTAACTATCTGTGTTCCATTCTTAACAACAATATTTGTTGATATTCCATCACCACCAGTTATATTACCATATATTCTATACTTTGCAGTTGTGTCAGGATACAATCCAATTACTTTAGAAACAGTAGAATTATTTACTCTTATAGTGTCTTGAGTAGATATATACCCACCAAGACTAACACTGAAGTTATAATCATCATAATAAACATCAGAGAAAGTAACACTTCCATTTACACCAGCAGTCTTAACTACACCGTTTAAAACCACCTGAGCACCTGCTCCAAGTTCAATATAATTACCTGAAGAATCAAGTTTATTAACTGTTACTGTTACACTACCTTTCTTCTTGTCTATAGTAACAACTCTTTCAGCAATAACATTTACAAGATTAGCAGATACACTAACAGTTGAAGTATTATATCTCCACTCATATCCACCATCATTAACTACTACATCATAATTACCTAAAGCAAGCGATAATCCAGTATTTATAACACCCTCTTCATTTGTTGTATATACAGAAGTGCCTATCTTTACCTTTATGCCAGATAGTGGACTACCTGCTGTATTTTTAACAGTTACCTTAATACCCGACTTAGCATTAGATGAAGGACTAAAAACAAGCCCTGTCGATATAGCCACATTAGAAGATGATATAGTTATATTACTTATAGTAATAGGATTATAATCATCACTATAAGTTAGTGTTATTGTATAGCCTGAGCCATAAGGAAGATTAGCAGCACTAAATCCTCCATTCTCTATAGGAACTGTAATATCAATACCTAAAGTAGTATTAACTATTCTAACAGAACCAGTGTTTGCAGCAGAATTAGAATCTCCCAACTTTATACCTGAACCAGTTAATGAACCCTCTTTCCTTGCAAGGTTTATTGTTGACTCAAGTAACTGATTGGTATTCAATATATTTGTAGTAATCTGAGTATCTTTATATAAAGATGAACCAGAAATACTTACAACATAGTTCTTATGAGATGCAAGATCTTCAAAAATAACAATACCATTAGCATTAGTTGTCTTTGTGACTCCATCAATAACAACACCAAGACCTGCTATAGGTGCACCTGTTATAGAATCTTTAAAAGTAAGTTTTATGTCACCTATAGACTTATTAAAAATAATAGGATTAGAGTCACTTCCAACTATTGTATAAGAACCAATAGATACTGAATAACCTGAGCCACCATTGTTTAACACTGCTGTATCATAACCATCCTTTAATATCTCTATAGTATATCCATTACCAGGAGTTACATTATCAAAAGAGAAAGAACCTCTCACATCACTTGTTGTTGTTGATACAACATTTCCACTTCCATCTTTCAAAACAACAGTTGCACCACTTACAGCAGCACCATCTTGGTCTTTTAATGAACCTTTTACCCCTGACTTAGCACCTGTTGTTAATGTGCCAAGGTCAGTTATCTTGCCAGCTATTATTTGAACATTCTCTATTACTATAGGTTGTATAGCTGGGCTTTCTATTATAAGAGTATAAGTTCCTACAGGAATATTTTCAAGTATAAAAATACCATTACCCATCAATGGAGTTACTGTGCTTCCAACAATAAGGTCACCGCTTTTCAATGTAATTATTGCACCGTCCTGAGGAGTACCATTAGCAATAACCTTACCCTTTAATCCACCTGTTGGCTCTGACATTGAAGCAAGGACTATTGTTGGGAGTATATAATTATTAGTAGTTATTTTTTGAGAATGAAGTAATTATTATAGTATAAGTACCTTCTGATATATCATTTAAGTTTATATTTCCTGCTGAATCAGCCAAACCTTCATATATTATTCTACTCTGAGAATCTACAAGTTGTATCCTTGCATTAGAAACAGGGTTATTATTCTCATCAACAACTCTACCAACTATCGAACCAACACCTTTTAGTATTATTTTACCAACATCGATCGTCTTATTTGCAACAACTCTTACTGATACAGGTGATGCACTCCTAAAACTACTAGTTACTCCAATTATCTGATAAGTCTTACCTGCACCAAGCTTTAATGCAAAATTACCATTATTATCAGTAGTTGATGTGATTACCTCTTGTCCAGCAACAACCCTTACAGTAGCAGAAACAACAGGTGTAACACCATCAGACTGAACCATCTGACCTTTTACCCCACCAGTATCACCTATTTCTGCTCCCTTGTAACAACCAATAAATAAATAGCCTATACCAATTATTAAGGCTAAAATTCTAATTAACTTATTCATAAAGTCCTCCTTGAAAATTTTTAAATTTAAAGCATTAGGCAAAAAATATGCCAAATAAAATAAAATATTGATAATCAATATTTTTAAATTTTAAGCATTAAAAAAATGTTAAAAAATGTAGTCCAAAAACTACATATTTTGACAAAATTACTGACATTTTGGGTAATAAGACGAAAAACTTTAAAATTTTATTTTAAAATTTTATAAAAATTACTCATTTAAAACTTTTGTAATATAGTTTGTACTATCCAATTACTAAAACTAAATTTAAATAATGAAAATAAAAAATCAGTATAATGTATTTTCAGATATAGAACCAATAATAGAATTAAAGGGGAATGATGCAAAAAAGCTTGTAAAAGTACTCAGGTTAATAGAGGGTTCATACTTTAAGGCAATAGACTCATTAGGAAACGAAGGAATATATAAAATAGAAAAAATAATAGATAAAAAAGTAGTTGGCAGACTTGTAGAAAAAAAAAGTTTAAACAAAGAAAAAAAAATAAAAATAGTAACTGGTATAACTAAAAGAAACTCGATCGAAATACTAATAAGGTTCATAACTCAGATAGGCAAGACAGACATAATCCTTGTACCAACAGAATACAGCTTAAAGCCTGATGATAATGAAATAAAAAAAATAATAGAACGCTTAAAAAGGATAAGCATAGAATCGCTAAAACAATCTGAGTCAGTATTGCCTGATATAAAATACATAGAAAAACTAGAAAAAATAGAGTATAATAATGACTGTCTATACATACTCTTAGATAGAGAAGGAGAGAAAAGACTAATAGATATAAAAGATGAAATAAATAGTAAAAAAGTAATGATTTTCTTGGGGCCTGAGGGTGACTTTTCAGAAAAAGAAAAAGAGTATTTGCTAAATGCCCTTAGTTGTAAAAGGATAAAGTTGTCAGAAAATATATTAAGAACAGAAACAGCAGGGATAGTAGCAGTATCTCAGTTATTACTGTTAGTCTAAAAACCTCTAAAGTGATTAGCGATAGGGAATCTTAAGCCTGCAACCGAGTTTTCTCTAAGTCTTATGACTAAAGGTGATTGTCTCCTTTTATATTCAGAAGTATAAATTCTCTTTAAAACATCCCTTATTACTGCCAAGTCTATTTTGTTCTTTTTTGCTATCTCTTCTGGCCTAAGATTGTTTTCTAGGTAGTCTTTTAAGATCTTATCCAAGATATCATAGGGTGGTAGACTGTCCTCATCCTTTTGATTAGGTCTTAATTCAGCAGAAGGTGATTTCTTGATAATATTTAAAGGAATTATTTCCCTTTCCCTGTTTATATATGAGGCTATCTTATAAACCTCTGTTTTATAAAGATCTCCTATTACAGAGATTGCACCAACACTATCTCCATATAGTGTTGAGTATCCCGAAAATATCTCACTCTTATTTCCTGTATTCAAGACTAAGGCATTAAACTTGTTTGAGTATGCAAGCAGTATATTTGCTCTTATTCTTGCCTGTAAGTTCTCTTCAGTAACATCGAAACTCTTACCTTTAAAAACAGGCTCAAGTTTCTTATTATAAAGTTCATATATTTCTTTAATATCAAATACTATTGGCTCAATCTCAAGATTTTTACAAAGGAGTAGTGCATCATCAACACTACCGGATGAAGAAAATGGCCCTGGTAGCAATATAGGTTTAACATTATCTTTTCCCAGTGCAATACAGGCTAATACAGCAACAACAGCAGAGTCAATGCCCCCACTTAACCCCAAAACTGCTCTATCAAATCCTGTTTTATAAAAATAGTCTCTTATTCCCAAGATAATAACATCTATAATCTCTTTTTCATTATCATCAGATCTAAAAGATGCTGGCCTAATCTCATCCAGATTAAAGAAGTATAAACCCTCTTTAAACCTATCAGCCAAAAATAATAGATTACCCCTCTCATCAATAACAAAAGAACTACCATCAAAGACAAGAGAGTCATTAGCACCAACAGTATTAACATAAATACCTTTGCATCTCTTGTCAACACAAATGTTCTTCATAATTTCAATTCTTTTCTTTAATTTACCAATCTCAAAAGGACTTGCAGAAATGTTTATAAAAAGGTCAAAACAATTTATGTTTTCATAAGTATTACCCCACATATCCTCACAAACACTAAGCATTATCTTTCTATTCTTATACTCTATAACACGCCACTCATTTGCCGCTTCAAAATACCTTGTCTCATTAAACACATCATAGGTTGGCAAAAGGCTTTTTCCCTGATAATCTATTTTGTTCCTGTATAAAAAGAATGCTGAATTGTAGAAATTATTTATTCCACCTATTATTATTGCAATATCATTTGAATACTTAGTTAAAGTCTTTATGAAATCATCTGACTTTTTTCTAAACTCTTGCTTTTTTAATAAGTCAATAGGAAAATACCCTGTTGTATATAACTCGGGGAAGATTATAAGATCACAACTATTTTTTATTGCTTCTTCAATAGAATCAACACATTTTTTTAAATTAAACTCAAAGTTTCCAACTATTGAATTAAGTTGAGCAATTGCTATTTTCATTCTCATCTCTTTTCCAAAATTTATTTTTAAAAAAATTTAAACACTCCAAAACAGTTTTTCAAAAACAAAAGATTTTAATAAAATTATAAAAATCATTATTAATTTTAACTTAAAACAATAAAAGAGGGACTTGATGGGCTTCACCACTCTAATAAAAAGGTTTCTTTCATTTTATATAGAAATAATAAAAAGACACTATATAATTAGCTTTCTTATTTATTTAGGAATTACCATATTTTTAGGCTATCATGCTTTTCAGATAGATATAAAAACAAGATTTATAGACTTGTTACCTGAGAATCAAAAAAGTGTACAAGACCTTAAAAAAGTAATTGATTACTATGGGGGAGAAGGATATCTGATAGGAGTAGTTGAATGGAATTATATACATAAGGAACCGCTTGACTTAATAAAAATGTTAAAAGAAAAGACAGAAGAAGTAAAAGAAAACCTAAGACTTTCAATAGAGAAAGAAGATCCAGAATATTTTTCAAAGTGGTTTAATCAAGAGGGGAATGATAAGATAGATAGTATAATTTCAATATATAAAGATGTAAAAGAAAAGATAGAGTCTATAGCAAACGATAAAAATGACAAATATCTAAATCTTTTTATAGAAGAAATGGAGAAAAACATAATCCCTGACACAGAGAAAAAGTTACAATCTCTTGAAAAAGAGAGCAACAATCTATACAAGGCTGATGAACTATTATACAGTTTAGAAGAAAACATAAGAGCATTTAAACTTTATAGAGATACAATAATAAGAGAAAAAGGTGGTGAAAAATTTTTAAAAGAGTTTGCTGATGAACTCGCAAAAGAACTTGAAAAAGAAAAAGACATAATAAAGTATGTTGAGTATAAGTTTAGAACAAATTATATAAAAGACCATATACTCTATTTTATAGATATACCTGACCTTGTTGACATAAAAGATAGAATAAAGAAGAAAATAGACTATGAAAGGAGAAAGAAGATACTCTCATCTTCAATATTTATGGAAGAGCCAGTATCACTTGACTTTTCTGATATACAAAAAAAATATGAGAAGACAACAAAGGTTATAAAAATAACAAAAAAAACAGACTTTTTTGAAAGGTCAAAAGAAACATATGAGTATTACATAAATGATGATGGTGATAGGATGCTACTTTTAATAAAGCCATCAAGAGAATCAACAGATGTTGGATTTGCAGAACAATTGGTAGATAAAGCAAGAGAAATAGCTCAAAAAATAAAAAAGAACTATCCTGATGAAATATTCATTGACTATACAGGTAGGTATGTAAAAAAGATAGAGGATGCCAAAATAATAAAGAGAGACTTGAAAATAATAACCCCAATATCTATCCTGTTGATACTCCTTGCAGTTTTTGTTTATTTTAGAAAGATAAGGTCTGTACTGGTAGTAGGTATACCTCTTGCGTCAGGTCTTATCTGGGCAACAGGTATAGTAAAATTAACAATAGGGTATTTTAATATAATAACTGGGTTCTTGATTGCAATACTCTCAGGATTGGGAGTAAACTTTGCTGTTAACCTATTCTCAAGATATGTTGAAGAAAGGAATAAGGGAAAAGACATAATAGAGTCTTTAAAAACAACATTTCATACAACATTTCTCTCAAACTTAACAGCAACAACAACAACAGCAGCAGCCTTTTTTTCACTCATAATATCAGGTTTCAAAGGATTTTCACAGTTTGGGATAACAGCTGGTATGGGAATGTTGTTATTGCTACTTGGAGTATTATTCGCCTTCCCATCAATAGTAATAATCTCTGACAAGATAAACCCAATGAAACAACAAAAAATGTTTAAAAATGTTGATATTCATAGAAATAAAAGGATAAAAGGTTACAAAATAATTGTAGCAATAGGATTAGTCTTTAGTGTAATCTCTATAATAGGTGTCCTTAAAGCAAGGTTTAACGCTGATTTTTATAAATTGGCAGCAGATAATACTATAGGTAAAAAACTTGAGAAAAAAGCAGAAGAGCTTGTCAAAATGAGTTTATGGCCTGTCACAATATACACAAAAGACTGGGACACTATGAAAGAACTTTCACAATATATAAATAAATTAAAAGATGAAAATAAGATAACTACTCTTGATAAACTTGATTCACTTGCCAACTACGAACCTGAAAACCAAGAAGAAAAGAAAAAGGTAATGCTTGAAATAAAAGACCTATTAAGAGACTCTGTCCTTAGTAAGCTTAAGGGAGAAGAGAAAAATAAGGTCGAGAGGCTAAAAGAAATGGTTGAATCTGACTTTGTTAAACTTGATAATGTACCTTATGAGATCAAGAGACAGTTTATAGGAAATGTTCCAGGTTACTTTTTATTCTATTATCAAAAACCATCTCTATCAATGTCAAAGGCATCAACAATAAGAATGTTTGCAAAAGAGTTACAAATGATAGAAGATAAGTTTAAAGATAAAGGGGTAATAATAGCATCAGATGCAACAATGTTCAATGATGTCTTGAACCTGATAAACAAAGAGGGCCCATTTATAATACTGTTAGCACTTTTTTCACTGTTCTTCCTTTTGTGGCTCGACTTTAGGTCCATAAAAGAAGTTATTGCAAGTCTATTTCCTTTAGCATGCGGACTATTTTGGATATTTGGTTGGACTTTTATATTCAACCTTGAGTTTAACTATTTTAACGTTATAATGTTCCCTGTAATAATGGGTATAGGAATAGATTATGGCGTGCATTTTCTACACAGGTATAAAGAAGAGGGCAAACATAACATGTTGTTTATACTTAGGACAACTGGTTTAGCAATAGCAATAGGTGGGATAACCGATATTTTTGGCTTTGGGACACTTTTATTTGCAAAATACAAAGGCCTTGCAACAATGGGACAAATAGCAATAGCAGGAATAGGAGGTTGTCTTATTACTGGGACTCTTTTCTTACCATCAATCCTAGAACTTAGAAAAGACTTAATGGAAAAAAGACAAAAGAAAAATAATTAAAGATGGACATATTTAGGGCAATAAAAAAAAGAGAAAAAGTTATAAGAGAATTTGTTTTATCATATGCTAAAGCATACTTTGAGGAAAGAGACTTAGACAAATTAATAAAGTTTATAGATAAAAACATTACCTGTTTTGGTACAGACACAAATGAAATAGCAAACACAAAAGATAAAGTATGCTCTTTTATAGAAAGAGACATAAAGCAAATACCGGGCAAAATAAATTATAGTTTAGAGTCAATAGAGATAAAAAAAATATCTTTTAGAACTTTTATTGCAAACATAATTGCTAACATAAATACCCAAATACCAACTCATAAACTTCAGTTCAGAATAACACTTGTTATAAAAAAGAAAATACTAGCACTAAAAATATTACACATACACATATCTGTGCCATATAAAACAACAAAAGAAAACTCTTATGTTTTACAAA
>Ga0068705_10000105_pt1 | contig 39220 bp, 40 predicted proteins | sample YNPMSTMetaG_FD_65631 | JGI IMG/M metagenome (GOLD analysis project Ga0068705, IMG submission 65631) | Anoxygenic and chlorotrophic microbial mat microbial communities from Yellowstone National Park, USA - YNP MS-T MetaG | ecosystem: Environmental > Aquatic > Thermal springs > Hot (42-90C) >... | reverse complement strand
ACTTATCTTCATATAAAAAGCAATATTCTTTTATAAACTGGATATACACTATCACCGTTAATGTTATTAAAGACTTCATAAAAAAAGAGAACAAACAAAAAAGACTATATGATTCTATAAAAAATGACAAAGACTATTTTGAAGAGTCATATGAAATTGAAATATTAAAAAAAACTATTAATACCTTGCCAGAAAAATATCAAAAAGTTTTATTTTTTTATTACAATCAGAATAAAAAAATTCAGGAAATTTCAGAAATAACTGGGAAACCTGTAAATACTATAAAAACATGGTTAAAAAGAGCAAGAGTAAAATTAGAAAAAAAATTAAAAAATAAAATTGAAACCAAAAAGAATATTTGAAAGTATATTAATATGAAAACTAGAAAAGAGTCAACTATGGACATAGAAGAAAAAATAAAAAACTTTTACAATGCAACACGAATAAGTGAAGAAGAAGAAAAAGAGTTTGACTCAAAAATTATGGATAAAATATATGACATGCAGTACAATAGAAAAAATAAATTCAAAACACAAAAATTAAACATAAGAAAAAAATGTGAACTGGTTTTGCCTATTTTGATTTTATGCTTTACTTTTATTTTTTACTTTAATCGAGAAACAAGCGAAAAAGAATTAGAAGAATATATAGAAAAAGAGATAGTGTATTTAAATAACAATAAGGATATAAAAGTTATGATCATTGGAGACTTCAATCACTGGTCGCCTACTCCAATGGAATATGATGGAGAAAAATGGGCTATAAGAATAAAAGTAAAGAAAAATACAATTTATACTTATAACTTCCTTATAGAAGATGATTACACAGACGGAATACCTGAGGAAAAACAGATGACAGACTATTTTGGCAACTCAAGTATTGTCTTTATTTCTCATTAAAATAAATAAAAAATTAGGAAGAAGAAAAAATGAGAAAAAATTTTTTACTAGTGTTCCTATTATTAGGAACATTTATCTTTGCACAAGGAAACAAAGAAGTTCCACAAAAAGACAAAATGGAACATCTAAAACTATTCTTGCAAAAAGAATTTAAAGTCACTAATGAAGGCGAAATAGCAAACTGCTTAGAACTTATAAAAACAAAGACAGAAAACAAAAAAGATGAAGAAATCAATTATGATCTTCTCAAAGAAAGTATAAAAGTATCCTACTCAAAAGGTTTAAACCTTCAAAAATCAACAGAATTAGCACTAGAACTACACAATCAATTCACTGAAATGTTAAAAAACGGCTTTTCTAAAGCTGAAGCAAAAACTTTTTGTATCAAAACTCAAAAGACAGTAATGGAACAAAACAAAGCACAAATAAAAGAAAAAATTAATAAAGAAGATGGACAAAAAATAATGCTTCAAATACAATAAAAAATACAAGAAAAAATAAAACAAAAGGCACAAAAATCCGAAGCTAAAAAACAAGAAAATAAGACCCAAACTAAACCTCAAACTCAAAAAAAGGGTAATGGTAAATAAAACATAAGAAAAGACAAACAAGAAAGGGTATATCCCCTTTCTTGTTGTAAAAGGAAAATAAAAATTGCATAAAAAAAAATGTATTATAATAATCACTGTATTTCTATTTTTTTTAATAAACTCATATGCTGAGACTTGTTCTAATTGTTCTTATAACATTAATTGTTTTGATTATTTCCCTGAAGATATAAAAATTAAATTCTCTTATTGGGTTGAGTTTAATAATATCAGCGAACTAATGCCTCTTTTTAATCTCTTAATATGTGAAGCAAAAACAAAAAAAGTTCTTCCGACTAAGGTTATTTCAGACTTTGAAAATGATGAAATCTTATTTAAACAAATAAATAAGTTTCATAAAACTTTTAATATAGAAGATGTCAATATTTTAAAGTTGCTTTTACTATCTTTAAAGAACAATTTTTCTCCTACTCTGCTTGAATTAATTATGAAAGAAAAAAAGCCTGATAAAGAAAAAACATTTAACTACTTTTTAAGTTCAGGCCTCTACTTTTACGTGGTTTGTAAAACTAACAAAGTAAACATGGATGATTATCAATTGAGCCACATCTCTTTTTTGATAGTAAATAAAGAAGTAAAACTTGACTATGTTAAAAAACTTATTAATCTCTTGTTAAGAATAAGAGGTGAAAAAAATATAGAGGTTTTTTCAACTATAAAAAAAGGCATTGAAGAAAAATACAGTTTTAGCAAACTTGAAAATGAAATAAACTGGTTAATAAATAAAAAATAAAAAAGGATAAAATTATGAAAAAGATTATGTTAATTTTTTTCTTTTTTATAACCACTTTAGATATTTACCCAATTATAGGAACAGAAATAAAAGGGGGGTATTTATCTAATCTTAGTGGAATAAAAGATGACATAGAGAGTTCTTATCTTGATGGTTCTTTTTATATTTACAAGTATTTTGAGCCTTCCAAAAAAATTGATATATTAACAAATACAAACTTATCTTTTGAGAATTTTTTTAATGACACAACAAGAGACACTATATACTTTGATACTCTTTTAGGATTAAAACTTAATAACCCTATTCACACTTTTTTCTTTGATATTGCTTTTTCTTCTAAATTTTTCAAGAAAGAAAATGAAGAAAATAATTATCTAATGTTGTATTTTAAGCCCTCATTATATTCTTGATTTAGAAGACTTAAGCCTATACATAGACCCTAAAATAGGTTTTTTAAATTTCCCTAATGATATATATGACAAAGTCTTTTTTGATATTTCATCAAAGTTTTTAACAGATATTAACTGGGTATACAAAATAGTTTTAAAAATAGGATACACAAAAGAATATTACAAAGAATATTATTTATTAAAAACAATAACTCAAATGTCTTCAGAAAAAATGAACACTGACATTTTCTACTTTAATCTTAATATGGAATACATGTTATCTGCATACATCAATCTATTTCTGGAAACTGAAGTTAGGAAAACAAAATCCAACGGGAACTATCTTTTTTATGGGCCAAATGAAGACACTCTTATACTTGATGGAGATGAACAAATAATAAATGACTATTTTTCAAATATTTATTACTCGGCAAACTTTAAACTTTAATACAATTTCTCCAATGGAAGGATTTATCCATCAATCTCATATAAATATGAAAACTACAACAGACCACCTCAAAACTCTTCACAACTTTTTGAAACCAGCAAAAGTCTATATATTTCCACAATTAATTTTTCCATAGGGATTAAACTATTCATATCAAAAAAACTAAACACAAACATTATATTTAGTCTTAACAACAAGTCTTCTAATGACTATTTCGAAAATGTCTCCTTTTACGACTTTAGTCTCTCTATTGACTATACTTTTTAAGTTTTTTAATACATTTATGCCTTTTCTTTAATAGGGAACATTATAACAGTCGTTCCTTCTTTGCCTTCTCTAAGTGAATAGTCTTTATATATTTCCACAGTAGGCCTCTCCCAGTTGTACTTATATCTATCTGAGTTTTTTATCCATTCTTTAATTAAACTATATACCTTTACCTTATCCTTGGAATCCATTTTACCATAATATTCTGTAGATACTACTTTAAAACCACCTATGATTTTAGGTTTATAACCTGGGATCAATTCCTCACTTATATCAGTTAATATACCAAAGTCAGATACACATTCCGCTGGATCTTTCCTCATTGGGTCATCATAATAAATACCAATAACACCTTTTCCCTTATCAGGATTATTCTTAAGCCAGTCAAAAAGCACAGGAAATGGGTCTATTATCAATTCCCAATAAGGTCCTTTTATCTCTTTAACCAAAACCTTAACATTTTCTAAGTCTTTTACTTCAAACTTTATATCCATCTTTACTCCTTTTAATTTTTTATTTATTAAAAAATTATAATAAAATAAAATTTTAGTTTAAAATTTTTTCTACAAGACTTACAACTTCTCCTGGTTTTATATCCTTCATGCACTTATGCCCATTTTTACAATCTATATCAACCTTATTTTTTATGCACGGAGAACAATTAAGAGCTTTATACAACACAAATATTTTATCGTTTTTATCCAAAGGTACTCTGTCAGACGGATTAACTGGTCCAAAAAGTGCTATCAAGGGAACTTTAAAAGAATAAGACAAGTGAAATATAAATGTATCAAGGCTAATAATCAATTTTGCAAACCTAACTACATCTAACAGCTCTTTAAACCTTGTCTTGTTAATAAGGTCAACAACATCATTTCTTTCTATATGGTTTTTATTTATCCCAACAATAACAACTTTATATTTATACCTAGACTTTAGATAAGAAATAAGTTCATCAAAGTAATACCATCTTCTCGGGTCTTTTTCAAGGTGCTGGGGATATATGTCAATCACAATGTATTCCCTCTCTTTAAGGCCCACTCTTTCTAGTATTCCAGTATATTCTGGTATAATCGTATAGTCATAAAAAGTTTCTAAACCAAAGAAGTCTAGTATATCTTTTATTTGTAGCCCTTTATGTTTATTTTCATGGTTTATTACACCATATTTGTATGGTAAAAACATTAAAAATATTTTTCTTAACAAATTATAGTGAGTACAAATAAAAACGTCTACACAACTTTCTTTAATTTTTTTTCTTAACTTAATAAATCCAAAAAAAATAAGTTTTATAACATTTTTATAAGTGAACTTAGGTAAATTATAGTCAATAATCTCATCCACATAAGGGTTCAACAAAAAAAGATTCCTACTTGAAGCATTAGGAGAAAGCAGGATTATCTTAGCACTAGTCTGTTTTTTTAATGAATACAACAAAGGGAAACACATTATTTTATCACCAAGGCCAAACGGCAACTCTATCGCAATAGTCTTGGCATCTTTAATATTAATCTTCTTTCCATATTCTCTTATATTCAAGAAAAAGTCTCCTCTTACTTTCTTAAGGATTAAATTTAATTAGTTTATTAAAATAAATTATGGGTTATAGTTATGTTTGAGAAATTTATAGAAGAACATATTAATGTTATGAAAAACCTTTTAACAGTTAAAGACAAAATACTAAATGCCATAGAAGTAATGAAAAATGCTTTTAATAATAAAAACAAGATAATAATAATGGGCAATGGAGGGAGTGCATCAGACAGTTTACACTTTGCGGGAGAAATAGTAGGAAGATATAAAAGAGAAAGAAAAGGGTATCCTGCGATTTCTCTCCTTGAAACATCAGTTCTTACTGCAATTGCAAATGACTATTCTTACGAAGATGTTTTTTCAAGGCAAATAGAAGCATTATGCGTAAAAGGTGATGTGGTTTTCGGTATCTCTACATCAGGAAACAGTAAAAATGTAATCAATGGAATAAAAAAAGCAAAAGAAATTGGAGCTGTAACAATAGGTCTATTAGGAAAAAATGGGGGTGAGGCTTCAAGACTTGTTGACATACCTATCATTGTCCCATCTAACAACACACCAAGAATACAAGAAGCACATATTTTTATAATTCACTACATATGTGAAATAATAGAGGAGAGTTTCTATGCTTAATTTTTTTAAAGGTAGAGTAATTGTAATAGGAGATGTAATACTCGATAAATACTATATTGGTTCAGTAAAGAGAATTTCACCTGAAGCACCTGTACCAGTAGTAAATGTGAAAACTGAAAAAGAGACATTGGGGGGGGCAGGCAATCTCTGCAACAATATCTACTATCTTGGGGGTAAGTCCTTTCTTTTCTCTGTCATAGGTAAAGACAGAAATGGTGAAGCAATAAAAGAACATATTAAAAGGCTTGATATAGACAACTATTTAATAGAAGAAAATGTTCCAACAATCACAAAAATAAGAGTCATTGGAGAACACCAGCATATCGTAAGAATTGACATAGAAGAAATAAAAAACATAAGTGATGAAACTGAGAAAAAAATAATAAACAAACTAAACTCTATTTTAAAGTCATCTGATATAATAACAATATCAGACTATGGGAAAGGAGTATGTACACCTTCTCTTACAAAAAAAATAATCGAGATTGCATCAAAAAAAGATGTCCCTGTTGTTATAGACCCAAAAGGCTATGACTGGGAAAAGTATAGAGGAGCATATCTTATAACACCTAACCTTAAAGAAACATCAGACGTGTTAGGATACGAAGTAGAAAATACAGATGAAGAGGTTCAAAAGGCTGGAATAGAAATTATGAACAAATACAATATACAAAAACTTGTAATAACAAGGTCTGAAAAAGGGATGACATTTTTTGACGGTATCAGAGAAATATACCATATCCCAACAGAAGCAAAAGAAGTTTTTGATGTATCAGGAGCAGGAGATACTGTCGTTGCTGTGATAAGTTTAGGTTTAGCTAATCAAATACCTCTTATTGATAATGTTATGCTTGCAAATAAGGCAGCAGGTGTTGTTGTAGGCAAGATAGGGACAGCACCAATAACACTTACAGAACTTGAAAATGCTTTCTATTCAGAAAAAAAGAAAATTTTTCATAAGGCAAAGGAAATAATACCTAAAATTGAAATACTCAAAAGAGAAGAAAAGAGAATAGTATTTACAAACGGGTGTTTTGACATTATCCATAGGGGGCATATAACCTACTTACAAAAAGCTAAGGCGTTAGGAGATGTACTTATAGTCGGTCTTAACAGTGATGAATCTGTAAGGAAATTAAAAGGGGAAGATAGACCAATAAATAATCAAGAAGACAGGGCTCTTATGTTATCAAGTCTTGAGTTCATTGATTATGTGGTAATCTTTGATGAAGAGACTCCATACAAACTTATAAAAGAGATAAAACCTGATATACTTGTTAAAGGTGGTGACTATAAGATTGAAGATATTATCGGAAGAGAGTTTGCAAAAGAGACTGTTGTCTTCCCTTTTGTTGAAGGGTATTCAACAACAAGTATTATTTCAAGGATTAAAAAACAATGAAAACTGTTTTTCTAGATAGAGATGGAGTTATAAATAAAAGATTAATTGGTGATTACGTAAAGAGAATAGAAGAGTTCGAGTTTTTAGATGGTGTGTTAGATGCTATAAAACTGTTAAAAGAACACAATTATCGCATTATAATTATTACAAATCAACAAGGAATTGGCAAAAAACTAATGAGCGAAGAAGACCTTAATAAAATCCATTCATTTATGATAAAAGAAATAGAAAAAAATGGTGGAAAAGTGGACAAGATATACTACTGTCCACACCTTGAAAACGAAAACTGCAACTGTAGAAAACCAAAGCCAGGAATGATAGAACAAGCCCTAAAAGATTACCCTGATATAAACAAAGAAAACACATTTATGATAGGAGACACAGAGAGTGATGTCAAACTTGCAAAGAATGCTGGACTTAGGAGTATAATAATAGGAGAAGAAGCAGACCCTGACTTTAGGTTTAAGTCTTTACTTGAGGCAGCAATGTTTTTGGTTAGAGAGGAAAAATGATAATAGATACACATGTACATACATTCCCTGACAGTGTTGCACCTCACGCATTAAATAAGCTTATAAAGTCAGCAGGTGGCAATATAAAACCATACACAGATGGCACTATATCAGGACTTTTAAAGTCAATGGAGAAAGCACATGTTAACATTTCAGTGAACTTGCCTATCGCAACAAAACCTGATCAAACAGATTCAATAACAGAGTATGCAATAAAAAACTCAAAAAAGTATAAAAACATAATATTTTTTTCTTCAATACACCCAGAAAACAAAATAAAACACATAAAAAAAATATTTAAAAAATTAAAAGAAGAAGGAATAAAAGGCATAAAGTTACACCCTCAGTATCAAAACTTTCCAGTAGATTCAAGCAAAGTCTTTCAAATATACGAAGAAGCAATAAAAAACAATATAATCTTACATTTTCATTCTGGTTTTGATATTGGTTTTCCAACCTCAGACTATGCCTCAGTAGAAAGGTTTGACAGAATGCTCTCTATTTTCAATGGCATAAAAGTGATACTTGCTCATGGAGGAGGATACAAAGACTGGGATAAAGTAGAAAAGATACTAAAATATGAAAATGTTTACTTAGATACTTCTTTTACCCTAGACTTTTTCATTCAAGGAGAAGAAAGTCTAAATAAAATATACACAGTTTTTACAGATAGAATAGTATTTGGCACAGACTCACCATGGCAAGACCAGAAAGAAGATATTCAAAAACTAAACTCAACAAGTTTATCTTCAGAACAAAAAGAAAAAGTCTTTTATAAAAACTATATGAAATTGATAGAGAGTATAGGTTAGCTAGCCAAAAGTATTTTTTCAGTCTTTAAAAGTAGTCTTAAGCATTTAAAACAATCTTTATTTTACTTTATGTTGTAAAAGGATATAAGGCTTAAATTGAGATTAGTCTTTAGTATAAAAACTATCTTACAAGTTTTCTCTTGCTTTTTTCCTTTACAGTCACAAAACAAAAGAAGATATAATCTGTTTATATTAAAAGGTATTTACATCTATACAAACTCGTAAAAATACAAGCTTTTTTAGAAAAAATTTCTTACAAATTTTTTTAACAAATTCTTAATAACTTCTTTGGTATAAACTATTTTTTTTAGTTTTTAAAGGTTCACAAAACTCATATATGAGACTTATCAATTTCATAAAGACCAAATAATTTTTAAGACTCAACAAATTACATGAAAAAGAAGATACCACCCCCATCATACAAAGGACCATCATAGAGTTCTATGACTTTATAGTTTCTTTTAATTAAGAGATTTTTAATTCTATCCCCTTCATCTATGTACGAAAGACTACCTATAAAAAAACATTTCTTTCAAAAAATCCAGTAGTACCTCCAAAAAAACCATGTTTAAAACAGGGTAAAACTATTTTTTTAGGATCTACAAAAAAAGTATCCAAACCCTTATTTTTAAACACTTTATAAATACCAATGTCTGATGTTATATACAACCCAGAGATTTCAATTAATGAACACCTTGTATACCCTTGTGGGACATTTAAAAAATGTTTACTAAGACTATTCCTTAATACAGAAGTATCTGTTAAACCTTTTTTATGAATCAAGAAATCATTAGTCACTACTGCATTGTAGTATACAGTCTCAGGATATTTTCTCCCTACATTTTTATCTCCAATTTCTATATTATACCTTGAGAGAATATTAAGATAATTCTTAGGAATATTTGGTGCAACTATATTTTTATCACCAACCTTGGTTATAAATATGTCAGGGTGTCCTGAAATAGCATCATACACCATGTTTTCAGTTTTAAACTCTACTACTTCTCCATATTGCTTTAACTTTATCTTAGCTTCTGCTGGAGCCCTAAAGTCTATAAGTATATGCATTATTTAGTTAAACCTTAAAAATTATTTTTAATCTTTTTAAAGCCTAATATTTTTAAATTATCACGGTGCAATTATATAACCATTAAGTCCTTAAAAAGGATGTTCTATAATTTTAAACCCATTTTTTCCTTTGTTAAAGCCTCACAATGACGTCCAGCCATCAACTTGGGTGATTGCTTTTTTAGTACAAAAACTTTCTCCTAAACCCTAGTTATTTAAAAAAGATATATCTTTACCATAGGTTTTTATATTCATATAAAGATTCAAAAATAAATACAAACTTTCTTTAAAGGATCAAACTTTCTTTACCAATTATAGAAAATTTTTGTAAAGTTTTTTCTTTATAAAATACTATTTTTAGTTTTTAATGGCTCATTAAATAAAAACCTTACATTTTTATAGGTGAATTCATATTCATAAGAATAAAAAAAATAAAAAATTTTAGTATTAAAATTTCAAAAACTTAATGGCCAAAAATCTGTCGGTATGCCTCAAAAGCAGCAACAGCAACACTATTTGCAAGATTATAGCTTCTAACATTACCAATTATTGGCAAAAAAACAGTGTTATCCCTATATTTATCTAAGATATATTGTGGCAAACCCTCAGTTTCTCTGCCAAAGACAAGATAACTGCCTTCAACTATCTTTGTATCAAAGATAGAAACTTTACCATTTTTAGTAAACAATAAGATATAATTTGGATTCTCCCTACCTAAAAACTCATCCCAGTCTTCATACAGTTTTAATCTTAAGTATTCCCAATAATCAAGCCCCGCCCTTTTTAAACTCTTATCATCGAGTGAAAAAGAAGGTCTTCCTACTATAATAAGATCTATATCAAGTCCAACACAAGTCCTTGCAATATTTCCTGTGTTTTGAGGTATTTCAGGTCTATACAAGACTATCTTTACAAATCTACTACTCATTATCTTTATTTGGAATAGTTATTTTCAATCTTATTATTTTATTCCCCTCTTTTCTTATAACCTGGTATTTTACCTTATTTATCTCTATTTCTTCCCCTATTTTTGGAACTTTCTCAGTCACATTATATATCAAACCACTTATAGTATCAACATCTTCTTTATAAGAACTAAAGTCTAACCCCAACCTTTCTTCTAAATCTTCCAAACTAAGTCTTGCATCAACGTCGTATGTATTTTTTTCTATCTCTTTTATAGGTTCCATTTCTTCATCATACTCATCTTGTATATCACCCATTATTATCTCTATTATATCTTCAAGAGTAACTATACCAGAAAAACCTCCAAACTCATCAAGAACAATAGCCATATGAACTTTTTTTGTTTTAAACTCCTGCAATAGAGACCCTATTTTTTTCGTCTCAGGTATAAATATTGCTTCTCTTATCATATCTTCTTCTAATCTAGACTTTTTTATAGTCAATTCACTATTTATTTTTTTCAAGTGATAAAAAATATCCTTAACATACAAAACACCAACTATATTATCAATCTTATCTTTCCAAACGGGATATCTACTATATCCCTCACTGTTTATTATTTTAACAACTTCTTCCAGTGGTTGACCTATATAAAAATAAACAACATCTACCCTTGGTATCATTATATCGCTTGCAACTTTATTATTTAGTTTCTTGATATTATAAATCATGAGAGTAGAAGATTCAGATACTTTTAGTTTTTTATTAAACAAATTAAACTTCATCTAACAGAATCTCCTCTTTCTTATTTTTTATAATTTCATTTTGCATATTAAAGAATTTAATATATTCTTCCTTATTTTTTTCATGATCATAACCTAATAAATGCAAGATACCATGAATAAGCAATACTTCAATTTCATTCTTAAGTGATTCCTCTTTTTGTTCCACTGCTTTATCAACTGATATAACAATATCACCCAAAAACTTATCCATCCCCTCAAAAGATAAAACATCAGTGGGATAATCCTTGCCCCTATATTTTTTATTTAATTCCTTAATAAACTCATTATTACAGAACAAAATACTTATTTCCAAATTATCTTTAATACCTAAAAAATTAAAAACATCTTTAATAAACTTTTTAACGTTATTAATCTTTTTCCCACTCTTATTTGTTAACCAAACCTTAATTGCCATTATTACCCTCTTTTTCATCATAAGAAGGTCTTGTGTGATAATATGATGATATCATTTTCTCAAAAACATTCATTATTTTTTTTATTTCTCCAAGCGTAAGTGGGCTATTATCTAGTAATCCCTCACTTATTCTTTTTCTTACTATTTCATTTATTTTATCTTTTATCAAGTCATACCTTTTTATATTTAACGAACGTATTGCTGCCTCCACAGAGTCAGCAAGCATTAAAACAGCTGTCTCTTTGGATCTAGGATTAACTCCTAAATATCTAAAGTCTTCCTCGTTAATAGTCTCATTATTTTTTTCAGCATATTCAAGTGCCTTATTATAAAAAAACTCTATTAAACTCCTACCATGATGTTCTATTATAAAACTTGCTATCTCTTCAGGCAATTTTAAGTCTTTAGCAATCTGTAAACCTTTAACAACATGGGTCCTTATTATCATAGCTGACATTCTAGGTGTTATTTCTTCATGCTTATTAGGTTTATAATCTTTGTTCTCACCAAAATATTCAGGCATATATATTTTTCCTATATCATGATAAAGTGCCCCTACTCTCCCTAAAATGCTGTTAGCATCTATTTCTTTACAAGCAGCCTCAACAATTGTAGAAACCAAAAGAGAATGATGGTATGTCCCCGGTGCTAAAATTTGCATATCTTTCAATATTGGGTTATTAAAATTGCTTAATTCCATCAATTTGAATACTGTTACAATACCAAAAACCTTTTCAAAAAAAGGTAAAAGTCCTATGGCAAAAATAGATGATAAAAGAGGATTTAAACCCGACAAGAATAAGGCAAGTATTTTCTCCTCCTTCTCTATATAATTTGAAAAATAAAGATTATAAATAAAAAACATTATTAGATAAACTAAAGCAATTATAAAAGAGTTTTTTATTATATGTTCTCTGTCTAATACGTTTTTAGAGATCCTTATAAGCAATATACCATTAACCACCATACAAAAAATAGAATAAATATTATCAGCTTTATAAACAATTATAAAAGACAGGTATATTAGAACAGTAATTACTATATTAATAATAGCAGTTTTTTCATCTGTTAAAAAGATAAGCATAAAACATGATATTGATATAGGAAATACTAGACCTAACGGGAAAGAAAACTCAGAAAAAACATTTTGCATTATGTAAATCATAAAGATATTTAGAAATATAAAAAAGTAAAGTGCAGATATTTTATTTTTTTTATGTAAATTGTTCTTTATAAGAATAAACAACAATATATTAAGAATTATTATTATAAAAAAACTTAAAAACAATGCAAAAATACCTTTAGTTATTGTACCTTTACTCTTATATATTTTTAAAGCTTTTAACTGATCTCTATTTTCTTGAGTAATTTTATCTCCCTTTTTAACTATAATCTCATTCTCTTTAATCATTTTTTTTACTGGTTTTATTCTTTTAATCCTGTTGTTTATCTCCTGCTCAGTAAGATACTTGTTTACATATAAGTTGCCCTCTAATAGCAGGAAAACTATGCTTGCAACAGTTTTTGTATACTCTTTTTCTCCCAAAATATCTTTTATTTTTTTCAAGATCTCAAAATATGAAGAATTACTGAAAATAAAATTGTTTATCTGTTTATAATCATTTACAATCTCATTACCATCAATTATCCTTAATGGCAAAGGATTTTTATAATAATTGCTTATATCAAAGTCCTCACTATACTTGTATATCCCATTTTTATAAAAGTCATAAAGTATTGCCTTAGTTTTATCAAGTATTACCCTTTTCTTAAAAAACCTTACTATATCATAAAAGTTTATTCCCTCAAACTTTTTTTCTTTCATAAAGGGATATAGAATAGACTTTATCTCATCCTCTTTTTTTTCTTTTTCCAAATCACTATTAGACAATTCAAATATCTTATCTAATATAAGAGCCTTATTCTCATACAGTGTTAAGTCAAGGTCTAATATCGGTGGTATTTTAGACTTTTCTTCTTGTATGTTAGCCTCTGTCTCTTTAGTATCTATATACCCAATATCTTTTGGAGATATTATGGTTACGGGTGAGATATCACCAGGTTTCAAGTCATACTTTATATCAAATATATTAAAGTTAAGTGAGATAAAAAGTATTATAAATAGTATAAAATTAAAAAGTATTAAATACTTAAAGTTTTGAGTTAAATAAACCAGAAATATAAAAAATCTATTCGTTCTTCTCATATTTTTCAAACGCCTCTATTATTTTAGCAACCAAAGGGTGCCTTACTATATCTTTTTTATCAAAAAAAATAAAACCAACATCTTTCATATCTTTTAATAACCTAAGTGTTATCTCAAGCCCTGACTTTTGAGAAAGTGGCAAGTCTTTTTGAGTTATATCTCCTGTAACAACAACCTTTGAGTTATGACCCATTCTAGTAAGAAACATCTTTATTTGAGACTCACTAGTATTTTGAGCCTCATCAAGTATTATAAAAGCATTGTTTAATGTCCTGCCTCTCATGTATGCAAGAGGAGCAATCTCTATCTGTTCTCTCTCTTTATACTTTACTATTTCCTCTATACTAAGCATATCATATATTGAGTCCATTAAAGGTCTTAAATATGGATTTATCTTTTCCTCAAGATTTCCAGGCAAAAATCCTAGACTCTCCCCTGCTTCAACAACTGGCCTTGTTAATATGAGTTTATTAACCTTTTTTTTAAAAAGATAAGATAAACCAGTGGCAACAGCAATGTAAGTCTTCCCTGTACCAGATGGCCCTATTGAAAAAACAAGGTCTTTTTCGAGTATTGTATTGTAGAATATTTTTTGATGATATGTTTTTAAGTTAATTACCCTGTTTGTTGAAACTTTTATAAAATTAGTTATATCTTCAGAATTATTCACTGTGTTTTCTATTATATATATTAGGTCTGCCTCTGTAAAACTTTTTTTCTTTTTCGTTATAGTGAACAGTTTTTCTATAACCTTAACAGTATTATCTACACTATTCTTATTCTCCCCAATAACCTTTATAGTATCTCCTCTTGTAAAAAGAGATACATTAAAAGCCTCTTCTATTATTTGGATATTAGTATTATTAAAACCATATAAGAGAGAGGGATCAACAGAAGGGTCTAAATTAATTATAACTTCCATACTATTTTTTTTCTTTTTCTACCTTTATACCTAATTCTTTTAATTGACTAGGCTCAACAGGTGAGGGGCTGCCCGTCATAAGACAATGCCCTCTTTGAGTCTTAGGGAATGCTATCACATCTCTTATCGATTGAGTCTTTTCTAATAACATTATTATTCTATCCAATCCAAATGCAATTCCACCATGTGGAGGTGCACCAAAACTTAAAGCCTTTAATAAAAATCCAAACTTTTCCTCTGCTTCTTTATCTGTTATGCCTAAAGAATTAAAAACTTTTTTCTGTACTTCAGTATTATGAATCCTTATACTACCCCCACCTAATTCTATTCCATTTAAAACCATATCATAAGCCTCAGCCTCTATCTCATCAAACCTCTTCTCCTCTAAAAGTTTTAAGTGTTCTTCTTTTGGTGAAGTAAAAGGGTGGTGAACTGATACATGTCTTTTTTCATCCTCGCTCCACTCAAAGAGAGGGAAGTCAACAACCCATAAAAACTCCATTTTATTATCATCTATAAGTCCTAAGTCTCTTCCAAGTTTAAGTCTCAAGTTACCTAATGCTGGTAATACTATAGATGGGTGATCCGCACCAAAAAATATTATGTCACCAGGTTCTACACTAAGCCTTTCTTTTAACATATCCAGTTGTTCCTTAGCAAAAAACTTTGTAATAGAACTTTCAAGACCATTTTCAGTTGCTTTTATCCACGCAAGCCCTTTTGCCCCAAAGTTTGCAACATATTGAGTATAATCATCAATATCTTTTCTTGATAATTTTGCACCACCTTTAGCATTTATAGCATACACTATTCCTTTATTGTTCAATGCTGACTTAAAGACATTAAAACTCGAATCTTTTACTATATCTCCAACATCTGTTAATTCTAATCCGAACCTCAAGTCAGGCCTGTCAGTCCCATATCTATGCATCGCATCTTTGAACTTCATACGCCTTAATGGAGTTTTTATCTCTATGCCATAAGTTTCTTTTATGGCAAAAGATATCATCTCTTCCATCAATGTCATTATAGTCTCTTTATTTATAAAAGACATCTCAATATCTATTTGAGTAAACTCAGGCTGTCTGTCTGCCCTAAGGTCTTCATCTCTAAAGCATTTTACTATCTGATAATATCTATCAAATCCACTTATCATCAATATCTGTTTAAACAACTGGGGAGACTGTGGCAAAGCATAAAAAGACCCTATATTCAATCTGCTTGGAACAAGAAAGTCTCTAGCTCCTTCAGGTGTTGACTTTGTTAAAACTGGTGTCTCAACCTCAATAAAACTGTTATCATTTAAAAACTTTCTTACATTATTTACAAACCTTGCTCTGTTTATAAGATTTTTTTGCATAAGTGGCCTTCTTAAGTCAAGAAATCTATACTCAAGTCTCACGTCTTCATTAACTTTTTGATACTCATCAAGGGCAAAAGGTAATGTCTCAGATGTATTTAAAATTGTTATCTTGTCTATAAAAACCTCTATTAAACCTGTTTTCATTGATGTATTTATAGTATCATCTGATCTCTTTTTGACAACCCCTGAAACTGAAATCACATACTCATTCCTTAATTTCTCGGCTGTATTATGTGCCTTTTCTGAAAAAGATGGATCAAAAACTAATTGAATTATACCAGATACATCTCTCAAATCTATAAATATTATACCACCATGGTCCCTTCTCCTATGAACCCAACCATTTAAAACAACTCTTTTATCTACATCCTCTATTGTTACTTCAGTATTTTTTTTTGTTCTTATTAAGTCTTTTTCCAATTTAAACCCTCTTTAAGTATTTAATATCTAAAACTCAAAAATAATATCAAAATTTATGTTAATAAAATTTAGTTAAAACTTGTATTTTTTTAGATTTTAATTTGCTCAATCTTTAAAAACTCATTTTATAATTCATTCCTTAACCTTTTTTATGCCATAAGATTTACAAACTTAATACTCTAATAGATTAGTTTTTAGAAAAGAAACCCTATCCTAAGTTTTCTTTTTACAGGTTAATTCAAAAAAAGATATCATGCTATTTTATATTTTAAATTAAATCTTATATTCAGCACTATAAGTCTTTATATTCATATAAAGACTATAAAAAGTAAGATAAAAAAATAAAAATTTTCTTTCAAATTTTTTAAAAAATTTTTATAAGAATTCTTTAAATTATAAACTAGTATTTTTAAGTTTTTAAGGTTTAATTAATTTAGCAATCTTGCATAAAATGGTATTCTTATAATAACTCTTGTGCCTTTGCCATTCTCATAAAGAGGGCTTTCTAACTTAATATCCCATTTAAGATGATCTACTGCTCTTTTAACAAGTGTGAGTCCAACTCCAGTCCCTTTTATATTTTTATCTTTTATATTTGAAGACCTATAGAAAATATCAAAAACTTTATTCTGCTCTTCTGATGGTATACCAATACCAGTATCAGTTATAAGGATTTTTAAGTCTTCCCCTTTAATCACACTCTCTATTGAAACCTTTCCTTCATTTGTATACTTTATCGCATTTGATATTAAGTTATCCAATACTATCTCCAACACATCCACAGGCAGAGTAAGATTTAATCTTTTATCAATCTTATTTTCTATAACGATAGGATTATTTATTCTTATAAAAAGAAGTTTCTCTATTAAAGAGGAAACAAACTGATAAAGATTAATATTTTCCTTTTTTTCTTTCATAACAGTAAAGTCTACTTTGGTTATGTTTATTATATAGGAAATTTTTTCTTGAAGGTCTTCAGTAAGGAGTTTTATCCTTTCTATTAAAGATGGCTCATTAACATTATTCTGCAAGAGATACGCTATATTGTTTATAGCTGTAATAGGATTTTTAAGGTCATGTATTATAAAAGAAATATTTTTGTTCAATTCATCCTTCTTTGTTTTCAAGGACTCTTCCAGAGAAAAACTTCTTAGAATGTAATAACCAATACCTATGAAAGCAAGACATATCATTATCAAAAAAAACGTACTTATGTATATAGAGTCTTTAAGCTTTTTATCCTCTAGGACAATATCAACATTTCCTATTAAAAACTCACCAATATATATAGGATATATTTTTTCAAGTCTTAGTCTAGACTTTTCTGTTAATTCAGCCTCTACCCTTTTAAAAGGTTTAGTTACATATTCATTTTTGTCAACTATTAAAAAGTTTATTTCCCTCACATATGGAAAAACTGCCTGGATATATCTCTTTTCAGAATATAGAATATCCTTATTATTTAAAACAATACTTGAAACAAAGTCATTCTTTTTAAGAATAAATAACTCTCTTGCCATGTTTTCTAAGACTTGATAGTATTCATGCCTGGAGTTTATTATCCAAGATACTCCCCAGGCTAAAACCATAACAAATATTGAGAAAATAAATATTAACTGTAAAGAAAATTTTTCTCGCATCAGTTTATATTCTTATGACCTCCTGACTATAACAGCTGTCATTTCAGCTTCACATGCAAGCTCATCATTGACAAAAGCCTGACCTTTCATTTTGGCTATAGTTCTCTTAATATTGACTATTTCAATCTCATACCTTATCTGATCCCCTGGCCTAACAGGTCTTTTAAACTTAACACCATCTATTGCAGCAAAATATGGAGAAGAGTTTTTTCTCTCCTCCTCTGTTAAAACTTCTTTTAAAACAAGTATTCCTCCACACTGGGCCATACCTTCAACTATTAAAACACCTGGCATTATTGGGTCACCTGGGAAATGCCCTTGAAAAAAAGGTTCATTGATACTAACATTTTTTATTCCCACTATCTTTTTTTGTTCCCCATTTTCTATTTTTATCACTCTATCAACTAATAAAAAAGGATATCTATGGGGCAAGTATTTCATTATTTCTACAACATCCATAATAATCTCCTTATTTTTTTATTCAAACTTATTAAAACTTATAAAAAAATCTTTTTTTGTCAAGACTTTGTTTTAGTTATGTATAACATTTTGAGACTTTACATTTATCTTAAAAAAGAGACTTAACAACAAAAAAAAAATAATAAATATATCATCTTTAAAAAAAGAATTTAAAGGAGATGAAAACTTGGTATTAAAAAAACATAAAGTGTTAAGTTTCATTTTATGGAATATAAGTTAATTTTTAAGTTTGAGACATACTTTGTTTTAGCTAAACCCTAAAAAAATATGTTTTATCTTTTGAAAATATTTCCTTAATTTTTGAATGAGGATTTACATCTTTTCAAATATAATAGATTAATTTTTAGATAAAAACTCCTTGTCAGTTTTTCTTGTTTTTTTCTTTTGGTTTAAATGATAAGTAAAATATCAGTGGGCTTTTTTTATTCAGAGAATATTTATATAGTTAGTAGTTCTAGAAAAAAATGTAAAGTTATTTGAAAAAATTTTCTTGCAAACTTTTCAATAATTTTTTAGAATCTTTATTTTACAAACTGGATTTTTTAAGTTTAAGTGTTCTTTGCCCTATTAAAGAGATTATATTTTTGAAAAATCAATATGTTTTGTGAAATTTTATTCTAAAATTTTTATAAGGAGAAGTTATGGGTAAAAATGTAGCCATTGTTGGGGCAACTGGGGCAGTTGGGCAAGAAATGATCAAGGTTTTAGAAAGAAGAAAATTCCCTGTAAAAAACATCAAACTACTTGCATCAAAAAGATCAGCAGGGAAAGAAATGACTTTTAAAGGAGAAAAGATTAAGGTAGAAGAATTAACACCAACATCTTTTAAAGGAATAGACATTGCTTTATTCAGTGCAGGGGGATCTGTATCAAAAGAGTTCGCAAAATATGTAGTAAACTCAAATGCTGTTATGGTTGATAATTCAAGTGCTTTCAGACTTGAAAAAGATGTTCCACTTGTGGTTCCAGAAATAAACCCAGAAGATGTGAAATGGCATAAAGGTATAATATCAAATCCAAACTGTTCAACAATAATAATGCTTGTTGCTATAAATCCTATCTACAAAATATCAAGAATAAAAAGGATAATAGCATCAACATATCAAGCAGTATCTGGGGCAGGTGCTGCAGCAATGCAAGAATGTATTGACCAGACAAAAGACTTCTTAAATGGAAAAGAGATAAAACCTGTTAATTTTGCTTATCAGATAGCATTTAATCTTATACCTCACATAGATACTTTCCAGGATAATCTATACACAAGAGAAGAAATGAAAATGGTATGGGAAACAAGAAAAATAATGCATGATGAAGAAATAAAAGTAGCAGCAACAACGGTAAGAGTCCCTGTATTAAGGTCACACTCAGAATCTATTATGGTTGAAACAGAAAAAAGACTGACAATAGAAGAGGTAAGAAATGCTATATCTAAAGCACCAGGTGTAATACTTGAAGATGACCCAGCAAACAAGATATATCCTATGCCATTCTTCAGAGCAGAAAAGGACGAAGTCTCTGTGGGAAGAATAAGATATGACCTATCTAGTGACACAGGTATTATGCTATGGGTTGTAGGAGATCAATTGTTAAAAGGTGCTGCACTTAATGCTGTTCAAATAGCTGAACTTTTGTAACCTTAGTCTAAAGTCACGTGGAACATATTCGTTTCACGTGAAACATTTTAATTTCTTTCAGTATCAACTCACTATTTCCTATCAAAGTATTGTTTTTAGTAGATGGCAATGAATTAATAAATTTTTTCCCATACTGTTTTTTTATTATTCTGGGATCAAGAATGAGTACTGTTCCCCTGTCTTCTTTCCCTCTAATAAGCCTGCCAAACCCCTGTTTAAGTTTTATTACAGCCTCAGGCAAAGAGATTGATATAAATGAGTTTTTTCCCTCCTTCTCTGCCCTTTCATACAATGCCTGTTGTAATGGAGTGTTTGGGGGAGCAAAAGGAAGTTTAACTATTATAAGACTCCTTAAAGTGTTACCCTTTATATCTATACCCTCCCAGAAACTATCAACCCCTATTAAAACACTGCTGTTTTTCTTAAACTTATCTATTATTGCCACCTTCGACTCTTCTTGTTGTGAAAGTATGCTAAAAAATGTATTCTCTCTTAAGTAATTTTTAATCTTATTCACTTGGGAAAAAGAGGTACACAGGATAAGAGTACCCCCCTCGGTTATCTCTATAGCCTTTTTTATAATCTCCATCTGCTTCTCATTTATATCTTCTGAATAATTAATATCACTTGGAATAAGTATCTTAACCTGTCTTTCATAGTCAAAAACAGAGGGCAACATTAAGGTTTCAACATCTTTAATTTTAATGGATTCTTTAAAGACAGAAAAGTCATTCTCTATAGACAGGGTTGCTGAACAAAAAATTGCTGTATTTATTCTTTCTTTCATAACACTTGAAAACTCATCGAAGGGATCTATTGGCACTCTATGGATAACAAAAGAGTTTTTGCTTTTATCAACATCTATCCATTCAACAATGTCTTCTGGACACCCCTTGTATAAAACTTCTAAAAAACTTAAAACAGCGACAAGATAATCAGCAGTATTTTCTAACTGTTTTAAGAGCAAAGGCCTTTTTTCTTCAACCCTATCCTTTTTTCTTATTTCTTTTACAGCCTTTAATATATTGTCTGCAAAAATTTTTATATCTTCCTCAATCTCTACAAAAAATTCTTTTTCAATGATAGGGCTCGTAACTCTTAAAGAGTCTTTTTCTTTCTCCGTTTTTTTTGACAATTCAGAATAAACTCCAAACAAAAATGTTTCCAACTTTTGGCTAAAAAACCTTGTATTTTCAATAAGAGAGGCAACTATTTCCTTTTCTTCTGTAATATCTAGTAATTTTTTTAAAACACCACTTGCCTTCTTACCTTCATAATACAGTCTATTAACCTTGTTTTTTATAGAGTAGGAACTTATTACCTCTTCAAGAGAAAGATATGCCGCTTTTTTTAAATTATGGGCTTCATCAAAAACTATCCTTGTTGTCTTCGGTAGTAATGAAAAAAACTCTCTTTCATCAATAAGGCTTAATATAGTAAGAGAATGGTTAGATATAATTATATCAGAAGAAAATGCTTTTTGTTTTGCCATGTTATAAAAACACGTCTTAAAGTATTTACACTTTTTGTGCAGGCAAGTATCAGGTGTCGAACTTATTTCTTGATATATTTGAGAAATTATTTGAAAAGGCAACTCCTCAAGGTCTCCATTAGAGTTTTTTGCCCATTCTCTTATCTCTTCATATATAGTTTTATCTTCAAAGAGTGAATCAGATATAGCCTCATCAAGTTTATTTTTACAAAGATAATTGCCCCTACCTTTTATTATAGAATAAGAAAATCTTTGCTCCAAGTTGTTTTTTAAGAAAAAAAGATCTTTATCTACAAGCTGATGCTGAAGATTTTTGGTATAAGTAGATATTATAACTTTTTCTCTATTGATAATTGCCCAAAAAATTGATGGTATCAAATAAGATAAAGACTTGCCAGTACCAGTTGGTGCCTCAATTATAACTTTTTTATTTTCATTAAAAGCATCTAACACCTTTTCTGCCATTTTTATTTGAGACTCTCTCTCTTCAAAGTCATCAATTGAAGAAAAAGGGCCATCTTTTTTAAAGTATTTTAGAATATCCTCTTTTTTTATTTTTTTTACTTCTCTTTCTGAGAAAGGCAAAAAAAATATTATTCTTGCAACAGTAACATCATTGTTAATTATAACAGAACTTATCCCTGACATATTCATGAGTTTTTCTGCAAGATAAAGGTCTTGATCACTCGGAATAAGAGAACCATTTGGATGATTGTGAATCACAGCATCACAAGAATAAGCCTTAAGTAAGAACACAGGGGTAAGATCAAAGTTTCCAAATGTTATTGCCTCAACCTCAGTTATCTTTTGCTTTGTCTCATCAAAATATCCTGCAAAAAACACTTCTGTTCCTTTTGCTTCCTCTATTGTTTTTCTCATAAAAGAGATTGCAGAATCTGAAAAGATTAAACTTACTTCTTTTTCCAAAATTAGAAACTCCAAAATTGTTTTTTAAAGACTATAATTATAAAAAACATTATAAATAAAAAAATTAAAAATCCTTTGATATTATAAAAATCCAATTATTTTCCAAAAACATATTTTTTAAAAATAAAGTTTCCCGAGGAAAACCTCGTTGATTTAAAAATCAATCAGTAAGGGAAAACAAAACTTTTTAAACTAAAAAACCTAAAAATACTCTTTAATTTTTTGTTTCACGTGAAACATATTCTTTTATTGTTTTTAATAAGTCCTCTGCCTCACTTTCTTTATATGACCTAAATATTGTATACTTCTTTTCTGGTTTCAAGAAAAACCCAATGTTCTGCCCCTTGACTGCCAAAACTAAAAAACCTGCCTCCCCTTCTTTCAGCCTGTAGTCTATAATATCATCCAAAGACAATAACCATCTTTTTCTAAAGATAAAAACCTTTTCTATCAACAATAACCTCTTTTCAAAATCAAAAACCACTCTATATTTATGGAATATAAAAACAAGTGATGAGCAAGCTATAAAAAAAGAAACTATAGAGACTATTAACCTACTGTTTGGACTTGAAAAAAACACAATTAATGAAAGAAAAAACAGTATAGTGGAAAAATATAAAAATCCTCTTTTATTCGTCCCTTCCTTTTTTATCGATATTGAATTAATGTTTTTATCCACTTTTGTTAGATCAAATGACATACCATCTCCTTTTAAACCGGATCGTTTTCTAATGGATTATAACCTGGTTTTACATAAAGATTAGAGTTTATTATTTCATTCTTAAAAAGATCTATCCACTTTTCTTGGGGAATCTCCTCTATAGATATAGAAAAAGCAGATTCATCAACACCTAAAACCTCAACTGCTGTCTTTAATATCTTCTCTGCCAGTAATTTCTTCTTCTCCTCAGGTCTTCCAGGATACATCTTGATTACTATATGAGGCATTATATACTCCTTTAATAAGGTTTAATTAAATTTATTAAAAATAAAATTTCTAGAGACAGGAGATTTGAATGGATATAAAAAGTTATGTTCAGGAAATGGCTCAAAGGTCAAAAAATGCTTATATGAAAAGTGTTGGGATAAAACCTGAAATCAAAAACAAAGCATTATCATATATTGCAGAACTTATAGATAAAAATAGAAATAATATAAAAAGTGAAAATACAAAAGATATGAATAATGGACAAAAAGAGGGATTATCTTCTGCTATGCTTGATAGGCTCCTCTTAAATGATAAAAGAATAGACGCTATGATTGAGAGTTTAAACTCTGTTATTTCTCTACCTGACCCAATAGGAGAAGTATATGATGAAAAGAAACTCAGTAATGGTTTGTTAATAGGAAAACAGAGGATACCATTAGGTGTAATAGGTATGATATATGAGTCAAGGCCAAATGTCACTGTTGAGGCATCATCTCTTACAATAAAGTCTTCAAATGCAATAATACTAAGAGGTGGAAGTGAGGCTATAAACTCTAACAAGATACTCGGGAAAATAATAAAAGAAGGTCTTATGAAGGCAAGTCTACCAGAAGATATGGTCAATGTTATAGAAATAACAGATAGAGAAACAGTTTTGCACCTTATAAGAATGGAAGGGCTTGTTGATGTAATAATACCTAGAGGTGGGGAGAGCCTTATAAAGTTTGTATCAGAAAACTCTCTATTACCTATAATAAAACATGATAAGGGAGTATGTAGTCTCTTTGTAAACTATGATGCTAATAAAGAAATGGCTGAAAATATAGCTATAAATGCTAAAGTTCAAAGACCAGGGGTATGTAATGCTATTGAAAATCTTTATATACATAAAGACTACCCTTACAAAAAAGAACTCATTGAGGCACTCATTAATAAAGGAGTAAAGGTAAAGGGTTATAAGGAAGCTGCTGAGATCACAAAAAACATAGAAAGATTTGAAAACATGGATGAGTTCTCTGTAGAATATCTTGACCTTATAATCTCTGTTAAAATAGTAGATTCAGTCGATGAAGCAATTTATATGATAAACACATATGGATCGGGACACTCGGATTCAATAGTTTCAAACAACTATAACGATATGATGAAGTTTAAAGATGAAGTGTTATCGGCTGCTGTATATCTTAATGCTTCAACTCGTTTCACTGATGGATTTGAGTTCGGTATGGGTGCCGAGATAGGCATAAGCACAAATAAATTACACGCAAGGGGACCAGTTGCACTAAAAGAGCTTACAACATACAAATATGTAGTTTTAGGCAATGGACAAATAAGAGAATAATATGACAATAATAAACTCTCTTCAAGATATCCCTTCTATAAGTAGTGCGGTAGTAACTATTGGTTTCTTTGACGGTTTTCACTTAGGACATAAAAAAATAATAGATACTGTATTATCACTGTCTAAAGATAAGAAAAAGTCTGTAGTTATAACATTTACCAATCACCCTCTTTCAGTTATCTCCCCTTCAAAGACACCAAAAATGATTTCTCCCTTAGACTACAAAGAAGAGTTTTTATCTTCAAAAAAAATTGATTACCTTGTTCTTTTAGAGTTTACCCCTTCTCTTATGAAAATGAAGGCAATAAGTTTTATAAATCACATACTTGAAAAAATAAAGAACGTTGAGTTTGTAATAGGGAGTGACTTTAGGTTTGGATATAAAAATGAGGGGGATTCTTTTTTTCTAAAAGAATACTCTATGATAAAAAAATTTGGAGTTATTGTTGTCCCACCTGTTATAAAAAATGGAATAAGAGTGTCAAGCAGCTTCATAAGAAAGATAATTACTGAAGGAAAGGTAAAAGAAGCAAAAAACTTACTAGGAAGAGAGTTTTTTGTCGAAGGAAAAGTTGCACATGGTGATGGTAGAGGAAAAAAAATAGGATTCCCAACAGCAAATATAGAGTTAAGTAGTGAAATTATAGCACCAAAGTTTGGGGTGTACAAAGGATTTACAATAATAGACTCAAAAAAATATGATTGTTTTATTTTTGTTGGAAACAAAAAACTAGGAAAAACACTTGATAATACAATAGTTGAAGCATTTATAAAAGACTTTGATAAAAACATTTATGATAAAATATTAAGAATATTTTTTGAGTCATTTATAAGAGAAGTAATAAATTTTGAAAATACTGAAAGACTAATAGAACAGATAAAGATGGATATATCAAACTTTTCTTAAAACTCTTAAAAAATTGATTTAAAACCCAATCAATTAATACGGCTAAAGGTCTTGACTTTTAAGTCTTCAAGAGTTAATTTTAAAATAGTAAAATTTTAATTTAAAATTTTAAAAATTCCTTATTTTTATTCTTTTTAAAATTGTTAACAATCATCTTTCAAATAAAAAAACTTAGGAGGGAGCTATGAATATAAAACCATTAGGTGAAAGAGTTTTGTTAAAGGTATTACCTGCTGAAGAAAAAACAGAGTCAGGAATAATAATACCTGCAACTGCTCAAGAAAAAACTAATCAAGGTGAAGTAATTGCTATTGGAGAGAGTGAAAACATAAAGGTAAAAAAAGGTGATAAAGTCATATATGATAAGTATGCAGGAACTCAGTTGAAAAAAGGAGATCAAGAATATTTAATAATATCATATTCGGATATCTTAGCAGTAATAAACTAAATAAATAAAATCGGGCAGTGACGCAGTTGGTTAGCGTACACGTCTGGGGGGCGTGTTGTCGCTGGTTCAAGTCCAGTCTGCCCGATTTTTGGATTTTTATTCTTTTTAGCTTTATAAGAAAAGTAGTTATTTACAACTAAATTCTTAAAAAGTAGTCATCAGATTAAAGTAAAAAACTTCAGAATAATAAATATCTTGAATAAATCAAGTCTATATCAAGTTTATATTTTATACCTCAGTACTAGACTAAAAAAGATTTTTAAAAAAAGAAATTTTATTTTAAAAATTTTTCAACAAATTTTTATTAATCCCTTTTTGTATAAACTATTCTTTTTTATTTTTTAGGTGTTCACTTTAATATTAAGCCACTTTATTAAAAAACAGGTTTCTACTTAAGAGTACTTTTAAAAATGCATAAACAATATTTTTCTCATATTCTTAACTTCTTCCCACTTTTAACAATATTTTAACAATAGATTAACATTTTCTTAAAAACATGGGTGTATCCTTTATATCTATTTTTAAAAAACCTAAGGAGAAATAAAAATGTTATTAAGTAAAAAATTATGGTCCTTAAACCATACAAAAAACAGCAAGGGAAGAAGACCATCACTTATCTTCTATATAACACCTTACTTGTATAAGATTAAAAATTTTACTGCAAAAATAGAGTTTAGAATTGAAAAAGACCAATATGTTATAAAAACTGCCACTGACTATAAAGATATTGAGAAAGTTTTGAAATTAAGACATGAAGTTTTCTATACTGAACTCCTGAAAAAAAATCTAATAACAGGCATAGATATTGATAAGTTTGACTTTATTTGTGACCATTTAATGGTTGAAGACAAAAATACTGGTGAATTAATAGGTACTTATAGACTAAACTCATCTCTATTTTCTTCTAACTTCTACTCAGAGACTGAGTTTGATATCTCAAATATACTTAAACTTCCTGGAATAAAGTTAGAATTAGGAAGGGCATGTATACATAAAGAACACCGAAATGGAATTACAATCGCTCTTTTATGGAGTGGTTTAAGTGAATATATAAAATTAACAGGAACAGATTATCTTTTTGGTTGCTCTTCAATTAAAACAACTTCTCTAAATGAAATTGTTTATATAGAAAAATATCTTCAAACTTATCACTATGCACCAGAAAGTCTACGTGTTATTCCTAAAAAAAAGTTTAAAATTAAAAACCTTCAAAAAAAAGTTGAATCACTCAAAGAATATGACTCAAAAGAAGCAAGAAAAATGATACCTTCACTCTTAAAGTCTTATATAAAGACTGGTGCTCTTATATGTGGTGAGCCTGCCCTTGATAAAGACTTTGAATGTATAGACTGTTTTACGCTCCTATATGTAAGTCAAATGAATAAAATAGTAAAGAATAAGTTTCAAATATGATTATTATAGGTTTAATAAAGACTATTACAGGTATTTTTTGGCTTTTAGCCTTTTTGGTATACTCTTCATTAGTTTCTTTATTCTTTATTAATAATGATGAAAAAAGAAGATTCTATATAAAGACAACATCCTGGTTTTCAGAAAAATTCTTAAAAATTATTGGAATGAGTGTAATAATCAAAGAAAAAGACCTTGAAAAAATAAGGTCTTTTCATGGGTTAATCGTATCAAACCATTTATCGTATCTAGATATCCTTATATTATCATCCCTTAAACCTTCAATATTTGTTAGTTCTGTAGAAGTTGAAAAAACATTATTCCTAGGCAAAATTGCTAAAATTGGGGGTAGCATTTTTGTTGAAAGAAGAAGCAAGTCTTCAATTATAAATGATATTCAAAAATTATCTTCAACTCTAAAAAAAGGATTTAGCATTACCCTTTTCCCTGAAGGTACAACAAGTAATGGTGAAAAAATTTTGAAATTTAAGAAGTCTTTATTTAACAGTGCTATAGAGTCTAAAGTTTCTGTGTTGCCCATATGTATCAAATATCTATCCATTAATAAAAATCCTATAACTGAAAAAAACCGTGATAAAGTTTACTATTATGGTTCTATTAAGTTCGCCCCTCATTTTTTCAAACTTTTCTTTGCTGGCAAAATAGAAGTAAAAGTAAAAGTTTTATCTCCTATTGATGTAAATAAAAACCCTTGCCGAAAAGAATTAACAGAAAAAGCTTATGAAAAAATATCTTTTGCTTATGCTGAAATCTAGCTTTTAGGGAAAAAACTCTCTGTCTATTCTTTTTTTTCTATTCTTTTTCAGGCTAAAAAGAGAAAGAAGATATAGACACTTTATTATTTATTAAGACCTTATATAAAATTATAGAGATTACAAAAAAAATATTTTGTGTTTTATGTGGTTTTTAAAACATTTAATCTTGGATTTAATAGCCAACAGTGCTTACGAATCTCTAATTTGTTTAAGTTCATCATTAAATCTAATATATGTAAATTGACACTTCAATTATACCATTTTTAATTTACTAATCATTATTTTTCTCTATCTCTTTCATTTTCAAGAACTTATAGAAATTATTTTACTCTAAATAGGAAAGAATTACTAGTTAAAAACTTAGTTTTTTTAATAAAAATATTTAAATATTATTTTTACAACAATCATTTATTTAATTAAAACTTAATATTTAAGCTTGCCGAAAAACCAAAAGTTAACTTAAATGTGTAACAATTGGTTCAAATATCCTTTATTAGAATTTGTCTTAGATTGCAGACATTAAGCTATTCCAAAAACGATTTTAACAAAATTGATAGATTTTTTATCTCCCTAATCAATTTTCTACATGCCTTTTCTGCATCGAATACTGGCCACATATATCGATAAAATGCTTATAAATATCTCTATCGTTCATGTTGTTTTCACCCAGATTCTTGTATTTAAGTCTAATTCTTCTACGATTTCAATCGCCAGCATCAGGTCCTGGTAATATTCCTGGATAATGGAAAAGTCCAAGAGAGTCTTAAAAATTTTGGGTTCAAACAAATCTTCATGATAGGGAATAGCAACAAATATTTTATTTGAAACAAAAGACAAGTAGATTTGCTTTTCTGTTTTCTTTCGGAAGTCAGTAATTCTTTTCATCAAACTTGTAGAAAGTATATACCTGGCTTCGATTTGATCGCTTCCATAGACAACAAAATATTTTTCAAACTCTACATCTTCCATTTTAATCAATTCACCACGCATTTTATTCCATGATTGGAAAAGGTTGCCTATCAAACTCCCAAACATTTTTTGTGCTGTATCAGGTAAAATTAAGGTGTATCCTTTAAAGTTTTTGTTGAAATCAGCTATAAAAAACAGACCCTTGAAAATTGTATGCCAATCGGTTTGTTTATAACCTTCGCTGTTTTTTGTTTCTGTTTTATATTCCGTATGAAGTTCTGAGAATCTTATGTTTGTTTTTCCCAAAAGCCCATAGACGAGATCATCGCCTCTGTATTCGTCAGGTTCTCTGGGGAATATCCCGCTTCCCATATAATCAGACTGAGAAATACAACTTTGAGGAAGGTAATTAAGATTAGGATCAATAAACTTGATTATTTTTGCTATTACACATGATTTAAAATTGGAAACATACTCCTTTTTAGTTCCTCTAGAAAGAATAACCCAAAGGATAATAATACCTACCATTGGAATTAATGCAGTCAATTTAAAAGAATAAGTATTAAAAAAAAGAATTATAGATATCCCTGTGCCCAAGCCACATAAAAGGTTGATGAGAATAAGTTTTTGAGCTAATTTTTTTCTATCCAGTTCAAGGGTTTCTAAATCTTTTTTTAGTTCAACGTTGAAAAATTCCTTGAGTTCTTCAATGCTTTTCATACTAACCGCCTATCAACTATGAGTTGAAAAGGTGTTTTACATTAACATTTTTTCTTTCTTCTTCCGTTATTTCAAAGATTTTTTTCTTTTTATAACTCATAATACCAGCGAAAATATTTGTAGGAAACATTTCAACAGCATTATTGTAATCTGTAACAGCCGCATTATACGCTCGTCTGGCTGCTGAGATTTGCTCTTCAACTTCATTTAAAGCAGACTGAAGCTGAAGAAAGTTCTGATTGGCTTTTAAAGTCGGATAATTTTCAACGGCAACCATAATGCCACCAAGCATTTTACCCAGTTTATTGTTTAAATCCATTTTTTCTTCGTCTGTTAGATTACTGGACATAGCTTTTACCCGCATCTCTGTTATGTCCTTTAATGTCTGAGATTCATGCTTCATATATTCTCTAACTGATGCGACTAAATTGGAAATTAAGTCATACCTTTTTTCAATACAGCATCTATGCTTCCCAAAACATTTTCCACCTGGTTTTTCTTCCCAATAAGAGTATTATAAAAAATAATCGGAAGGATTATAAAAAAGAATACGGCAATGAATAAAATAGCAATATTAATCGCCATAAAAAACTCCTTTTTAATAAGTTATTAATAGAATTTTAAGAATGTAAAATATGTCATGTCAAGTAAACAAATTTTAGTACTTAATATAGAGTATTTTAGTTAAAACTAATTTTTTGAACATTATAAATAATCTTTATTAAAAAATCTTAGATTATCTGGTCGATTTAAATTTTAATATTCTATTTTAATATTCTAGATGCTTAAGTAAATTAATATAATTTTTCTTAAAGATAGAGCAATTTAAATAATTACCTAAAATTTTATTTTAAAATTTCTAAATAACCTTTATAAGGACCTACTCTTACAAAAAATCTTTTTTGCGTTTTTAAGTGTCAATAATATTAATACTATTTTTAATTCATAATCATCAAAATATTATAAAAGATTTAAAACTTCTTTCCCATGTTCGTCTGGTTTTACTTTATCAAAAATCTTTATTATCTTATCATTCTCATCTATTATAAAAGTTGTTCTATTAGTACCAAAATACTCTTTTCCATACATACTCTTTTTTACCCATTGCCCATACATCTCTATCACTTTGTGATCAGGGTCACTTAGTAAATAAAAAGGAAGTACAAACTTTTCTTTAAACTTTTTATGAGACTTTGGTGGGTCAATGCTTATACCTATAACAACAGCCCCTTTTAAAAGTATATCATTATAAACATCTCTAAAACTACAAGCCTCTTTTGTACAACCTGGTGTGTTGTCTTTTGGATAAAAATATAAAACAACCTTTTTACCTCTAAAATCAGATAGTTTAATATCTTTTCCCTCATCTGAAATAAGAGAAAAGTCTGGTGCAATATCTCCTTCTTTTAACATAAAACCCCCTATTTAATTTAGTTTATCCTTTGGAACAATGCTTTATAAAGCACTTTTTAAAAAAGTATTTATTCGTATTATAAAACTATAAAAATACAATTTTTCTAAAAAAAGAGCAAACTTTTTCTTATAAAGTTTTTAACAGGTTTCGGGAAACTTCGTTCTTATAAATCAATCTTTTTGAGTTTTTAAAGTTTTACTGGAAATTAATAATGAAACTTTCTAGAAAAAAGTTAGTTGCGTGTTTCTTTGTCTCCATATCTAAAATAGGGAAAAAAAGTAAATTGTTTCTTAACTTTTCAAAGTCTAATCTCTTTGCAATATCCAAATATTTTTTAAAAATAAAAGGATTAAGTCCCATCTTTTGCTGAATTTCATTCTCCGATATTTTATCTCTCAACATTTTTTTTAAATTATACAATATTTTAAGAGAATAAAAGAGACTGCTTATTAATTGCGACTTATAGTCAGTGTTTAAGTTATTAATCTCTAATATAGAAGGCTCTTTTTTACCAGAAATTATATCATCTACTATTGAAAAAACAGAGACATCAATCTCTTCTAAGATATAAGGTATATCATGAATACTTATATCTTTTCTATTTTTCAAAAACTCATCTAACTTGTCTAAGTCAGTCATACTGGTAATATTCTTAGATAAGAAGTCTATAATAATAGGACTTAATTTATTCCCAAACTTTTTTGATAAAACATTGGATATCTGATAAGGTTTTGGTAAAAAACAATTGTTTAATTCTATATTAAATCCATTTTTATTTAATGCCTCTATCTTACTCTCCACATTTTTAGGCTCTTCATCAGTATAAAAAACTATTACAAGAAAGTTTTTAGTATCCCTAGAGAGTAAAAAAGAGATCTCATCAAACTTTTGCACATAAACCCTTATATACTTAAGAGAATAGAAAAGACCTTCTGAATATATATCATCTATATTTCGTAGATTAAAAGACTCAAGATAGATTTTTTCAATTTCTTCATTCAAACTAAATATTTTTTTCTCTAATTCATGTACCTTGTTTTTTATAAGTTTTACATCATTTCCATAAAAAACATAAGTCATTTTTATTATTTTATAACATCTAATTTGCTTTCTTTTGCCTCTATAGACTCATATATAAGTTTTTTCTCATTCTCAGAAATAGAAAAAGTTATTTTTGACCCTGTTGTATACCATATAGTATCATTGCCTTCCCTTTTGCCAAACTGTCCATATTTTTCTGTAAGACTTGAAAATATAACATCTTCTGACTGAGTCTTTGGAAACTTTATCTCAACTCTATAAAGCTCTTCTTTTCCGTCTCTCTCTTTAAACAAGAAAGTCACTGGAGTGTCAGGCTTTGTATTATCAACTATCTCTTCCTTTGAAACAACCAAAACAACTTTTTTCTCAAGTTCAAGCAAAGTCTTAATATCTTCAAGAGACATGCCCCATTTATACTTACCATACCCTTCTTCACTCTTTTTCTTTTTATCCTGTCCTATTCTTTCAGAAAAAGAAGTGTTGCCCGACTCAACCTCAGTCATAATACTTACAACAACTGGTAATGATAAGTCTTTTATTTCAGGTATTTCTTTAAGTTTTTGAATATCTGTAGTAAGCTTCCTTACTATTATCTCCCCTGACATATAAAGAGGTTCTTGTTTTATACTAAACCTTGTATTATATTTTTTAAAGTCATCAGAAAAGTCTTTAATATAGATATTACCTGCATAATTTATCTTTCCCTTTTCAACATTTACACCAAATCTTTTTTCAGTATAAATTTCTTTAACCTCTTTAGTACTTGATGTCCTTGTTATTGCAGGTGAATTGTTCTCTCCAAAAAACTCACCTATATAATAGTATCCTTCTTTAACTGCAAACACAAAAAAATCTTCACTATCTGGATCAATTCTTAGTTCTTTATCTCCCCCAGTTTCACCTTTAAGCAAAATATAAATTGGGAGTTCTTGTATATTGTTTTTAGCAAAAGAAACACTGAAAACTAAAATACCATATTCATCCAGGTCTTTTTTCTCAAAAGAACTAACTTTTTTTATATGTTCACTACTGCATGATAAAAAAAATACAATACTTAAAAAAAACAGAATAATTTTTTTCATTTTAAACCTCCATTGTCAAAGCATTTGATAATTATACAAATATTTATATATTTAAAACTTCTTTCATAGAAAAAAGCCCTTTATCCTTATTTACAACCCATAAAGCAGCCTCAACAGCTCCTTTAGAAAATGTTTTCCTTGAATGTGCTTTATGAACAAACTCAATCCTTTCTCCTAAAGTAGAGAATATTACATAATGCTCACCTATTATGTCCCCTGCTCTTACTGCTAAGACACCAAATTCTTCTTTTGTCCTCTCTCTTATCCCTTCTCTTCCAAATACAGCATCTTCTGGATAATTTCTACCACTTGCCTTTGCAGCAATCTCTGCCAGTTTTAATGCTGTACCACTTGGTGAATCTTTTTTAAACCTGTGGTGATACTCTACAATCTCAAGGTCATAGTCTTTATTTTTGGATAAGACACCTGCTGCTTTCTCTAAAATACTTAGAAGTAAATTTATACCAATACTATAGTTTGGGCTTATAACTATAGGATAATAATTTGAAAACTCTGTTATCTTTGCATTATCTTCCTTACTTAAACCTGTTGTTCCTATTACAAGTGGTTTTTTATATGACTTGTTAATTTCTGCCAATTTAATTGTACTAGAAGGAGTAGAAAAGTCTATAATTACATCACTACTTTTAAGCATTTCTTCACTATTAGAACCCAACTTTAAACCAAAAAAATTTTTTCCATTTTCAGGATGATCTTCCCTTTCGCAAATATACGATAAAATACAGTCCTTAGTTTCTATAACAGAATTACACAGTTCAATTCCCATCCTACCCCTTGCACCATTTATACCTATTCTAATCATCTTTTTTCTCCTCTTTAGCTTGTGGGAAACATTTTTTACACTTAATATAACCACTCTTTTCTGGTATAGACCTTATGTACCATCTTAGTTCAGGGTCAATCATATAAGCGTCTGGACATGGATTTTCAGTAGAGTGAATTATCTTGCTATCAGCTGAGCCAACATAAGGTGTATGCTTTAATATAGGCTTAATATTTTTCTTATTACTGAACATTTTAGAAAACATTGATCCTCCTTGGATTATTGAATATTTTTATTTTAAAATTGAAATTTAACTTATTTAAAATTTAACCTATTTAACATATTTATCTTTATTTTTGATTTTTTAATATTCTATTTTTTAATAAATACCTAGTTAAAAATCATTTTTTGATTATCTTAAAATCTATTTTTAGGTAGTATTTTATTTATTACCACTTTGGCTAAATATTAGGTTTATAGATTTTGAAGATGTGCTAAAAAAAATATTTTTAAAAACTCGTCCTTTCAATTTTTTAAAAGACAAATTATTTATTTTTAGTATTATTCAGATTAAAATTTTTAATAATAAAACAAAAAAGAGGTATAAAATGTATAAGTTTTTCAATAACAGAGTAATAGTGAAAGTTGGAGATATAACAGAGGAAGACACTGAAGCCATAGTAAATGCTGCAAACTCAAGTCTTATGGGTGGTGGTGGAGTGGATGGTGCAATTCATAGAAAGGGAGGGCCAAAAATATTAGAGGAATGTAAGAGAATAAGAAAAAAATACATTGGAGGACTTCCAACAGGCGAAGCAGTTATTACAACAGGTGGTAATTTAAAAGCAAAATATGTTATACACACAGTAGGCCCAATCTTTTTATCTGACCCAGACCCTGACAATAACTTGATAAAGTGTTACTATCACTGCCTAAAAATAGCAAGAGAAAATAACATAAAAAGTATTGCATTTCCGTCTATATCAACCGGTGTATATGGATTTCCAAAAGAAAGAGCAGCAAAACTGGTTTCAAGTTTTATTGAAAATTATGTAAAAAACTATGATAAACCTGAAACAATAAAACTGGTTTTCTTTTCTGAAAAAGACTTAAAAATATTTTTAGAAAACATAGATTGGGAAAAATAGAGGGGAGAACCCCCTCTAAAAATTGAGTCTACTTAGCTAACTTAGCTATTAAAGGAACCAAAACAAGAGAAACAATTGACAATAACTTTATAAGTATGTTAAGTGATGGTCCTGATGTATCTTTGAATGGGTCACCAACAGTGTCTCCTGTAACTGCTGCCTTATGAGCATCTGATCCCTTTTTATGTCCTTCAAGTTTTCCAGCTTCTATGTACTTTTTAGCATTATCCCAAGCTCCACCTGCATTAGCCATAAATAGTGCTAATAAAACACCTGTTATTGTTGAACCTGCAAGAACACCTTGAACAGCCTTATAACCTTCAGACCCAAACAGTAAAGCAACAATTACTGGTGTTAAAATTGCTATAAGACCTGGAACAATCATTTTTGCTATAGCTGCCTTGGTTGAAATATCAACACACTTTCTATAGTCAGGTCTTGCTTTACCTTCCATAAGTCCTGGTATTTGTTTAAATTGTCTTCTTACCTCTTCAACCATATTCATTGCTGCTTTACCTACTGACTCCATGGTAAGAGCAGAGAAAAGGAAAGGCAAGAATGCACCGATAAAAAGACCTATAACAACTATAGGGTCTAGTACATTTATTATTAAATTGCCAGCTTTACCAATCATACCTGTTACATCCACTCTTAATGATGACAAGTTTGTAAGTAGTGATGAACCAAAAGCAGAGAACAATGCTAACGCTGTTAATGCAGCAGAACCTATTGCAAAACCTTTTCCTATTGCTGCTGTTGTGTTTCCAAGAGCATCTAGCTTATCAGTTACACTTCTTATCTCTGGCCCTAATCCAGACATCTCTGCTATACCACCTGCATTATCCGCTATTGGACCATAAGCATCAACAGTCATTGTAACACCAACTGTTGCAAGCATTCCCACTCCAGCAAGACCTATACCATAAAGTCCTGCTAGCATATAAGAGAAGAAAATACCTACAACTATTAGTATAATAGGAATTACTGTACTCTCCATACCTACTGCAAGTCCTGCTATTATGTTTGTTGCATGCCCTGTTTCTGATGCTTTAGCTATTTTCTTTACAGGGAAAGAAGAAGTATACCACTCTGTTATGAGTCCTATTAATATACCAACTAAGCTACCTACTATAACAACAATAAAAGGAGAATAGTTCACATTATCAGAAACAACTAACCAAGGTCCTTTAATTGAAGATAAGTCAAATATTCTTATTCCTATATACGAACCAACAAAAGTCAATATTGTTGCTATATATGTAGTATTTCTTAAAGCAGCCGCTGGTGATGCTTTTTTAAATATTTTAACTGAAACTATACCAATTATTGAAGAAACAAGCCCAACAAATGCAACAAATATAGGATAAAACATTGTTCCAAAAACTGTATCTTTTGAGACTTCCTTACCTATAAACATACTCGCCGCTATTGTTATTGTTGCTATAACCGAGTTTACATAAGATTCAAATATATCAGCCCCCATTCCAGCAATATCACCAACATTATCACCAACATTATCAGCTATTACAGCTGGGTTTCTTGGATCATCTTCTGGAATACCCGCCTCTACCTTACCAACAAGGTCTGCTCCAACGTCTGCTGCCTTTGTATATATACCACCACCTACTCTTGCAAACAATGCTATTGATGAAGCACCCATACCAAAACCAGATATCAAATTAACTGTATTAGGATCCCCCCAGATTAAATAAAGTAGTCCTAATCCTAAAAGTCCTAGTGAAGCAACTGAAAGACCCATTACTGAACCACCACTATATGCAATCTCAAGAGCAGAATCTTGTCCCTTCTTTGCAGCATTAGCTGTTCTTGAATTAGCAGCAGTAGCAGACTTCATACCAAAGAATCCTGCAAGTATAGAAAAAACAGATCCACCTAAGAATGAAAGACCAACTTCTAACTGAAAACCTAATGTTAATAACACAAAGACTACTACTATAAAAACAGAAAGATAAATGTATTCTCTCTTTAGGAATGCCATCGCTCCCTCTGCTATAGCCTTTTCTATTTCCACCATCTTTTCATTACCTGGGTCTTTTCTTTTTAGGGCTATATATGTTAATAGTGCCAGTATAAGCCCAATCAAAGAAACTATTGGAACCCATATTTGTATATTCATTCTTCTCCTCCTCTTAGTAGAAATTTTTGTTTTAAAATTTTACTCAAAAATTTAATAAAATTAATATACCCCATAGATTACAAAAGAGAAAATGAATAGATAAAAACTATAAAAATTTCAAAAAGACTTTATCTGCTTAGTATTAAAAGGTCTATACTCAAAAAAGTAATTTTAATTATTCTAATATATTGCCCTGATTATTTGTTGCTATTCAGGAATATAAGACTATATTAGTCAATTATTTAAAAATATTTTTTTAATTTTAAAAAAATAGTATTAATAATTTTAAGCATTATCCTATTTAATCTTTGCCATATAAGGAGTACAGGTTTAAGAGCACTAAACTATTTTTATGACAAATACTATCTACCAAGTTTTTTCTTGCACTTCCTTTGTAGGCTTAAAAAATATTTCAAGGGCACTTTACAATTTATCAAAAAACTTTAATCTCCACAGGTCTTTATCTTAATGTGAAGACTAAAAAAATAGAAATTTTTCTTATAAATTATTCCTTTTAAATTCTCAAGAATTGATTGTCTTATGCTTAAACTTCCAAAAAATTATCACTTAAAAGCGTATACAACCATAGAGCTTGTCAAAGCAAAGTTCTTGAAATGTATATAACCCTTAAAGTGATAATAGGATATAGTAAACCATCTTAAATAGTCTTTTAAGGACTTAAAATCTCTCCTTGCCTTAAGAAGTTTAGGTATCAAACCAAAATCTACTGGTCTAAAAACCTTTATTTTTTTAAATCCTATTTCTTTTAACTTATTGACAAGTGTTTTACTTGGAAAAAAATGCAAATGATAAGGTATAAAATAATGATAGTCAATCCCTGCCTTTCTTGCCTGCAATCCATTCATATCAGCAGTTTGAATGACTAAAACACTATCTTTTTTTAAAATATCATAACATGTATTAAGAAAAAACAAAGGGTTATCAAGGTGTTCTATAACCTCTATCATTGTTATAACATCAAAAAAGTTTTTCTCAAAGTTTCCATTTATGTTTTTAAATACTCTCCCCTTTCCCAACTCATTTTGGGCATATTCTCTTGAATAGTCAGATATTTCAACACCATAAGGATCAAAACCCATAAGTTTTGAAAAAGATAAAAATCCACCAAAAGAACAACCAATGTCTAATATTTTTGGTTTATCTGTTTTTAAATAACTTTTTATTTTATTTAGTCTTGCCTTCCAAACATAAGAATTATATTTAAAACTCTTTCTCTCATCTTCATAACTACAAACTTTGTTTCCACCATAATATTCCTTATCATACATTTTCTTCAAATCCTCAGGTGATGGAAAAGGATACTGAAACATCAAACCACAATTTTCACACCTATATATATCTATTTTAAAGTCTTCTATTTTTTTTTCATAGAGTTTATAAGAGTTACTCTTACAGAAATTACATAATGGTTCTTTCATTCTTATTCCTTAAGTTTTTTTATAAAGTTCTAGTATTAAAAAAATACTTAACAGTTTATAACTATTTAATCTTAAAAAAATTAGTCCTAATTATTTTAAGCATTACCTCTTTAATCTATGTTGTATAAGCACTCATTCCTTTAAGAGTCACTAGATTAGTTTTAGGATAAATACTATCTACCAAGTTTTATCTTGCTCTTCTTCTGTAGGCTTAAAAAAATATTTCAAGGGCACCTTACAT
>Ga0068705_10000103_pt1 | contig 40214 bp, 33 predicted proteins | sample YNPMSTMetaG_FD_65631 | JGI IMG/M metagenome (GOLD analysis project Ga0068705, IMG submission 65631) | Anoxygenic and chlorotrophic microbial mat microbial communities from Yellowstone National Park, USA - YNP MS-T MetaG | ecosystem: Environmental > Aquatic > Thermal springs > Hot (42-90C) >... | reverse complement strand
GCTGACGGACGCCTGGGCGAGGATCGCGCTTCATGGCAGCTTCAACAATTTGTAATTCTTCTTCGGTCAGATGATAATCTCGGGCTTTTGGCATGCTATAAGTTTACCATGAACATCAGTGCGTTAATGTACTTTCAACGAACTACTTAGACCTTGCCAAATATAAAAATCGTATAATGAGGTTCTTTTCGTTTGGAGAACTGCTAATTCGGTTTTTCTTGAAAAAGCGGAAGAAACAACCAAACCTGTTTGCAATTTTTAAGAAACAGCAATAATTTTCTTGTGCAATTGACTGTTCTACTATCTTCAAGTTTTATATGCACTTATATCCTAACAACTTCATTAGCCAAAAATCATGGATTGGCGGATATATAATTTTATCGTTAAGTGTGAAAAAGGCTCTAAAGACTTTGCTTAAATTATACTACTTCTTATGGTTTCGTTCTGTTTTGATTGCACATAAGAGAGCACAAATAGTCATATTCGACATTGATAATACCCTGGCAAATACCTGGCCAACCTATCACATGAACTTTGCCTGCAAGAAAGAGCGTCTTAGGCAAATCCAGCCATTTCCGCGCATGATCCAACTTGTCCAGGAGTATTATCAGAAAGGGGCATCTGTGTTTTTTATCTCTGCACGCCGCTATCGGGATTACTGGATCACTCGCCAGTGGCTGATCGATCAAAAAATCTACAATGGCAATCTGATTATTGTCAACTCCCCCGAAGAGAAAATCAAATTTTTGCAAATAGCAAGCCGCCATGGTTGGGTAGAATACTATGATGACCTCTCATATAACCATGAAAACGGAGAAGTAAAATTTTATGAGAGGTGCATTGAGCAGGTGTACATGACGCCTAATGTGCGCTATTATGATTACCACCAGATTCGCAGATTGCAGGTTGGAGAATGAGAAAATATTCACCTCTCTGGGTTGCCTATAAATTGGTCAAGACTTTCTTGCGAACCGGTTACGTCTTTTCTAAAATCGGCTTACCCAAAATCAACGCTGAAGAGGCAGAGTGGATTATCTGGGCACCGTTTTATCAGGTGCGCTTTCTGCTAGGAGGAGATCAGTTTATCCGCACGATGGCAGTCTACGATCACTTGAAGAATAGTGGGAAGAGTGTTAGCCTGTATACGAAAAAAGATATTGGCAAATTTCATCAGAGAAAGGTTGTCTTTTTTCTTTCAGAAGATTTTAATGTCTATCGTTTTGCAGATTACACTGACATCTTGAATCACCTCATTCAAAATCTTGAAAAACAGGGCAATCGAGTATTTCCCTCGAGCTGGGAAGTGGGTTTTTGGGAGAATAAAGCGCTGATGCATCAGCGCTTTATCGAATTGGGAATTCGAACACCAGATTCTGTCGTTCTAACCGTAGCAAATGCGGGCTTAGTAAATAATATTGAAGCGCCATCTTATCCTTTATTGGTTAAAGAAAATCATTCATGCAGTTCCCTTGGGGTGCATGCTTTAGCTTCACCGCTCGACCTAACTCGTTTGTTATCCCAGGCGGATTTCAAAAAACGCAATCATGCAGTTGTATTGCAAAAACGCTTGAATATCCATCGTGATTTGCGCGTGATTCTGGTTGGAAATCAGATTGTATGGCATTACTGGCGTATAAACTTATCGAAAGAATGGCGCCCAACGGCAACTGGCTTTGGCAATCAGGTCGACTTTGGAAACTTTCCCGAAAGATGGCGAGAGTGGATTATCGAGGCATTCCTGAAACTTAGCCTGACCACGGGAGCTTTTGACATTGCCTGGGAAAATGATGACTTAAACACCGAGCCTTACATTTTGGAAGTTAGCCCAGTTTACCAACCGAATCCGAGGCCCAAGCAATTGGATTATTTACAAAGGTACGGCTGGTGGAAAAAGTCTCTCACCTTACGAGATAACTATCATATAGCGTATATCAATCTAGAATTCACTATTCAGGAACATTTGGTCAAAGAATTAGTTCGAAAATGGGGCTAATCGCTTTAGTTTGGTAAATCATTATGCCAACTCAATACTCAAACTCAAAACCGGTCATTTCTATCTTCTTGCCAGATTTATCTGGGGGTGGGGCTGAGCGGAGCATGGTAGTTCTAGCCAATGCGTTGGCGGCTCGCGGGTATGCGGTCGACATGGTGCTTGCGATCTGCCGCGGAGTTTACTTTGATGAGCTGTCTAAAGAAGTGAATCTTGTTTGCTTGGGGGCAAAGCGGGTGGCTACATCGCTATTGCCATTTATACGCTATGCAAAAAAACGCAATCCGTATGTTGTTCTATCTGTTTTGGACCACGTTACTCTGATTAGTATTTGGGCAAAATTAATTGGTCGATTGAATTTCCGTTTGTGCATTTCGGTTCGGGTTGTCCTAAGTGAGGCTTATCCGAATTATCGACCTGTAAGGTTTCGAGCTGTTCCGTATCTGGCTACTGTGTTTTATCGCTTTGCTGACTGCGTTGTAGCTGTCTCAAATGATGTCAGACAGGATTTGATTGATAACTTTCAGTTGTCTGCTGATAAAGTTGTGACCATTTACAATCCTATAGACGTTGAGTATATTCTGAGAGTAGCTCAGCAAGAGGTTGAACACCGGTGGTTTAACCCTAAGAAAATTCCGATTGTGTTGGGTGCGGGACGTTTGCATCCTCAAAAAGATTTCTGCACGCTGCTTCGAGCGTTTGCACATGTGCTCCAGAAAGTTGATTGCCGCCTGGTCATTTTGGGACAGGGAGAGGAGCGGCAAAAGCTGGTAAGGTTAGCTCATCAACTTGGTATAGACGACAAAGTTGACTTTCCTGGGTTCGATCCGAAACCGTATCGTTACATGAAAAGAGCCGATGTATTTGTCCTTTCTTCGCGATTTGAGGGATTGCCAGGTGTGCTGATTCAAGCCATGGCGTTGGGTAAACCTGTTGTGACAACCGATTGCCCAGGTGGGGTGAGGGAGATCTTAGAAGATGGCAAGTGGGGTGCCATTGTGCCGGTCGGGAATGCGGAGCGGATGGCAGAAGCGATATTGGCAGGGCTGGCAGGAAAGTTGCCCGATCCTTCTGCCAGGGCGAGGGATTTTTCGGTAGAGAGAAGCGTTGAAAGGTATTTAGAAGTATTAGAGCTAAAAAGTAAAACATGAAGAGTAGTAGAAAGATTACAACCTCGCATAATATTATTCTAAATCTCGATTTAGTATGTCAATAACTTCCCTTCCTTTGACGAACAGCAATGTGATTACAACCCATGTATCCAAAAGACAACGGGCTGTTCTTTATGCAATAATATTTGCGGCGCTGATCTGTTGGTCGCCTTTTAATTTACTGGCTTATACTGCCCCCTTTCTGGTTTTAGGTTTGATGGTGATTTGGGGCAGAGATTTTCGCTTGTTGAACAGAGCAGTGATAGGCCTTTGTTTATGGATAACCATGACGGTCTTTTACCCGCTCATCAATTCCAATTTCCAGTTTGCAAACGCATTGATCTCTCTGGTTACGTGGGCTGGGTTAGTCGTATTGCTTATCTTGCCTACATCAAGGTTATCTGGCAATTGGTTGTACCTGAAAGCTCAAAAAGTAGCCTGGATTATCCTGGCTATCGAAGCGGTGTGGGGAATTGTTCAGGGCTTATACGGTTACACACAAACTGGCACTTTTGATCTGGCTACCGGAGACTTTATAGAAGGGACAATTCATCCATGGTTAGGTGCAGAATTGGCATATTCCAATGTCATGTTTGCCATTAACATTGCCATCTTACTCCTATTCCTTTTCCCATCGCTTATTCGTAAACTTTCCTACCGAAAAATCTTCGTCTACGCGCTTGGGTTACTCGCTTTCGTCATGGCCTCGGTGGTGCATGTTATCCTATTCCTGGGTATAGCCGTGGGTGCTGCCCTTTTTATTAATTACGGTGCTCGTTTAAGGTTATCGAGGTTGATCAGAATTGGCGTTCTATTTGGGGGTTTATTCCTGATCGCATGGATTTTTTTACCCAAAAACCTTAGCCATATTAAGTTATATGGCCGCCAACTTTTGCAAGGAGAAGTGCCAAAAACTCAATCAGTTCTGGTAGCTCTTCAAGAGATGCCGGAGGATAACTGGTATTTGCCGCTAATCGGATTAGGACCGGGTCAATATGCCAGTCGGGCAGGCTTGATCAGCAGCGGGCGATATTTTGGTGGGCGGAATCCGCGCCAGATTTCTTATTTACCCAACCAGTTCACCGAAAGCCAAAGGAAATATTTGCTCCCCTTATGGGATTGGTATCTTTCTAATCCATATTTTGGTTCTACTCAAGTTCCATATTTTTCCTGGCTGGCGATATACACTGAGTGGGGTTTGTTTGGTTGGCTTATCGTTGTTATTATCCTCGTTAGAATTATCAATTCGATTCGGCGCCTTGAGCGCAATTACCACTTCGAAAAATGGTCCCTGGTTGCTGCTGTGGCCTTATTCTTTTTATTAGGTTTTCAAGAGAACAATTGGGAGGTGCCGCAGGCGTGGTTTAGTGGGTTGTTATTTTTTAAGGTCATGTATGGATATTGTCGTCAGGCATGAGTACAATAATAATTCTTTGATTCGGAATTTTAACCAAAATATAGCGCTTAAGTCATTGTCCCATATAATCTCATAGAGGAGTCTTTTTTATCAATGCATAATCAAATCTTAATCGTTGGACAAACTCCTCCCCCATATTATGGACAGGCTATCAGTATCCAACGGTTACTGGACTATAACTTTCCTGATGTTGAATTTGTTCATATTCGATTAAGTACCTTAAGCTCAATGGCGGAAATCGGGAAATTTGATTTCCGAAAGGTATTCCATACTCTTAAAGTGATTGGTCAGATTTACTATTACCGTTTGATAAAAGGTATCAGGGTTCTGTATTATCCTCCGGCGGTCATCAACCGCCATGCTTTAATGCGCGATCTATTAATCTTAATTTCAACTCGATGGTTATTTGATAAAATCATTTTCCATTTTCACGCTGCCAACTTCGAGCTATCCTATCAAACTCTTACCAAATTGATTGCAAAAATTTTTCTAAAAGCTTTTTCTGCTCCTGATGTTGCAATTTGTAAATCAAAATATTCATTACAAGAGATCGTATTCATTAAACCCAAACGCACTTTTTTGGTTCCGAATGGGTTGCCAGATATGTTCCAGAAGCATTCAGAAAGTTTTCATCATAAAAATAACAAAGTGTCATTGCTATATGTTGGTGCTTTGTATGAAAGTAAAGGGGTTTTCGTGCTTCTCGAAGCCTGTAAACTTATAAGAAGAGATGGAATTTCCTTTGAGTTGAATCTGGTTGGGCAGGGTTCAGATTCTGATCAAAGGAAAATTCTTGCATATGCAGAGGAAAATGGTATCTGCACTCATCTTCATGGTGTTCTGACAGGAGAAGCAAAATGGTTAGAATATGCAGCGGCAGATATCTTTTGTTTTCCCACTTATTTCGAAGCAGAAAATCTGCCGTTGGTGTTGATTGAAGCGATGATGTTTGGATTACCGGTCGTTTCAACAAACTGGCACGGGATTCCGGACTTAATCACAGACGGAGTGAATGGCTTTCTTGTGCCGATTAAAGATCCTGTTCAGCTAGCCGATCGACTCAAGAGATTGATTTTAGATAGGGAACTGCGTCTGAAAATGGGAAAGGCTGGTCGAGAAAGGTATCTAAAGGAATTTACTCTGGAACGAGAGCGGGCAAATCTCTATCAGGCATTGAAGGCTGCTTTTGATGAATAATCAGTGAATTGGCAGTAGTTCGCCCAATTGCACTGGATCAATGGGTAGATGGATTTGCCGAAGCTTTGACGGGCAGAAAAGCGCGCCGTGTACCGCGCCTGTTCCTTCGTACTCTGGCTTTGGTGGGCGATGCATCCGGCTTGATTGGTTGGCGTTTCCCGATCACTTCAACCCGCTTTCGCAGCATGACCGAAGACTACGTGGTGAATATGAGGCCGATATTTGACCTGTTTGGCGAACCCCCGATTTCGTTGCAGGAAGGGATTCGCAGGACAGCCAGGTGGTTATATCAAAGTGGCTATGTCTCCAGAATTTATGTCTAAGAAAATCAACCTAAATATTCATGACCTGTACCACCTATTTGCTCGCTGGTTTCGCAGCAAACGCATGCGCCGGTTTGCGGTAGCCTTTCATCCCGACCGGGCTGAAATGATTTTGGATGTTGGCGGTACAGAATTCAACTGGGCGTTAATTGACCATTCAAAGAACGTGGTTTTGCTAAATCTTGGCATACCACCCATAAAAGATCTATCTTTCAAATACCTGGTTGCCGATGGGCGCGCTTTGCCCTTCCCAGATCAGAGCGTAACGATCGTGTATAGCAATTCAGTCATCGAGCATCTTTCGAATTGGGAGAATCAGTAACGTTTTGCCGCTGAAGTGCGCAGAGTGGGCAAAAGGTATTATATTCAAACACCCAATCGGCGATTCTGGATCGAACCCCATTTGCTCACCCCATTCATCCATTTTTTACCTCAAAATTGGCAGAAGAAACTTTTGCGTCATTTCACCCTTTGGGGATGGCTTACCCACCCTTCGAAGCAACAGGTGGAGAGGTTTTTAGAAGAAATTCGATTACTCAGCCGGGATGAGCTAACGACTCTATTCCCGGATGGAGTCCTCTGGGAAGAGCGCTTTTTTGTCTGGATCAAATCTTTTATAGTTTGTAAATTGTAATCTACTGTTGAAAAAGCGATATAGAGCTAGAAATCTTTTACAACTGTAAAAAAATCAGCCAAGCTAATAAAATTCATTGCTTTCCTTTTTAGCTTCAGGCAATGCTGCTCTTATATGATAACAGAAAGGAACGCAACAGGAGGATGACATGCTGAAACATCCCCCAAGTCTTGGTGGACCAGCCCGGGAGGGTATGCTCGTCATCGAGGTTCTCTCGCAGAAGTTAATGGGTTTGGTGGAATTTCGCGGTAAAGCATATCTAGATGTGGGTGTGGGAGTGGCGCCTTTACGATCGGTTTGGGGAACAATTTCAACCGGGTGGTTAGAATAGATGTTGAATCTAACAGGTTGATTGGTTTTTCTCGTAATCGTCGTCCTAGTCATATTCTCGTGCGTTAAATATCGGCCGAAGAGATGGGTTTTGCTGACGAATCTTTTGATTTAATTTCAGCAATTGAAGTGCTTGAACATATTCCAGATCTAACCAAAGCTATCTTAGAGATATCTCGAGTTTTGAAGAGGGGTGGATATTTTTGCATAACCTGTCCAAATCAATGGTTTCCATTTGAGACACACGGAATTAAATTGCTTGGTAGGGAAATAGGAGGACGATACCCTTTACTGACGTATTTCCCATATATCTATTCAAGGATCGCTCTGGCGCGTGTTTTTACTGTAAGAAGTCTAGATCAGATTATCCTACCCGTGGGCTTTAGAAGGATAGGCCTTGCTTTTGCCTTTTCAACTTTTGAGCGCGGAAGTCAATGGGGAAAATTAATGCGACCATTTCGGAAGCTGATGAGGTGGCTTGAACATACTCCTCTAAGAGTTTTTGGTGTCTCGATTGTTGCTGTATATCAAAAAATTGATAGCGGAAAACAGTAAGAAACAATGGTTCAAGTGTTGCAGACTGAGCTTTTTGAGCAAGATATCCCTTCTGTTGTCGCGACCGTACTTGCCAGATGCCATACCGCTGAAAAACAAAATCTCCTGATTTCGGCAACCGGGGCACGTGGGCTGGTCACTGCCCACCAGGATGGGCAGTTCCATCAAGGTAACAGAACGTTTTACTTGGCAAAGGAATGCGAAATGGAATGGACTGGTCTAATAAAGATTAATAAGCCTATGCATGTCCTGCGGTTTGATGGTATATAAAAAAGGGCATTTATCATCTGTCTCTATTGGCTACCTGAATGACTTTCGGTTGTGTGCGTTGGTTGAGGGCATATACAAGAATCCTATGTTCCGATTTTATAGCCTGGGAAATCAGAAGCAATGGCGGTTAAAATTGAATAGCTCATCTCCCAACTGGCCGAGTTTTTATAATAGTTATGCAGAAAAGAATTAGGGGATAATTGTAGCCATTTCACAATAGGTATTGACTGATGAATTACACTATTTTAGGAGAAGGATATGAGTGTAGCCATTATAACGGGTTCAGGAGGTTTAATAGGTTCTGAGGCGGTAGAGTTCTTCGCTAAGTTGGGTTTGGACGTGGTCGGCATTGACAACGATATGCGGCGAGTTTTCTTTGGCGAAGAAGCGTCAACAAGGTGGAACATCGAAAGGCTAAAGGAGAAGTTGGGACTTCGTTACACTCACTTGGACATTGACATTCGCAATCGCGAGGAGGTTTTTCGGATCTTTGAACGATACGGGAAGTCTGTGGTCTTGGTCATACACACGGCGGCCCAGCCTTCCCATGACTGGGCGGCCCGCGATCCCATTGCAGACTTTGAAGTTAACGCCTTAGGGACTCTTAACGTCTTAGAGTCCACGAGAAGGCTTGCTCCTGAGGCAGTTTTCATCTTCACTTCCACCAACAAGGTCTATGGGGACATCCCTAATAACCTGCCTCTGGTAGAGCTGGAGACACGGTTCGAGTTGGACCCTACCCACCCTTATTTCGAGGGGATTCGCGAGGATATGAGCATTGATCAGAGCCTACATAGCCTATTTGGAGCGTCCAAGGTGGCGGCAGACGTTTTAGTCCAAGAGTATGGGCGGTATTTTGGCATATTCACAGGCATTTTCCGGGGAGGAACGCTAACGGGCCCTCACCACTCCGCCACCCAGCTTCACGGATTTCTGGCCTACCTGATACGCTGCGCCATGAGTCATACTTCCTACACAATCTTTGGCTATAAGGGCAAACAGGTCCGGGACGCTATCCATAGTTACGACCTAATTCAGTCTTTCTACGAGTTCTTTAAAGCTCCCAGGGTGGCTGAAGTATATAATATCGGAGGGGGAAGGTACAGCAATGCCTCAGTTCTTGAGGCTATTGCTCTGGCACAGGAGATCACCGGACAAGAGATGATAGTCACTTACGACGAGCGAAACCGCATCGGCGATCACATTTGGTGGATTGGCAGCAACGCTAAGTTTCAGACCCATTACCCTGAATGGCGGCTTACTTACGATGTCCCCCGAATCCTCCGAGAGATATACGAAGATAACCGGGAGCGGTGGAAGCCAGCATGATAGATAAGGGTAAAAATTCTGTCCTTGGAGTTATGGTGGATGCAGTGGACTATGAGGCTGCTGTGTCTCGGATTTTGGAGGCTGCGAAGGCGGGCGTTGCCTACGGTGTAACAGCCCTTGCAGTCCATGGAGTGATGACCGGAGTGGGGGATGGGGAACACCTTTGGCGACTGAATGAATTGGAGCTGGTGGTTCCAGACGGGCAGCCCGTTCGTTGGGCGCTGAACCTCCTTTATAAGGCGGGCTTGACAGATCGTGTCTATGGTCCTAGTCTTATGCTTCAGGTATGTAAAGCAGCAGAGACAGAAGGCTTCCCTATCTTCTTGTATGGTAGTCGCTCCAACGTTTTGGAACGTCTGGAAAACAACCTAAAGTCCCGTTTTCCCAAACTACGGATAGCTGGCTCCATGCCCTCAAGATTCAGAATTCTCACCCCAGAGGAGCAGAAACTGGTGGCTCATGAGATACGGAAAAGCGGAGCGCGGATCACCTTTGTGGGTATCGGTTGTCCCCGGCAGGAGATATTTGCCTACGAGATGCGCTATCTTTTGGGGATGCCAGTCATCGCTGTAGGAGCAGCTTTTGACTTCCACGCTGGGCTCTTGCGGGAGGCCCCACCTTGGATGCAGCGATATGGCTTGCAGTGGTTACATCGCCTCCTTCAGGAGCCACGCCGTCTTTGGCGAAGGTACCTTCCTCTAAATGCTGTTTATCTAACTCTTTTCCTTCTCCAATGGATAGGTGTTTGGACACCTCCCCTCAGGAAGCCTCAGCCTCCGATGAACATGCGTTATGGCTAACGGTAAAGTTAATAAGAGGGGCAACGTCAGATTTGTATCGTTCGGAGCAGGATAACATTAGTTGAAAGGCAGCTATTAGGCACAATTGATTACGGTTGTATTGAGCATGGGGGCAACGCTCAACTTCCTGACTGGGGCAAAGCTATACTTCGTCACACTGGATACAGCGCGCCGGTATGGAACGGCTCTTCCGCTTGATCAGCGAACCGCGCCGCCTCTGGCGACGCTATGCGAAAATCGTGTCATTGTTTATTCTGTATAATCTACTTGAAATCCTGCAAGGGAAATTCTATCTTTCATCATCGATTGAAGGAGGAAGTTAATAAAAACAGCTTTAATCCTGGGTGCCGGGGGCTTCATTGGAGGGCATCTGGCAAATCGCTTGAAAGACGAAGGGTATTGGGTGCGTGGCGTTGACTTGAAGCACAATCCGTGGCAGAGTCTGCGGGTGGATGAGTTTATCAGTGGCGATTTGCGCGAACCCGCCGTAGTTGCGCGGGTCATCGACCGCCCCTTTGACGAGGTCTATCAACTGGCAGCCGATATGGGCGGCGCCGGGTATATCTTCACCGGTGAGCATGATGCGGATGTCATGCATAATTCGGCGCAAATCAACCTGAATGTCGCCCCACGCTGTGTCGAAATGGGCGTGAAGAAAGTCTTCTACTCGTCTTCGGCGTGCATTTACCCCCTCTACAACCATTTGGATCCAGATACCCCGAAAACCAGTGAAGATTCGGCTTATCCCGCCCAGCCCGACAGCGAATATGGCTGGGAAAAGCTGTTCAGCGAATGGCTGTATCTTTCATTTCAACGAAATTATGGCCTGCCGGTGCGCATTGCCCGTTTTCACAATGTCTTTGGTCCCTTTGGCTCGTGGAAAGATGGGCGCGAAAAAGCTCCGGCTGCCATCTGTCGCAAGGTAGCTATGGCGCCTGATGGCGGGGAGGTCGAAGTGTGGGGCGATGGCAAGCAAACGCGCTCGTTTTTATATATTGAAGAGTGTCTGAAGGCGGTGCGGCGCTTTATGGATTCGGATTTTAGCGGGCCGCTCAACATCGGTTCGGAGGAGATGGTCACCATCGACCAGCTCGTCAATTATGTCATTGAAATTTCGGGCAAAACGCTGCGCAAGCGATATGTCGAAGGACCGGTGGGCGTGAGAGGGCGTTCTTCGGATACCACCCTGATCCGACAGGTTTTGGGGTGGGCGCCTTCCCTGCCTTTGAAAGACGGTTTGCGCAAAACCTATGCCTGGATTGAAGGCGAAGTAAAGAAGCTGCAAGAGCGCCAGCACGTGGCGGCTTGAGATGGCTGATGAGACCTGTGGTGGTGATTGATAACGCCATCATAAGTTGGGTTGATAATCGGCTGCGAAAACCTCCCCAGAACCACGAATGCACCAACGACGCAGCCATTCGTGCATTCGTGAAAACTTCGTGGATGGTCTGTGCTGCTAAACAGAGCCTGTGGTATTAAATTGCCAAATTTAGATGGATATTGATCTTTGACATCTCTCAGAATGGTTTATTGCGAAGATTTGACATGCAGCAAAAGTATTCCCTGGCCGAAATCAAGGCGATTGCGAGCGATGTTCTTCAGCACTACTCCGAGATTCTGTTTGCCATTCTTTACGGATCGGTCATCGAAGGGGATGACTATCGCGATATTGACCTCGCCTTGTTTGTAAATCGCGAGCAGGAATCCGCAAGAGAAGCTTGGCACTTTGCCTTCCGCCTGGCTGAGCAACTGCAGAAAAAGCTCTCGTGTCCAGTCGATGTCAGTATCCTCAACGATGCCCCGCTGGCTTTTCGCTACCATGTCTGCCAGGGGCTGCCGCTTGTGGTTCGCGATCAAGCGCTTTTCGAGCAATTTCTCGAGCGCACCCGCGATGAATACTGGGACTTTCATCCGATTGCGCAGCAGTATCTGCGCGAGTTGCGATGAAGAACCTTAATGTCGATCGCCTGCGACTGCGTCTGGGTGCAATTGCAGATGCTTTACGTCGCTTGCGGGAACTGGGCGCTTTAGAAGAAGATGCTTTTCTGGCAGATTATCGCAATACGGAAAGCGCCAAGTATTTACTGATTGTTGCCGTCAAGGCGGCGATTGACGTTTGTAATCACATTGCAAGCAAAGGCGGAGGTCGCTCGCCACAGGATTATGCCGATTGTTTTGAGGTGTTGCTCGAATTAGGGGTCTTACAACCTGCATTGGCCGAGCGCCTGAAACGCATGGCTCGCTTTCGTAACCTGGTTGTCCATCTTTACTGGCAGGTAGATAATCGGCTGGTGTATCAGATCCTGCGCTGTGACCTTGCCGATCTTGATGACTTTTGCCAGGCGATTCTGAAGTGGTTGGGTTTATAATTCCTATAGCCGCTTGATTGATTAATATTCATTTCGGCGTAATAGATGGTCTCTGAAAGGATATTCCGCAAAATCTATTGGATGTTTCATGCGTTCGTAGAATAAGTCCGGCTAGGAGGAAAAGATTTAATTAAGCTAGGGTACTACCTACTGTTGTGAATCGAGGTGTTCTAAGAGTGAGAAAACCTTCCACGAATATCAGCCGAAAATACCCGAATGAAGGCGCTATTCGTGAATTCGTACAACATTCGGGGAAGGTTTTCCCTCAAGATGTCCAGGGTAGTTAACTGCAAAGATTCTCTCAAAGGGGAAGCAAAAGATGTTACGCCGATTTACGATAGAATTTGCCCTTTTTTCGATGGTGATGGATTCCGGCCTGGTAATGATTGCCCTGCGCCTCGCTGTCCTGATTCGCCCTTCGCTGGATGAGTGGTTGGGAATCGCCAAACCATTCATGCAACCACCCCTGATCGAAGGCTGGTTGTATCCGGTCTTCAGTTGGATTTGGGTGATGTTGTTGTTGCTGTTTGGGGTTTATGATGGGCGGCGCCATTTTCGCTATATTGAAGAAGTCAACAGTATCACCTTGGGCTCAGTGCTGGCAACCGTGATGCTCGCCGGAACGCTTTATTTAACCTATCGGGATTTGTCGCGAGCCCTTTTTCTTTCTTTTGCGATGGTGAGCACTGGTTTGATTCTGGCAGTTCATTCGTTTTACCGTCTGTATTTTCGTTTCTTTGCTCCTGAGATGGACACGCAAAAGCGCCGCGTTTTGATTCTTGGCGCCGGACCGGTCGGGATGCGCGTTGCCAAAGACCTGCGCGAGTACCAGAATTTTGGCGTTCAGTTTGTGGGTTTTCTGGATGATGATCCGAAAAAACAGAGCCGTGTAGATGTTTTGGGTGGCTTGGATCGGATTGATGAGGTGATTAAGCGCCATGCGATCGATGAGGTGATTTTTGCCTTGCCCTCCCGGGTGGCGGCGAAAATCAGCGTACTAGTGGCTGAATTGCATGAACTCCCATTGCGGGTTTGGGTGGTGCCGGATTATTACACCCTGGCTTTGAATCAGGCGCGGGTGGAAGAACTGGCCGGCGTGCCCCTGATCGATTTGCGCGCCCCGGCTCTGAATGACACCCAACGCTTGCTTAAGCGTGCCTTTGACCTGACCCTGACTCTGTTGATGATGCCGTTCGTGTTGCCAATCATGGGGGTCATTGCCCTAGCAATAAAGCTCGATTCGCCAGGCCCGATATTGTTTCAGCAAGTGCGGGTGGGAGAAAATGGCAAACTGTTTGGCATGTTAAAATTCCGCAGCATGGTGCAAGATGCGGACAAAATGCGCCACGTGATCGAAGAAGTGGACGAAAATGGTCGCATCCATCAACGCAAGAACAAACCCGACCCGCGCGTTACGCGGGTCGGTCGTTTTCTGCGCAAAACCAGTCTGGATGAGTTACCGCAGTTGTTCAACGTGTTAAAAGGTGAGATGAGTCTGGTCGGTCCGCGCCCGGAGATGCCCCATCTGGTCGAACAATATGAACTCTGGCAGCGCAAGCGCTTTGCCGTACCGCAAGGGATCACTGGCTGGTGGCAGGTAAATGGGCGTAGCGATAAGCCGATGCATGAACACACTGACGAAGACCTGTACTATGTGCAGAACTATTCGCTGTGGTTGGATATCTATATCCTGATCAAGACAGTCTTCGTTGTTCTGCGCGGCAGAGGAGCTTATTGAAAGTGGAAATGCAATCCATTAATCAAAAGCGCGACTTCCACATCCCCTTCTGGGTTATCCTGCTCATCGCAGCGATCAATGGGTTAGTGTATGTCTTTTTGGTGCCGCCGTGGCAACACTACGACGAGCCAGGGCATTTTGAGTATGTAACCCTGTTTGCCAGAATGGGACACTTGCCGGATGAGGAAGAAATCGATCACTCTATTCGGCGCCAAATGGCGGCTTCTATGGTGGAACACGATTTTTTCCGAAGTTTAGGAGGGTCTCCCAATTTGATTGATTTGGGTACGCCGCCCTGGATTGGCATCACTCAACTGGATGATCAACCATTGTACTATTTCCTGGCATCCCTGCCCTTGCGCATCTTTGCCAACCAAGATGTGACCGTTCAGCTCTACCTAGCGCGGCTGGTTTCGTGGGTGTTATTTTTAGTTACAATCTTTGCTGCCTGGAATACATCTCGCATTCTATTTGGAAAACAAAGTTCCCTTGGTTGGGGCATTCCATTGTTTTTAGGTTGCCTGCCGGGTTTTGTAGATCTAATGACCTCTATCAACAATGATGTCGGTGCAATTGCCGTTCTCTCCCTTTATTTCTGGTTGTCGGTTTGGATTCTTGTTGACCGGGTAAATTTATGGCGCGTGATTGGGGTTTTTGCTCTGGCAGTGGCAGCCTTTTATACCAAGTCTACAGCTCTGGTTGGATTATTGTTTCTGCCGATTATCCTTCTCTGGGGAGTTCCGGGAAAGAGAAATTGGATCTATATCCAGATTGGTTTATCGCTGGTTGCTTTTTTGGCTTTCATCTGGGTGTTTTTTGATTGGGGAAGTCGAACGCCAGTTTGGTATTATCCTGCGGGGAAATCTCTCAGACAAATTAAAGGGAAAGCGCCTTTGGGCAATGCTTATCTTGTTTTGCTAGGTGGATCATCTGCCTATCAAATGCTGACCGCTAAGGCTCTCAAAATGATTCAAGGGCAAGATGTTACTCTTGGGGGTTGGATATGGTCTGATCAGTCGATAACTATCAGTCTGCCCCAACTAGTATTGAATAAGCAGTCACAAAACGCGGAGGAAAAAATCGCCATTGGTGAGACTCCTAAATATTTTTCTTACACCGTAAAGATACCAGAAGTAGCTGATGTGGGTTGGGTCTATTTGAATGCCTCTGATTTGCCAGCTTCTTTGCAGGTATATTATGACGGTTTAGTTTTATCGGTTGGAGAATATCCTGTGGGTGTTGTGCCGCTATTCACGGATATGAAGGGTAGAGTGGGAAGTTGGAACGGAAAGGGATTTGAAAATCTTTTGCGCAATGGTTCCGCTGAAACTGCCTTGCCGATAGTGTCGGAGGGAATTGCTATCTGGATGAGTAAAAGATATCTGAATGCAGGCTATTTCTGGAGCCTGTTTGACTTCGAAGGATCAAAAAGCTATTTGTTAACTTCACTTCGTCGTATGGTGCAAACATTTTGGGGTTATTTTGGCTGGGCGCATGTCCCTCTGATGGGGGGTGAAAGAATCTATTTGCTCTTTTCTGCCTTTACAATCGTGGCTATCTTTGGTATATTGGCGAAGCTTATATCAGATGTACGTAAAGCAAACTGGAAAGTTGGTGTGATATTTACTCTGGTGATATTTGGGCAACTCTGGTTGACTATAATGCGCCATGCAGGGAGCTGGTTTTCCGCACCGATGTATCCGGTAGCGCGGTATTTTTTTCCGGCGATTCTTCCTTTCTCAATTGGACTTTGTTGGGGATGGTCAAAAATTTTTGCCTTTATAAAATTGCCCGATTACCGAGTAAAATATCTCACCTCCATTGTTTTACTGGAGGCTTTGAACATTTGGGCTTGGCTAAGTATCTACGGATTCTATTATGGAGGAAACAATGCTTAAGAAATGGTTTTTAGCAGTAATGATTTTGACTATAGTTGCGATTGGATGGGGCTTCAGGCTGGAACACAGAGTCAATGCCCAGAGTCCTAACTACGATCTTTATTTACCGTTGGTCATTAAAGATCGGGGTCAAACAGTCTTTGGAGTTGAAGTGGGATACTTTAATTCGTCCATGGCGGATAAAGCTAAAAATGTTGGAGCGACATGGGTGAGAATAAACGGTTTGCTATGGTCAGACATTCAGCCCACGAAGCAGGGTGGATATGTCTGGCAGAATGCAAGTGTGTTAGAAGGAAGTTTGACAAATGCAGCCCAAAGGAGACTGCAAACCATCTTGATTGTTCGCAGCACGCCTAGCTGGGCGCAACAAAAACCCGGCAGTTATTGCGGGCCAATTAAACCTGAAAACCTGGGCGATTTTGCCCAATTCATGCATGAGACGGTAAAACGATACAGTGTTTATCCGTATAATGTCTTATATTACGAGTTATGGAATGAACCCGATGTTGCACCGGAATTAGTGCCTGGAGACAGCGTTTTTGGTTGTTGGGGTAACCTCAATGATACATATTATGGAGGGGGGTATTACGCTCAGATGTTACAAGCAGTTTATGGGGCAGTCAAAAGCGCCAATCCAAACGCTCAGGTTGTACTAGGAGGGTTATTGCTGGATTGTGATCCACGCAATGTTGGTACGGGTTACTGTCCGAATACCAATGCTACCAGAGCGCCTCGGTTTTTTGAGGGGGTCTTAAGAAATAACGGTGCATCCTATTTTGACTATATCAGTTTCCATGGTTACCCAACTTACTCCGTCAATTTCACTCCTATCCAATCAGAAAAAAACTTCCCTAGTTGGAGTGCCAGTGGCGGTGTAGTAGCAGGAAAGATAAATTTTCTGCGTAGCGTGATGGTGCAATATGGAGTAGATAAGCCGCTCCTGCACACCGAAGGAGCTCTACTTCTTGGCGCAAATCAAACACCAGACCAGGTAGGGGCGGAGGCATTTCAACAGGCTAAAGCAGATTATGTGGTTTGGCTTTATGCGCGCAACTGGTCATTGGGGGTAAAGGGAACGACCTGGTACACACTTGACGGACCGGGGTGGAGATACAGTGGGTTATTGGATTCTAACCAAAATCCTCTCCCAGGTTATACCGCCTTAAGATTTATGACGGAAATCTTAAATGACTACCAGTATAACCAGGAAATTTTACCTGGAAATGACACATTTGGATTTGAATTTAGGAAAGGAACCTCCAAAATTTGGGTTGTTTTTACCCCCGATAAAAATGCTCGGGTGATCTCCACGCCATCTGGGATTACGGCCGCTTATGACCCGCTCGGCAATGCGGTTAGTTATGGGACAAGTATAACTATCACTCGCCCGACGTATTTATTGATCAATCCGTGATCAAAGAGATTACTCTTTTTTTACTCCCTCTCATTAGTTGCGTATTGACGTGGAGATTGATGCCTCACACATCAATCTCCACGCTTTTCAATAAAATACCTTTTGGGGTTATCTTGCTCATTGCTTTTGGAGTTCGATTTCTACCGGCTTACTTGTTATTTGACCGCTCGAATTATGATTTGGAATCCTATGCTCTAGTCAGTCAACAGGTTGTCTTGCGACATGATGTCTATACAGCAAAAGAGACTTTGGGCAGGCACCCATACCTGCCTTTACAAATGTATTGGCTCGGTCTGGCCAGGGGGATCAGCGATTCCATCCATCTGCCCTTTCCTTTTGTGGTAAAGTGGTTGTTTATCCTGGCGGACTTGCTAATCGTCGTGGTAATTTTTTTAAGTTTGCAAAAGCAAACCGCTATTTCGCCAGTTGTTGGGGCGCTTTTATATTCTTTTCACCCTATTGCGATTTATGTCTCAGCTTATCATGGCCAGTTTGACTCATTGCCGATGTTGTTTTCGCTAATTGCTTTATTGCTATTAACCTCCAATACTTATCTATCACCTTTTTTTCTTGGCTTGGGTATATGGGTAAAGAGCTGGCCTGTCTTAGCTCTTCCTGCAGCGATGCTGGCGCAACAAAATTGGATGAGGCGATTTTTTTATTTGTTGATCGTTGGAATGATGCCTCTGGCAGGAATTCTGATTTACATTGGCTTTTTTAACGCCAATTGGAAGATGGTTTTATTAAGAGCACTGGGATATAACCACGGCTTTGGAGTTTGGGGATACACTTTTCTCATCAGATTACTGGTACTATGGTTAGGAAAAGGCGCAGCACTTCTGAATAATTACCGAGCCTTTGGCAGATTTGTTACAATTTTAGCAATTGGATTTGTATGGTTTCGGGTGAGCAGGAGTGAGAAAAACCCTATCAGGCTGTACCTGATTACTTTGTTATCATTTTTGGCTTTTACCCATGCTTTTTCTATTCAATATCTTGTCTGGGTTTTGCCATTTTCCATTCTGAATTTTCAAAGCGAACATATATGGTTAAGAAGATATCTGATTGCTTCGTTTGCCTATTGTTTTCTTGTATATAACACATTGATTTTACGACCCGCAATCACCAACCTGCTCCCCTGGCCACAAGCCGATATAGCTATCATTATTCCAGCGAGTCTCCCTGTTTGGTTGGTAGTTGTTTTCTGGATGATCGATCTGATCAAGAGAAGCGGTGAAAATGAAAAAATTACCGCTCTCTAGTTTTGAAGTCTACGTTGTAAAACTACTTATCTCAGTATTTTCGTTGATTTTTATTGTCTTATTTTTCTACACTTCACTTTCTAGAATTGCGTATCCCTACGCCTTGGAGTGGGTAGAGGCGAATACATTTGTTCATACTCTGCGAGTGGTTCACAGACAGTCGCTATATGTTCCACCGAGTTATGAATTCACTCCAACAATTTATCCCCCTCTTTATTATTATTTCTCAGGTTTTTACCCTGCAAATATCATGCTTTCGATGAGAACTGTTTCCTTTTTCTCGACAATTGCGATCTTGCTGATGATCTATAAAATAGCTCGTTCGAGAAAATTAGATCCTGTGTTTAGCTTTGGAGCGGTTGGGTTATTTTCAGCCTCTTACTCCATGACGGGATTTTGGTTTGACATTGCTAGGGTAGACATGACATGTTGTTTTTAGCCTTTGTTGCAGGAGTTTATACGATATCAGTTTGTGATAAATTGGATAGTACAATTGCAGGATTCTGGGCTGGTTTTCTGAATTTTTTGGCATTTGCTACAAAGCAAAATGCTTTAGCAGCAGTTCCTTTTATCTCTCTTTACTTCTTGATAAAAAGACAATACAAGCGATTGATTGCATTTATTTGCAGTTTTGTAATTTTTGTTGTCTTTTTTGTTTTTTACATGAATTGGCGGTCAAATGGTTGGTTCTGGTTTTATATTTATGATGTACCAATCAATAATCCGATTTCATGGCGATTTGTATATGCAACATTTTGGACTGAATTTTTATTACCACGATTTTGGGGGTTGATTGTTTTATGTCTGTTATCTATTTTCTTTTTCAATTTTAGAGCACTTAATTTTTTTATTGCAATAGCAGTACCCCTATTTTTGATGAGTATTATACCAATGGCGCGTCAATGGGGGTGGATCAACAATTTGGTACCCGCCTCTTTCTGTTTGTCTATTCTGGGTATGGAAAGTTTTCAGCATGTCTTTTCTCAGCGGTCTGAAAGAGGGGGAACAATATTGCAAACCGGGATGTTCTACATAGCATTTATTCTCTTGATAGTGCAGTTTATAAATTTACTTTACGCTCCTCGCTTACAAATTCCGGTTAAAAAAGATTATCGGTTTGGTGAAAAGATTGTAGCCACTGTAGCCAAATCAGAACCACCGGTTTTTATTCCAACAGCGCCTTACTTTTTGAGATATTCAAATCTACCTACTCACGTTCAAACGGCCTCATTAGGAGATCTTTACCTTGCATCTAAAAATGATCCCCAGATTGCTGAAAAGGTAGAGCCATATCTCCAAAAAATCAATCGTTACGTCGAAGGAGGGATAATTCAAACAGCGATAATTCCCTCTGGCAGCAGCTATGCTTTAATCTTTTCATCGGAAAATGGTTATAAGTGTCGCAAAATCTTTCCTCGAGGTCAGTCTTTTCGGACAATTACTGGGGCGATCAGCACACTGGATAGGGTTTGCCACAAGGTAAAATTAGGAAACTATGGCAATCGATAAACAGTTGTGGGAAGAAAAACTTGCCCTGCTATCCTCCTGGTTTTATCTCGGACTTTTGGTCTATTTATTACGACACTGGTCGTATGATGATCCTTACATCACCTTTCGCTATACCTATAATTTGGTTTATCGCAAAGAGTTTGCATATAATATAGGGGAACGGATTTTAAGCACAACTTCTCCATTTTTTGCCGTGCTTTTAGCTATGCCGGCGCTGTTTGTCGATAATATTCCATTAATAGCTTCTTTAGTGGGGTGCTTTGCCTTAGCAGCAAGTGGGTTTTTATTTTGGCGCATTGGGAAAATATGGGGATATTCACTCCTGAGTTGGGTTGGGTTAATTTTATTTCCTGTATTTCCGTTACCGATTTCTACGCTGAGTTCTGAAACCCCCCTGTATATTTGTGCGGCTCTTTTGAGCTTTTTCCTCTACGAAAAAGGGAAATATAGCCTGGCTTTTTTGGCTACTGCTATTATGGTTTTCTTCCGACCCGATGGAGTTATTTTGCCCATAATTTTGTTTTGTCATTATTGCATTTCACAAAAGAAAATTCCTTTGTTTCCGATAGGGATATTTTTAATCATCAATCTAATCTGGTGGGGATTTTTGTGGACGTATTTCGGATCACCGATTCCGGTGACCTTGTTTGCCAAACAACAACAAGGGGAAATGGCAATCAGTCAGAAATTTTTTTGGGGATTTTTTAACGTTCTAAAGGGCTATCAAAAGAATCCTCTGTATTGGTTAGAAGCGATTTTTGCTCTCTCGGGTGTTTTTTCTGCAGTGAGAAAGCGACATCGCAGCTTGATTTTGGTTGGGTATACTTTTTTATATTTTCTTGCCTATTCTGTATTAGGGGTAAGCCGGTATTTCTGGTACTATGCGCCACTAGTGCCTGGATTTATCTTGATGATGGGATTAGGATTCCAATGGTTTTGGGATGTCAGTAATCGACTAACCCCTGGCGCAAATAGAAGCGTGCAAATAGCCCTTTTATTGATTGTTGGAGTGATGAGTGTAAATCAGTTGATCGGTGTAGTTCGATTAAGTTTAAATCCAGATAAACGGATCAGAATCTATCGGGATATTGGTCGCTGGATTACTCAACATACGGCTCCTTCTGCTAAGATTGGGGCACTTGAAATTGGTGTAATCGGTTATTATGCCGATCGTTATATGGTAGATTTTGCCGGCTTACTACAACCAGAGGTTGCTAAAATAATGAGCAAAACTTCCACCTACGAAGATACCGCCCTTTTTGCGATTTCAAATTATAAGCCCAATTATGTTGTATTGCATGAGGGGGGATTTCCAAAGCTCGAGGTAACACTAGAAAATTCCTGTCAAAAGGTAAAAAGATTTAACGGGAAAAATTACGGAGTGACGTATAATTTGAGTATCTACTCTTGTTACTACTCCGCAGGAGGGAAAGAAGGTGAACGGAAATCGCCAATGGAAGTGGGTGCTTTGGGTGAGCTTCTTATCCCTGGTGTTGGTGGTATTGGTTTTCCCTAGCCCGAATTATCGAACGAAATACAAGAGCAAGGGAAAGAGCTCATCCTCCTCACTAACAACCCAATTTACCCAATCGACTTTATCTCGATTTTCCTTTAGCAGTACAGGCTTTATCCAACCTAACCTCGGGCAATATCCGCCAGAGGTTCTTTTTGTCGCCCGGCAGGGCAACCTGACCCTCTGGTTCACTGCCAATGCGGTCTGGTTTTCTATGCTTGAATCAAAAGCCAGGCACAGCGATGATCAGACGCAGCGTCCGAGCAAATTCCCACCGCTAAACTCACAAACCAAGGTCTTTCACGGGAAGCTTTCGTTTGTTGGCAGCAATCCCAACCCGACTCTGGTCGCTGAGGCGGAGCTTTCACCTCGCTTCAATTATTTTAAGGGTAACGATGCAACGCACTGGGTCACCGATGTAGGGGCTTTCTCGCGTTTGGTCTATCACGACCTTTATCCGGCGCTCGACCTGGAAATCAGCTTCGAAGAAGAGGGTATGAGCTGGGGGTTCAAAACAAACCAGGCTGGACAAAAGCAAGTGCTGTCCAGACCGCATCTTAGGTTGGAAGGGGTGGATGAGGTAGAGGTATTGGATGAGCAATGGCTCAGCCTTCACACACCGCTTGGGAATCTTGCCTTGCCCTTGCCGACTGCTCCCTCTAGCGTGAAGGTCACCTGGCAGTCTCTGGGTGGTGAAGAGCACAGTACAACGCTCTTTCCGCTGGAGGGCGAGGGAAGGGTGAATAGCCGCAAACTGCGCATAGCCAATATATGGGAGACTGCCAACCGCTTATTTGCACCGTCCCTTGCCTGGGGTCAGGAAGCTGTGGATGAGCTGGTTTTCAGCACGTTTCTGGGTGGCAGCAGCGACGAAATGGCTTATGATGTCGCCGTGGATGACGAAGGAGCCATTTATGTCGTTGGTGGGACGCAGTCGGCGGATTTTCCTGTTGTCAGCGGAAGCTATAACCTGCAAGCTAATGGCAAAGAGGACGTCTTTGTCAGCAAACTGTCTCCAGATGCTTCCAGCCTAATCTATAGCACCTATATTGGCGGGGCAAGTGTAGATCGCGGCTATTCCCTGCAGGTAGATGCGGCTGGCCGGGCAATCATCGGTGGCGTATCAACCTCGACGGATTTTCCGCAAACCTATGGAACTGGCGGTGGCAATGGGGATGGGTTTGTGTTGCGCCTGTCCGACCAGGGCAATCTATTGGACTTCAGCCATGTGCTGGGAGGCAATGACTTCGATGCGGTAAATGATTTGGTTATCGATGAAAATGGATTTATTTACGCGACCGGAGCGACTGCCTCAAGTGATTTCCCAATTAGTTATGGACACCTGGGAGGAACAGATGCCTTTGTGGTTAAACTTCCGGCGGCGGGGGATGTGATTTCTTCGGTTGGCTTGCTCAGCGGATCAGGGAACGAGGCTGGTTATGGTGTTGATCTGACGGGGGAAGGCCTGGTAACTGTTGTGGGTAGCACGTCTTCAACGGATTTCCCAACAACCCAGGGTGCGGTTCAGTCAACCTATCAGGGAGGCTATGCGGATGGCTTTATCAGTAATTGGAATATGTCTGAGTATGCTGCTTCCCAAACTTATAGCACCTACCTGGGCGGGAACGGATGGGATGAAATCTATGATGTCGCTCAACAAGGGGGTTTTTCTTTTTTAACCGGCTTTACCGGCTCGACGAATTTCCCCATGGTCTTAGCGTACGACTCAAGTTTGGGGGGACTCTATGATGCCTTTGTGGCGAAGTTTGATCACACCTCGGGTCTTACGTACAGCACCTATCTTGGTGGCAGCGCTATGGACATCGGCAGAGCAATTGTAGTATCCCCACAGGGCGAAGTCCTGATTGCGGGTAGCACATCTTCAAGCGACTTTCACACGACCAATGATGCTTTCCAGACAAGCCATCTGGGAGGAGAAGATGCCTTTCTAACCAAACTGCGCCTGACGGATAACAGCGTGAACTATAGCACGTTGATCGGTAGCAATGGGTCCGAAAAGGCTTACGCCCTGGCACTGGGCAGCGATCCGCGTGCTTTTGTGGTTGGCTATACCGAGTCAGAGCATTTTCCCCTGACCACTACCGCGGTTGACCGCGCTTTTGGAGGTGCTGGTGAAGCTTTCGTGCTGAAAATGGCTTTAGGTTTCTTTCCCACTGCAACACTGACGGTCACTCCAACCGCTACTCAAACTCCCACCGCCACCCGCACCCCTACCGCTACGCGCACGGCGACTCCAACCCGCACCGAGACACCGACACGCACAGCGACTCCAACCCGCACCGAGACGCCAACGCGGACGCTTACTCCTACTCGAACGCTAACTCCCACCCGCACCGAACGTCCGACGATGACCATGATACCCACCTCGACCTCCCGCCCATCGCAATTTGATTTTTACCTCTTCCTCCCGTTAATCTTTAGGAGCAACATCTCGTCTGGAAATTAATAACAAGGACACTCGGCCAAAACAGCGTGGCAGGCGATTTTGATCCGCCTGCCACTTTTTATTAATGTGTGAGTATTCCCTTCATGCCTCCCGATACCACACGACCAATTTCATCGGCCGGATGCCCGATTTCTAAAGAGCTGGCTGTGAAACATGGGACGCTTTCCATATTTTCGAATACTTTGAGATATAATCTTGTCCAGGTCATGAAGCGGACTTTTTTATGCAAACCTTTCTGATAGTGAAAGAATAAGCACGCAGAAAGAAATTGTTTTCCGTAGTTAAGGAAGTAAAGTTTTATGCGTCGTACTGTTTTTCTACTGATTGTCGATGGACTGATGACGTTAGTCTCCTTCTTGCTTGCCCTGATGTTGCGCTTTGAATTCAACGCCATTGATTATTTCTTGCGCGCCTTACTGCCCGTTATTCTGGCTGGGATGATTATTCGACCGATGGCCTTCGCGCTGGGGGGCATTTACCGGCGTGTCTGGCGCTACGCTACCACCCGTGACTTTTTTCATCTTGCTCTGGCAGTGCTGGTCGGCTCGATCCTGATTTCAATCGTTGCCTTTTCTCTGTACCCTCGCTATGTGTACACGCTGCCTCGTTCGGTATTGGGAATCGAGTTTGCTCTGAGTCTGATTCTGTTAGGAGGGGTTAGAGTAGTAATTCATCAACTGGAGCGTTATCCCGGAGATATTTTGTGGCGGCGAGTGAAGCTCGACCCAGCCCGCAAAGTCCTGATCGTTGGGGCAGGCAACGCTGGCGTACAAATGTACCGTGAAATTCAGTCCAACCCTCAATTAGGATTGAGAACCATTGGGTTTGTGGATGATGACCCGCTTAAAATTGGCCAACGGGTTTTTGGCCTTCCGGTTGAAGGCCCGATCATCAATCTGCCCAAAATTGCAGCCAAACGTCAGGCTGAAGCGGTGATTATTGCTATCCCCAGTGCGCCACAACAAACGATTCAAAATATCAAGAGTTTGTGTCATGAAGCTCAATTGCCCTATTCAACCATGCCTTCGTTGAGCAGTTTTCTCAAGTTAGAAGAGGAGCAACTCTCGACCTACCTGAAAGTTCCCATGGCATTGCCGGATATTACCGGGGAAGAAATCGAGGCAGTAGTTCGGGTAATGCAGTCACGCAACCTCTCGATCGGTTCGCAAACGATGGCTTTTGAGAAATATGCTGCAGCCGTTGCCCATGCGGAACACGCCGTGGCGGTTATAAATGGCACGGCTGCTTTGCATTTGTGCATTGTGGCTGGGGGCATTGGCGCGCAGGACGAGGTGATCACGTCCCCCTTTAGTTTCGTTGCAACCGCTAATGTGGCGCTTTATGAAGGTGCAAAGCCGGTCTTTGTGGACATTGATCCGGTTAGTCTGAATATTGACCCAAACCGGATTGAGGCGGCCATTACGCCGCGCACCAAAGCCATTTTGCCCGTCCATATTTTTGGCCAGCCGGCTGACATGGACCCCATTCTGGAAATTGCTGAACGGTATGGCCTGATTGTCATCGAAGATGCCTGTGAGGCAATTGGAGCTGAGTACAAAGGCAGGCGGGTGGGCGCTCTGGGCAAAGCTGGCGCTTTTGCTTTCTACCCCAATAAACAAATCACCACCGGAGAAGGCGCAGTTTTGGTTACCAATGATGAGAAATGGGCAGACCTGTTCCGTAGCCTTCGCAATCAGGGGCGGGATGTCTTTGACGGGTGGCTTAATCACTCGCGTTTGGGATATAACTATCGCATTTCTGAGATGAATGCTGCTGTTGGCGTCGTGCAAATGCGTCGCCTGGATACTTTATTGCGCAAGCGCGAAGAAGTTGCAGCAGAGTATAAAAAACATTTGGAGAAAATTCCTGGTGTCTCCCCTTTGACAATCCTGCCAACCACGACGCGCATGAGCTGGTTTGTTTATCCGGTGCGTTTCGATGAGACCATCGATCGAAATGTCGTCATAGAAAAATTAGCCCAACGGGGTATCCCAGCTCGTCCCTATTTCACCCCCATTCACCTACAACCCTTCTATCGCGAACGATTTGGCTATAAAGAGGGTGATTTTCCGATTGCAGAGGCAGCCGGCCGTTCGATTTTGGCTTTGCCCTTTTCTGCGCCGATGAAAGCTGAGGAAGTTCAATTTGTTTGCGAAAATCTGGCTCAGGTTTTAGAAGAAATGAAGCGGTAAAATGAAATCGGTTTTATTTGTTTGTACGGGAAATATATGTCGCTCACCAATGGCGCAGGGATTACTCCTGGCTCAATTGGGTGAGAAACACGATGGTTGGCGTATCGAATCGGCTGGGGTTGCAGCGATGGAAGGTACGCCTGCCAGTCAAAAGACCCTTCAGATTTTATCCGAGAAGGGCATTGATCTTTCTTTTCATAAGGCTCGTCAGATCAATCGTTATCTTATGGAGCAGTTTGCCTTAATTTTGGTGATGGAGCGGCGTCACAAACACATTTTGCAAACCCAATATCCCGATTTTGCAGCAAAAATTTACCTCCTCAGTGAGATGATCGGGAAAGACCATGAAATTGATGATCCCGGCGGTGGAACCTATGAAGATTATCAAAGGACAGCTTTTGAAATTGAGAGTATTCTAAGCCATGGCCTTGTTAAGATTGAGCAACTGGCAACGGACTCGCCTGGATAAACGGGATTAACCTTTCCTGATCGCAATGAAAATTCTTGCGGTAAGTGATACGGTTATCGATGCGCTATATTCCCCTCAGGTTTCGGCGCGATTTTCCAAGATTGATTTAGTCATTAGTTGTGGTGACCTTCCTTACTACTATCCCGAATACTTAACAAGTTTGTTGAATGCATCCTTGTATTTCATTCGTGGTAATCATGACTTAGCGGCAGAACATCCATTTAAACCTCCACCGGCGCCGGTGGGGGGAGTCGATCTCCATCTCCGATCGGTTAATCATTCAGGACTGCTGCTAGCCGGTGTCGAAGGCAGCATTCGCTATAAAGATGGCCCATTCATGTACTCTCAAAGCGAAATGTGGTTGCATGTCTTTCGCCTATTGCCAGCTCTTTTCTTTAACAAATTGCGCTATGGCAGATATTTAGACGTGTTTGTCACCCATGCGCCTCCCTTTGGCATTCACGACCAGGCAGATTATGCGCATCAAGGTATTCGCGCCTTTCGCTGGCTTGACGAAGTCTTTCAACCAGCCTATCATTTGCATGGTCATATTCATCTTTATGGTAGAGATCAACGTCAGGTCAGTGGTTTAGGATATACCCAGGTAGTCAATTGTTATGGATATAAAGAAATCTGTCTGCCTTAGCGACAAATCAGCAAGGGTATTGAAGTCTGGCGCAATAGCTCGTCAACAACGCTCCCACGCAGAACTTGGACAAGTGGAGCGTAACCATATCCACCAACGATAATGAAGTCACACGCAAATTGTGAGGCCGTCGATAAAATTGCCTCGCTTACAGCTTCGCAGCGATGCACATACTCGGCGGTAATTTTCCGATAGCTCAGATGCTTACGGGCAATGTTCAGGTGTTTTTGAGCTTGGGAGGATTTTTCGTCAACACTTAGAACTGTCAATGAAATAGACCATTTTTGGGCTAAATAGACCGACAGATAAAGCGCTTCCTGAGCTTTGGGACTGCCATCAAAGGCAAGCAACCCTTTTTTGAGAGGGGACACAACCTGAGGGGTTGCCAGGAGTGGGCGGGGACAACGCTGGACCAATTCCCGAAAACCGGAGACCAGCCGATTCAGTGGTAAAGGTCCAGGAGGGTAACGAACATTCATCACGACAAGATCGATGAATCGAGATCGATCACAAATTGTATCAGCTATGTTGCCTTTTACGATAACCAGATCGTGAGGGATAGTAGAATCTTTCAATAAATTTTCAAAGGCTTCTTGAAGGTAGATGGTCTCCCGTTCAGCTAGGTGATATTCTAGTACATGGATAGCTCGCAATGAGGCGTTCTCGCGTTCTGCTACTATTCTTGCCTGTTGAACAGCCAACCATCCTCCTTCAGAGCCGTCGATGGGAACTAGAATGTCTTGTATCAAGGCCGTAGGACTTGTGACCGCAACTGTTCTGTATCGCCACTCTCCAGGAGGCGGACCTCCAGAAAACTTTCCTCCCAAGATTCGGTTTTCTAATCGGTCCAACAAAACCTGAAGACGATTGGTAAATTTGCTTTGCGCTCGATCCATTAATGCCAGAATCGCCTTTTCGGTTCGCAATTCCCATCCCAGGCGCTTTTCAAGCTCAGCGCGATGTTCTGCCAAGAAGAGATAAAGGTCGGTCGGCGTTCGGTTAGGGTAGCTGCGTAAAATTCCCAGCTCGATAATGCGCTTGACAACGGGGAGATAATAGCTTTCATACCAATCGGCAGCGGCTTCTTCCAGAGTAATATCTCTTTTTTGTTCAATGCCCATAAAATAGCGATGAACTTCGATGTGTTCCAATAAAATGCGATACTGTCCCGGGATAGATACGCTCAAGTCGAGCTCAGGATAGCGTAAATCCAGGCGAGTTTTCTCTAAGAATTCAATGTATTCTTCCTTGATAATCAAAGTCTCTGGATTGATGTCTGGAGTGAGAGGAATGCGTGTCTTTACCTCGGTGACATAAGCCTGAATATGAGTTGCACCTAACTGGCGGGCAACCGAAACCCTGTGGTTGCCATCCTTAACAAAATACACCTCACCAATTTGATAGACTTCAATGGGGGGAATACCATTCAACCCGGTGAATGCTAAACGTACGCGCGCCCAGCGGTCTTTGATGTGATCCTGTTTGGGTAAAAAATCGCGGGTGAAATCGTGATAGCGTCCAAGACTTCCGACGATTGAGTCAAGTGGTATTTGTTTGATCCCTCTTTCGATCATTCCCTGGGCTCTGAGTCGTTTTCGTACATCCTCGAAATCGAGCAAATCGGTTGGTTCACCTTTTAGCCGGGCTAACAACACCCTCAATTGCGCCTGATTGCGGGCACGGTGAAACTCATTGATGGCAGCGTTATAAGATTCGAGGTATTGACTCATCGGCGTGATCGTTGGTCAAGGAATTGTTCAATAGGATTCGCGGTAGAATAAGAATATAACACTTTTCAGCGGAGTTTGGGAGATGAATCTGGCAGAAAAAGCGCTGGCGGAGGGTATTCTTTTTACCGATCAATACCAGTTAACCATGGCTCAGCTTTATTTCCGTATGGGGTATCACGAAAAACGAGTCCAGTTCGATCACTATTTTCGTAACTACCCCGATTATGGCACTCATAAAGCAGGATATTGCGTGAATGCTGGCTTGGAATGGCTGCTTAATTGGATGTTCCAATCTCGATTTGGTGTTACTGAAATCAATTATCTCAAAACCCAACGCACCCGTAGCGGAAAGCCGCTATTTGAAGCGGATTTCCTGGATTGGTTATATCGCTATGGGAACTTTGAGGGTATCACCCTGTATGCGATTCCTGAGGGGAGGGTGGTTCACCCCAATGTTCCCATTACGGTGGTTCAAGGGCCTTTAGCGATGGCACAGATCCTGGAGACATCCCTTTTGAACCATTTGAATTATCAAATTCTGATTGCGACCAAGGCGGCGCGCATTCATGAAATCGGGCGCGGTCAGGTGGTTCTGGAGTTTGGATTGCGCAGAGGACAACATGTTGGCGCAAATGCTGGCGCTCGCGCAGCTTTGATTGGTGGGGCTATGTTTACATCAAATGTGGGGGTCTCGGCGCTCTTGGGATTGCCTCCGAAAGGTACCCATGCCCATAGCATGGTGCAGCTATTTATCGCCTTGGGGATGAGCGAATTAGACGCCTTTCAAGCCTATGCAGATGTCTATCCGGATGATTGTCTGTTATTAGTGGACACCATTGATACCCTCGAAAGCGGCATTCCGAACGCAATCAAAGTCTTTGAAGAATTACGCCGTAAGGGGCATAAACCTTTGGGCATTCGTCTCGATTCTGGGGACTTAGCCTTTCTCAGTATTCAAGCTGCCAAGATGTTGGATGAAGCTGGTTTCGAAGATGTTTCGATTGTCCTCTCGAATAATTTAGATGAGATGGTCATCTGGCAAATTATCACTCAAATAATTGCAGAAGCGCCGCGCTATGGAGTGGATGCCGACCGTTTAATTCATCGCCTGGTTTATGGGGTGGGAACGCGACTGATAACCTCTTGGGGAGAGCCAGCTCTGGGCGGAGTCTATAAACTGGTCGCAGTCTATGACCAAAATGAATGGAAACCAGCCATAAAGATCAGCGAGTCACTGGAAAAGACTCCCAACCCGGGCAATAAGAAGGTCTGGCGAATTTATGATCAACGGGGAAAAGCAACCGCCGATCTCATTTCTTTATCCGATGAAGACCCTCGCCAAAAGCCATCCCTTACCCTACGTCATCCCACCGATCACACTAAATACCGTTCCCTGCACCGGGATGAAATTTCGGAGATTGAGCCATTGTTAGAAACCGTTCTCGAAGATGGCAAATTGGTAACGACATTACCTGCTCTGGAAGAAATTCGAGCCAAGCGAGAGAAAGATGTTGAGAGACTTGATCCAGGCGTAAGGCGTCTGATGTATCCCCATATTTACCACGTTTCATTGACCCAAAAACTCTGGAACTTAAAACAAGAACTGATTGAGAAATCCCAACCCAAGCTTGAAAACAATGCTCTGAACGGAAATAGCTCCTTATAAATTTAACCAACGTTGCACCGCACGAGGTAGATTGGCGAGGGTGCTCATTTGAGTAGTACAGGTTGGGAGTGACTCGATAAATATTTTCCCATATCGTTTGCTTTGGATGCGGCGGTCTAAGATCACCACAACACCGCGATCCTGTTTGGTGCGAATCAGCCTGCCAAACCCTTGGCGGAACTTGAGTATCGCTTCGGGGATTGTGTATTGATTAAAGGGGTCTTCAAAAGTTTCAGCTCTGGCGGCGATAATTGGGTCAGAGGGGACATCAAAGGGTAATTTGGTGATCATCAGTACAGACAATGCTTCACCAGGCACATCAACCCCCTCCCAAAAGGCGCGTGTCCCAAGTAGAACAGACCGTTCGGTTGAGCGAAAGCTATCCAGCAAGGCGTGAGGAGATGCCCCTTCGCCTTGTTCGTAAATGATGATGTCGTTTTTCGTCAATACCCGCGCAATGGCCTGTGAAGTGCGCCGTAATTGGTCGTACGATGTAAACAATACTAAAGTTCGTCCACCAGCCGCAAGAGTGGTTTGAATAATGGCCGTCTCGAGCGCTTTCTGGTAGGCAAAGCGGTCATTTGGTTCCGGAATATCGCTAGCAATATATAAAAGAGTAGAGGTTTCATAATCGAAAGGTGAACCCACCTGGTACTCCTCAACATCATCGGCTTGTAGTCGACTGCGGATGTATTGAAACTCTCCCGCTGTCGTTAGGGTTGCAGATGTCAATACTACCGCCGTTTTTTCATTCCAGATGTGCTTTTTCATCAATGAGCCGATTTCTAAAGGAGCGGTGTGCAGAGAGATGTTGCCGTAATTATTCTTAATTTCAATCCAATAGATTTTATCAGGTTCGGGCTTAAACACGAAGCTATGCAGATTGTCTAAGACTTCTTGATAGCGACGGGCAAGATTACTCAAATCCGTGTATAGATCTTCATCCATATCCAGGATATTTTCGATATTTTCAGATAGAACCGTCAAAAGAGAACGAAGGACTTCCATCAGGGAGTTGAAGACCGATTCGGTTTCATCCCAGGCTGCTTCGATACTGTACCAGCCAGGTTGCGAACGGTGTGCCTGTACAATGCGTTCCTGGTGGGCATACATCCCGATTTCCCTCCCTTCGCGCAAATCATAAAAAAACTCGTCGATAGCACTAAAGAATTGTCGGTTGAGTTCTTCCAGACGGAAAGATAAATCCATAGCCCTCTCAATTAGAACCTGAAGATTAGCTAAGTGGGTAGGTTGGAGAATTTTTGATAGCGCCTGAGCGATGCGGTGAAGCATACCGCCGCGAGTGTTGCCCAGTTCGCGAATCAAGCGTTCGATATCGCTGCGATTCAGAGATAAACTTAAAGCATTGGTTGTGGCATCTTCCAGATGATGGGCTTCATCTACGATCAGGTAATCGTATTCGGGGAGAACACGACTACCGCTGGCGATATCGGAGAGCAATAAGGCATGGTTAACAATGAGTAGATGGGCGCTTTGAGCGGCTTGGCGGATGCGATAAAAGGGGCATCGTCCTCCGGTGCGTTGATAGCAATTTTCCATCGTGCATCCCTCATCTTCGGCTGAAATTGAGCCCCAAATTTCACGTTCAGCCGGGTTGTTTAGATTAATCTCGGCTCGATCTCCGCTTTCAGTGAATTGCAGCCAGACGAGGATTTTGGCGAGTAAACGAGCTTCATCAGCGTTTGTAGGCCCACGTCGATAAAAATTCTCAAATCGTCTCAGGCAGAGGTAATTGCTTCGCCCCTTGATCACCACAGCTCGCAAATCGAGCCCCATAGCATTGATCAGGTCGGGTATGTCTTTCTTGATCAATTGGTCTTGTAGATTAATGGTGTTGGTCGATATAACAACCCTGGTCTGATTTTGAATTGACCATAAAGAAGCGGGGATGAGATATGCCATGGATTTTCCTGTACCGGTACCGGCTTCGATTAAGATATGTCTTCCCTGCGATAGCGCTCTGCAAACTGCCTGTGTCATCGCAACCTGTTGGGGTCGGTATTCAAAACTAGGGAAATAGCGGGCAAGTGCTCCGCCATGTTCGAGCAGTGCAGAAACTTCTTCGGCATCTAAAGGGATCGGGGTTTGGGTAGGTTGAAAGGAGAGCGGAATCGGCACCGGATTGCGGAATAGCGGCCCATTGAAGAGGCTTGTGGCAGCTTGGGGAGAAATAATTTCCTGGGTGCGTTCTTTTAACGCATTTTGGAATGCAAAAAAGCCACCCCAGTCGGTACCTTCGGTAAGGTGAACAATTTCTGCTAACAAACGGATAGGAAGGTGGAGCAACTCTTCATAAAGACGCAAATATAAGGCTCGTGTCGTGCGGGCGTCCTCGAGAGCCCGATGTTTCCCTTGCACGATAATGCCATACTGCTGCGCTAATGCAGTCAGGTTATACCGGCTGGAGGTTGGGTTGATGACCGAGGCGATTTCGTAGGTATCAACGGTCAGGTTGTGACGGGCTATTCCATACCGGTTCAGGAAGGCGAGATCAAAGTTGATCGAATGACCAACAATCACGCTGTTGCCGATAAAACGATTCAGATCTTGAGCGACTTCCTGAATGGAAGGGGCATTGACCAGCATCTGGTCGGTAATTCCGGTAAGTAGCGTGATCGAAGGAGGGATTGGCTTTCCTGGATTTACTAAAGAATGCCATTCACCTTCGACTCGTCTGGGGGTGAAACGAATGGCGCCAATTTCAATAATGCGATCTTTCTCGGTATCCGATCCTGTAGTCTCAATGTCTAAGGCAATCAGTGAATCCATTACCCTCATTATATCGGTTTTATCTCAGTTTCTGGTGAGATATTTTCTCTAGTCAATAAAGCGATTAAAGAACCCCGAACCTAAATATGAAAAGATCAACATCTTTGTAGTCTGACCTAAAAAACACCAGAATAAGAAGCTGGAGAGAGGCATTTTTAAAGCTCCAGCCGCCATGCCGGCAATATCGAAAAATGGATTTGGTATAGCTGAAAGCACAAAAACGGTGATGGAACCGTGCTTTTGCATCCAGAAAGTCAATTTTTGATAGATGTCCAGCCGCTCAACCATTACCTGACCCCCAAAACCAGCTAAATAGCCGCTGATTTCACCGAGAGTGGCGCCTAAGCTGGCAGCTATTGCCACCGCAAGCGGGTTAGATAAAACCCCTCCAAAGGTAAAGATAATTGCCAGGGCTGGAGCGGGTAAGATTACTGTAGCGTAAGCCATAAAGGCTATCAAAAAAACACCAGGGTATCCTAGAAAGGCTAATTTTGCTGCATCTTCACGAATGCTGAAGATGAAGATGCTGAGTCCAATGACCGCAATCAACGCCAGAATTCGCCATAGATAATACTTTTTTCGGTTTTTGATTGGCTTTGGCGCAAATTCATTCATAATTAGCTTCTTGGAGGAGAGCGTTGATGCGCGCCACAACCATATCAATCGCTACGGTATTCAACCCCCCTTCTGGAATAATGACATCTGCATACCGTTTTGATGGCTCAACGAATTCAAGGTGCATCGGTCTTACGGTCGATAAGTATTGTTGAATGACCGACTCGGTCGATCGACCTCGTTCGAGGATATCCCTTTGCAGACGCCGGATAAAGCGAATATCTGGATCAGTGTCCACAAAGATCTTAACGTCAAACAGTTCGCGCAATTCCGCTTCGACAAAAATCAGAATGCCTTCAACAATAATGACTGCTTTGGGTTCAATGCGTTGTGTTTGATTCGTGCGACAATGAACGCGAAAGTCGTAGATTGGCAATTCGATCGGCTGCCCCTTTTTTAATTGAATGACATGTTGGATGAGCAAAGAGGTCTCTAATGAGTTGGGATGATCGAAATTGATCAGGTGACGTTGGGCTTCCGGTAAATTGCTGAGGTCTTTATAGTAAGCATCGTGGGGGAGATAAGCGATCTTCTCAGCCCCGACGTGTTGGATGATCATGTTGGCGACGGTTGTTTTACCAGAGCCTGAACCACCGGCGATCCCAATTACAAGCGGAGTCAATCGAATAGCCATATCTCGATTATACTGAATGAAAAACCATTCAAAAAGAAAAAAGCCACCGAAGGGATTCGAACCCTTGACCTAACGTTTACGAAACGCTTGCTCTGCCTGCTGAGCTACGGTGGCGTAATTCTAAGCCTGATTATACAAAGGATGTGCTAGAATGGCAAGAAGAAATTGCCGAGCTTAATGCAAGAGGTTAAAACAATGCGGGTAGCCATGTTGTCCTATCACACCTGTCCTTTAGCGACCTTAGGCGGAAAGGACACGGGTGGAATGAATGTTTATGTTCGCGACCTGAGTCACCAGCTTGGCGCAGAGGGGATTCACGTCGATGTTTTCACTCGCTCGCAGGATGAACATGTACCACATATCTTACATGAGCTGGGTTTTGGTAATCGGGTGGTGCATATCCCTGCCGGCCCGGAAATTCCTTTACCCAAAGCGGAATTGAATCGTTATCTGGATCAGTTTGTCATTGGGATTGTTGAATTCGCTGTTCAAAAGGGCTGCCAGTATGACATCCTTCATAGCCATTACTGGATGTCAGGAATTGCTGCGTTAGAGCTGAAAAAGCACTGGCAAGTTCCCATTATCCACATGTTCCACACATTGGGAAAGATGAAACAGCGTGTGGCTCGTCCCGAAGAGGAAGTCGAAGGAGATTACCGGATTGAAGGAGAAAATCGGGTATTGAAAGAAGTGGATCGTGTCATTGCAGCCACTCCGGCTGAATTGGCTCAATTACAGTGGTTATATCAGGCAGATGTGTCCAAGATTCAGGTCATTCCGCCAGGGGTTGACTTAAGTCGTTTTTATCCTATTCCGATGGATGAAGCCAAAGAATACATCGGCATTCCTCCTTGTGAGCGAATGTTGCTCTTTGTTGGTCGCATTGAACCGTTAAAAGGATTAGATGTCTTGTTCAAAGCCATCGCAATGATGCGCCAAAATGGTCTCTGGGAACGGACTCCATTTTGTCTGGCAGTAATCGGGGGTAACGAAGATGGCGAACCCGAAAGCAGAGGATCTGAACAAGAGCGCTTGAGCGCTTTGAGAAGTGAATATGGATTGGATGATCTGGTTGCCTTTTTAGGGAAAAAAAGTCAGGATACGCTTCCTTATTACTATTCAGCGGCTGAAATCGTCGTTGTGCCTTCGCACTATGAATCTTTTGGAATGGTCGCTTTGGAGGCGATGGCTTGTGGAACGCCGGTGGTTGCATCCAATGTTGGTGGGTTAGCTTATTTAGTCCAGAATGGGAGTACCGGGTTTACTGTTCCAGTTGATGAACCCCAATTACTGGTTGAATGTATTGCGAAACTCCTCTCCGACTCTACATTGCGAGCAAGAATGGGCAAGCAGGCGGCTGAATTTGCCAAGGGGTTTGGCTGGAACATCATCGCAAATAAAATCATCACACTTTATCGGTCTGTGCTGAACTCCAACCGATCCGTTCCTTGAAATTCTCGCAAATACTTTTCCCGATTTGCCGAGCGAGCGATTTTTCCACTGCTTGTCTTTAAAAGCCAGCCACGCTCAACGAGAATCGCTTTTCTCAGAACGATGTCGCTAGAGCGGTTCACCTGAAAACAAATTTGGTTGGCTATCTCAAGCCTTCGGTGGGGTTCTTGTTCTTCTGTTTCAGCAACCACGACCACCTCTTCTGTGCCCATATTTTCGTTAAAGACGCCAAATGCCACTGCGCGTCCTGGATACACACCCTGAACTTCCATAACAATTCTTTCGATGTCCTGAGGGTAAATGTTCTTACCGCCGACAATGATCAAGTCTTTTTTACGGCCGGTGATATAGATTTCTCCATTGGCAATATAGCCCAGGTCGCCGGTGAGATACCAACCGTCGCGAAAGGCGGCTTGGGTCAAGTCTGGTCGTTTGTAATATTCGCTGAGCATACAATCACTTTGGAGGGCGATCTCACCGACTACCCGTTCGGGTAGCACATCGCCTTTTTCGTTAAGGATACGCACCTGGGTGTTTTCAATTGGTTTGCCGGCCGAAACCATACAAATTGAGTCACCGCCTTTTGGGCGTGGTTTGGCAATTTTATCGACCAACAGTCCTTTGCGATCAATCCAATCCAGGGTGACTGGCTTTTCGATCCCATCTTGTGAGACAGCAAAAACGTTCTCTGCCATAGCATAGCATGTTGCTAAAGCGTTTACCTTAAGCCCATAAGGTTGAAAGCGTTGGAGAAACATTTCGTGGCTGGATTGCATCATCGGCTCGGAACAATTGATCAAAGCCCGTAAGGAGGAAAGATCGATACCATCGAGGTCTGAGGAGCGAATTTTTTGAGCGCAGAAGTTATAAGCAAAATTCGGCAGCCAGGCGAGGGTACCGTGGTAGTTGTGAATAGCGCGTAAGAGCAATACCGGTGAGCGCACCCAATCAAATGGGGACATTAGCACCAGGGGTACCTTAAGCAGGATGGGCATGAGAAAACCGGCGATCAGGCCCATATCGTGGTAAAGCGGTAACCAACTGACGATCACATCGCCGGCGCTCAAATGGATGGCTTTCTGATAAGCGGTCAGTTGCCTCATGACCGCCTGATGGGAAAGCGCTATCCCTTTCTGTAACCCCGTGGTTCCAGAAGAATGCTGCAGGAGAACGATGGAACTTGAGGGACGCTCGAAGCCAGGCAGAGATGAAATTTCACAATTGACAATAGATGGAAGATTTTCAACAATGAAGATTTTCCGCACCGAGCTGTTTTGGGCAGCTTGGTGAATTTCAGCCTCAAATTCCTTATAAGTGATCACGGCTGCTGGTTGGGTCACTTCGAACAGCGAACGTAACGACTTGCGGTAGTGTTCGGGCGAGAGCTTTTCGGTTAAAAAGGGCATGATTGAGGGGATAGCGCCGGCGAACATCGTCCCGAAGAAGGCGTAAATCAGATCGGCACTATGCTGCAGGACAATGATGACAACCTCGTCAGGGTGAATTTCCTGCTCTTTGAGTATCTGCCCATATCGAAGTGCATTGAAATACAGCGTTTGAATTGTGATGACCTGATCGGGTTGGTTACGTTGTTGGAAAACAACGGCAGTCCTCTGGGGTTCTTCGCTGGCATTCTGGCGGAGGATATGCGGTAAGGTTGTCATTTTCTTCGCATCCGATCCGAGATAATTTTACATAATTGTTCTAAATCATCAAAAGTTTGCCGGTTCAATTCGGTGTCCTCAATTTTTACTCCAAAGCGGTCTTCGACATAATTGGCAAGGTCGATCAGATGAAAAGAGTCTAATAATCCGCTTGAGATCAACGCTTCGGTTGGTTCGATCTTGCGAGAAGGATTCTGAAGAATCGTCTCCGCAATGAATTTGGATAAATCATCAAGGAGTTCGTCCATGGTCTGCCTTAGGGAGTATTGTTAAGGTAAGTATAGAGTGCATAAAGCACCTGAAGGGCGGTAAGATTTCGGACTGGCCAGCCTGCCTGCAGGTTCAGAGGATTGCTAAAGTCATTCCCGGCAAAGGTGATGTGAACGCCATCTTCTTGCAGGCCATGATTGGGAAGCGGTTGGACGGCTTTCCAGTAATTCCAGAGCGGTATTTGATATTCCGCTGCCAAGTGGGCGGTGATTTGGTTGATGCGGTGATCTTGCTCGACATTGTCCGGTTTGGTAGCCAGGACCGGGATAACGCCTTGTTGGATGGAATACTCAACAATCTTGCGCAGTTGGGGCTCAAAGCTTTCGATGTGATAGACATCATTAGCGCCTAAAGTGATCAAGGCAATGATCGGGCGGTGCAGTCGATATTCACAAGCCAGAGGAGACTCATCATTGGCACAAAACTCTTTATTCGACCACAGCGGTGTCAAGACAGAGGAAGTATTATAGCCAGCCAGGGCGGCTAAACTGGTTCGCCCAAACGAACCCTGATAATAATTGATCACCGTCTGAAGATAGGAGTAATCTCCCAAATTATAGAAACGAGGTCCACGGTCGAAATCGCCCAAAAACCAGGAAGGCGTGCTACCACAATCGCCCACCTTAGAAAAAGCATTGGGCTGATTACCGAGGGCTATTCCAGCTTGATAGATTTCTTTTACTCTCTCAGAGAGAAGGGGAACAACCGGCCATTCCATCCAGTTCTCAGGGTCTAAGGTCGGAATTGGAGTAGGCTGAGGGGTTAGCAGATGGGCGGGTGTGGGAGAATTGATCAGAGCTCTCGTTTTGGTTGGTGCAGATGGTTGCTTACTCTCCTGTTTGCTAAGCAGCGAGCTTGTCAGTTGAACCTGTGTCGGAGAAAAGAGGCTTGAAGCCGGTGATGAATTAAATTCAGTTGCGGTTGGGTAGGAAGGTGTCCTACCGAACAACGGGGTATTTTGGGGTAGCATTCCTTCAGATGACTGGCAAGCGCCAATCAACCAGAAAACGATAAAAAACGGTACTGCGATTTTCCGATTGAGCATAGTTTGATTATATCGGTTTCATTTTGTGGTATACAGCCAGTGTTCCAATGCGGTTGCAATCCATTGCGCGGTTTGGGCAGTTCCTTGCGGAGTCATGTGAATTGCTGTGTTGGTGAATTCTTCTGGAGAGATTAGATTCCAAATATCCCAGCAGGTCAGCCCTCGTTTTTGACAAAAACTTACCAGTGTGGTTCGGTAATCATCATAAGCCCAACGAGGGTAGTAGAAATTATACCGAACATGGCTGTTTATACCATCACTAATGAACATCGGCTCATTAACGAGGATTATTGGGATTGGAGAAGCCAGACGATAGGCAGCTTCAACAACGGGAAAAGATAGGAAATCAGGACCGAGTTTCGGAGGGTGTTGTCCGTAAAAATCGATTTCGGCGCTTAAGTCAACCTGCTTTTGAGGAATTTCGGCTGGAATGGCTTGATCGACATGGGTAGCTGTCCACAGGAAGCCATAGAGTTGAAAGCGCAACCAATCGGCTAAGGCTTTGCGTTGTCCAAACAAAGAGCGTTGCCACAGTGTGGTTTGAGACGCTTGTGGAGGAGGAATAATCTCGTTGAGGTCTAATTTCTCAATTAGCCGATTGACCTCGCCTGGATTTTGTTCCAGTAAGGGGGAAAACAACTGTTTTTCTTTGGGAAAAGACTCCAGCGTAATCAACCAAAGCACCAAATCGGGTTGAAATTTGAGTCCTCTATCAAGAAGTAGGACGTCCTTTAAAAGCGACATGACCGGATAGCCTAGGTTGTAGAAGATAACCTGTTTGTTATCTGGTGTGTGCAGTTTCTCTCGATTGAGAAATGCAACCAGGGTTTGATCGGCAGGCAGAAGATATCCCCAGGTTGCCGAGTCGCCGATCA
>Ga0068705_10000077_pt1 | contig 45849 bp, 48 predicted proteins | sample YNPMSTMetaG_FD_65631 | JGI IMG/M metagenome (GOLD analysis project Ga0068705, IMG submission 65631) | Anoxygenic and chlorotrophic microbial mat microbial communities from Yellowstone National Park, USA - YNP MS-T MetaG | ecosystem: Environmental > Aquatic > Thermal springs > Hot (42-90C) >... | reverse complement strand
ATAAAAAAAATCAAAAGTAATATTTTGAATAGAAAAAAAAACTGGTAATAATGTTAAAATTATTAAAATAACAAAACTTACTTCTACTATAGTAAAAGCTTTCATATAAAAATTTTATCAGATATTTTTATATTTAAGAAGGAAAAAGATTTAAGTCATATTATAGTTCTATCCTGAAAATCATAAAATTTATAAAAATAATAAATAATAAAATAATAATAGACAATTATCTTGATCTACAATTAGGATCAGGATTAGGACCTATATTTATCTTGCATTCTTCAGAATCTGCATCTCGCCATATGGATGATCCAGGAATAAATTTAAGACATGCGCACCTAGGAGGCACTCCCCATTTGTATCTTACTCCATCAGGTATAGCCACACAACAAAAAGAACTAATAGAACTATTATCATATCGAAGTGAAACCTTAACTTGAACAGTTGCAGAAGCGGTACGACCAGTAGGTGGTGACAGAATCATAAACTTCGGCATGAAAGTTGCGCCACTTCCTGTTGTAGGAGTAGCATTAACGAGGGTAGTTGTAATAACTTCCCATGTCAAATTACTAGTTATTTGATTCCCAGAACCATCGCTTGCCCAAAAAGGATTAATAGTATCTCCTGAACTTGAAGCAATAGCATAGTAAGGATGACAAACAAGGTTTGGATTAGTTTGCGCATAAGCTTTACCACAGCCACTAATTAAACTATTTAATATACTTTTACTATTTTTATCATTATTTTCACTATTTTTGTTTACAACAAAAAAAGGCGATAAACCAAACACCTTAAAAATCACTCCAGCCAACAAAACTATTAAAAATAATTTTAAAAAAATATTTTGCTCTTTTATTTTCTGAAGCATCATTTAAAAATTTTGTTATTTTAACTATTTTGGTTTGTTTTCTTGTGATTTCTTTTATATTTTAAACTTCTTCTAAACTATTTTATTTAACTTTTATAAATATAAAGTTATTTTATGAATATAAATTTAATTACCTATACATAAAAGATTTGCATTAGTAGCACATTGACTTGTAGAGTTCCATGTTACACCCCCACCTAACTGTTGGCTGCCAATATTACAATACCAGCCTCCTGGAACTGGATTTAAAGCATTTGAGTATAAATTTGGAGCCTGAGATGTTGAATTTTCCAAAACTGCTGCAAGAATGAAATGAGCTCCTTCTCCAGCTCCCGTGCTAGAACATGCTGTATATCCATATCTTTTACCAGGCCCAGGATCTTTTATTTCACTTGACAATATACCCTTTTCTCTCAATTCCTGCATTAAAGTAGTATAGTCAGAAGTAGTAGGATACTTTGCAAATTTTGTCATATAAAGAGACAAAGCATTGGATACATTTCCTAAGTCAGCAACCCTTCTTGTATCTCTAGCAGTTGAAGTTTGACCTCCTAAGTTTCTTAAGACTAAACCAACCAATATTCCAATAATAACTAAAACCATTGCCATTTCGATTAATGTAAAACCTTGTTTTTTAGTGCTCATTTTTAATTTTTATTTTAATTTTTTAAATACGACCATAAGTTAGATAATTTTTAATTAACTTAATTTATATTCTTAATTTTATCATAAAATTTAAAAAATTTATCCACAGGTTTTAAAATTCAAAAAATTCTTTATATTGAGGAATAATAGTTTCTATTGCTAATTCATCCATTATCCTAGTTTTTAAAGCTTCTTTTGATTCTATATCTCCATGAGTTAGCATAATTTTTTTAATTTTAAACCTTTGAGGCTTGATCCAGTTTAAAATAGCTTCTTGATCAGGATGAGCAGAATAAGAAAAAAGTGTTAAAATTTCAGCTTTTACATTACAATCATTACCGTTTATTTCAATCTTTTTTTCTCCGTCAAGTATTTTTCTTCCTAGTGAACCTTTAGCTTGATAACCTACAAACAAAAGAGTAGTTTCGGGTAGCTCAATATATTTCTGTAAAATATTTAAAATCCTTCCACCAGTAATCATTCCTGATCCAGCTAAAATAATTTTAGGAGGTGAGTAAGAAAACATCTCTTTTTCATCTTTAAAATCTCGAATTATCTTCAAATACTGCTTGTTAAAAATACCAGAAGATAAAATTTCTTTGGCTGATTGCGGATTAAGATATTCAGGATATTTTTCATAAATTTTTGAAATTTTTAAAGCTAAAGGGCTATCCAAAAAAATACTTACTGGAGGTATTTTTTTCTCTTTAATTAAAGACTGAATATCAAAAATAATTTCTTGAGTTCTTTCAACGGCAAAAGCAGGAACAATAAGAATCCTTTTTTGATAAATAGTTTTTTCAAGTATTTTTTCTAAAATCAATTTTCTTTTATCTAAATCTTCATGGAGCCTGTTTCCATAAGTTGATTCTAAAACCAAATAATCAGTTTTTGGCAAATTATCTAATTTATAAGTTAGACTTTTGCCCTCATTACCCAAATCTCCAGAGAAAATACAATTATTTATTTTTAAAAAGGCAGAACCTAAGATATGTCCAGCATTAAAAAAAGTAATTTCAAAATCTTTAATTTTAAAAATATCATAATAATCAAGAGCTTGCCACCTAGACATTAATTTCTCAATATCTTCTTGCTGATATAAATTTTCCTGATTAAAATTAATACAATTTTCTTGAATAATTTTTTGAGAATCAATTAAAATTTCTTTAGCTATATCCTTTGTTGGCAAAGTAGAATAAATATATCCCTTAAATCCTTCTTTTAAAAGTTTGGGCAATCTACCTACATGATCAAGGTGTCCATGAGTTATAAATACCGCATCTATAGAAGATGGGTCATATTCAAAAGGCAAAAAATTTTCAATAGAACAAACATCTTGTTTTTGAATTAATCCACAATCTATTAAAATTTTCCCCTCATTGCTTTCTAGTAAAAAATTGGATCCTGTAACTTCTTGAACCCCACCGAAAAAATAAATTTTCATTGTTATAATTATATCAAAGTTAAAAATTAACTAAACCTATTTAAAAATGAGAAAAGAAAGATCAGCAGGTGCTATTATTTTTTTTGAAAGCCAGGGTAAAAGAGAATATTTACTTTTAAATTATTTAGGTGGGCATTGGAGCTTTGCAAAAGGACACATTGAAATAAGCGAAAACCCTATAATCACAACCCTAAGAGAAGTCAAAGAAGAAACAGGACTTGAAATTAAAATAATTAAAGGTTTTGAAAGAAAAACAAATTATTCTTTTAAACACAGAGGAGAAATTATCATCAAAGAAGTAATTTTTTACCTAGCCAAAGCTAGAACACGAAAAGTAATTTTATCGGATGAACACAAAGGATATGTGTGGTTACCATTTAAACAAGCTCTTTATCTTTTAACTTACAAAGAAGACAAAAACAATCTTAAAGATGCTGAATTTTTTATAAGAAAACTTAAAAAATTTAAAAACAGCGGATTGAAAAATAAAAATTTAAATTTTAATAAAGCTTAAAATAGAAAATGAAGGAGAAAACAATAAGTCATAAAAATAAGCTTGAAAAAGAATCTAAAGGATTTACTCTCACAGAAATGTTAATTGTTATTTTTTTAATTCTTGTTTTAGTGGGCATTTTCTCTCAAGCTTTTAAAGTCTCCAATTATTTCAAAAAAGCAAGGGATATAAAAAGAATATCTGATTTAAAGGCTTTAGAGATGGCTATTTCTATTTATTTAAAATCAACATCATCGCCCAGTCTTGGTCCAACAAACAAAGCAGTAGATGAAGCAAGCAGTACAATTTTTATTTCAATACCTTTTGATTTAGAAGATGTAAGATCAAATACTTTGTTATGGCAATCAAAGACTTATTATTTTTCACAAGTAAGTTCAACTGAAAATTTTAAAAATAACGGTAATGGTTGGATACCTATTAATTTTGCTTCTTTAATTTTTCCTTCAATTTACTCTTTACCAGCTGATCCAACAAATTCTTACAACAAAAAACTTTTTTATTCTTATGTTTTTAAAAGATCAAGTTCAACATTTGAATTAAACGCTAATTTAGAATTTGAAGACTTTAAACAGAACGGTAAAGAAGATAAAACTTCAAATGACGAAGGCGATAATACTTTAATATATGAAATAGGGACTGATTTATATATAATGCCTAATAACCTATATCTTTAGACAAGATTAATATAGCTAGTAAAATAAAAAATGTTTGAACTAAAAAAGGAAAGAGAATATTTTTATTTTTTAATCGAAAATGAAAATTTTTATGGAAAGTTATATAAAAAGAAAAAAACCTTTTTAAGAAAGCAATCCTTGTAAAAATCAAAATCAAAATATCCGGTAAAATACCTCCTATTCCACCAATTACAGCAATTTTTTGAACCGTGAAATCAAATCTTGAAAGCAAATAAAATGTTAAAAGCAGAAATAGAATAAATTCAGATATAGTTAAAATCCAGGCTTTGGGATTTTTATCTTTAAATAAAACATCGTCTTTTTTAAAAATATTTAAATCTAGATGAGGCAGTCTATCCATCAAATGATGAGAAACAAGCCCCATTAAAAATGCAGATAAATAATTTTTAGAATACAATACAGCTATAGAGGAACCAATTAAAAAATGAGCACCAGCAAGCATTAATTAATTTTCTCCGCTTTTAACAAAATCTACAATTTTATCAAAAACTAAGGGATAGTCCTTAGCCAAAGAACTTAAAACTTTTCTATCTAAGTTAATATCTTTATTTTTTAAGTTATGAATAAAACTATTGTATTTAAGTCCCCTTTCTCTTAAAGCAGCATTAATTCTCACTTGCCAAAGTCTTCTAAAGACCCTCTTTTTCTTTTTTCTGTCTTGATAAGCATATTTAAAAGCATGAAGTATGGCTTCTTTAGCGAATTTTTTCTTTGTACTATAAGGAGCTCTAAATCCTTTTGTTAATAATAATATTTTTTTTCTTTTCTTGTTTTTATTTTTTCCTCTTTTAACTCTTGCCATAATTTTAAATTATATCATATATCTGATAAAAATTGATCCAATATTAAACAACCCCAAAATAATTACTAAATATAAAAATTTAAAATACAAATTTAAAAATTATAACTAAAAAAATTCTGTTTAATATTCTTCTTCTGGTAAATCTTCAGGAGAAACTGCATCTTTTTTCTTCTCTGGAATATCAGATACTACTGCTTGAGTAATAAGAAGCAAACTAGCAATAGAATTAGCATTTTCAAGAGCAACTCTTGTTACCTTAGTTGGGTCAATAATTCCCGCAGCATACAAATCTTCATATTTAAGATTAGAGGCATTAAAACCAAATCCTTCTTTTTCATTTCTTACTTTATCAACTACAATTGATGGATCAACTCCTGCATTATGAGCAATTTGTCGAATAGGGGCTTCTATTGCTTGAAGAACAATTTTTGCTCCAACATATTCTGCTATATTTTCTTTTGCTAATTTTTCAACTAATTCTTCAATTTTGGGCAAGGTTCTTAGTAATGCAACTCCACCACCAGGAACTATACCTTCTTCAAGGGCAGCTTTTGTTGCTGAAATAGCATCTTCAATTCTGTGTTGTTTTTCTTTTTGTTCCACCTCTGTTGCTGCTCCAACTTTAATAACAGCCACTCCGCCCGCTAACTTAGCTAATCTTTCTTGAAGTTTTTCTTTATCATACTCAGAAGTAGTTTTTTCTATTTGAACTCTTATTTGTTGAATTCTTTTATCAATTTCTTTTTTATCTCCTTTGCCACCAACAATAGTGGTTGTATCTTTATTAACTATAACTTTATGTGCTTCTCCTAATTGATGCAAATCAGTATGTTCTAATTTAAGACCAAGCTCTTCAGATATGACTTGACCTCCAGTTACAATAGCAATATCTTGAAGCATTTCTTTTCTTCTATCTCCAAAACCAGGAGCTTTAACTGCTACGGCTATTAAAATACCCTTTAATTTATTAACCACCAAAGTAGCCAGCGCCTCTCCTTCAAGTTCTTCACAAATAATTAAAATTTGTTTTCTGCCACTTTGAACTATTTTTTCAAGAAGAGGTACTAATTCATGTATAGAACTTATTTTTTTGTCAGTTATCAAAATTAAAGGATTTTCTAAAACTGCTTCCATTTTTTCTGGATTAGTGATCATATAAGGACTAATATATCCTCTATCAAATTGCAAGCCTTCAACAATTTCATAAGAAAGACCGACTGTTTGAGATTCTTCAACTGTAACTACTCCATCTTTTGTAACCTTTTCCATAACTTCAGCAATTAAATTACCGATAGATTGATCTCTTGAAGAAATAGTAGCCACATGAGCTGTGTCTTCTTTGTCTTTGATTGGTTTAGAAATTCTTTTTAATTCCTCAACAACCAAATTAACTGCCTTTTCCATACCTCTTTGCATACCTAATGGGTCAACTCCTGCTGAAACATTTTTTAAACCTTCATTAATTAAAACTTTGGCCAATAAAGTTGCTGTAGTTGTTCCATCACCAGCAATATCATTTGTTTTTTCAGCAACTTCTTTAACAAGTTGAGCACCTAAATTTTCTATCTTATCTTCAAGTTCAATTTCTTTAGCAATAGTAACTCCGTCTCTAGTAATAGTAGGAGAGCCATATCCTTTGTCTAAAACAACGGCCCTACCCTTTGGCCCTAAAGTAACTACAACCGCATTGGCCAGTTTATTAATTCCTTTTAAAAGCTTTTTTCTTGCTTTTTCGTCAAAAATTATTTGTTTAGCCATATTTTTTAAAAAAAATTAAATTACGACTCAACTATAGCCAAAATATCATCTTCTCTGACAAAATAATATTCCTTATCGTCTATTTTAACCTCATCTGGAGCATATTTTTTAAAAATAACAACCTGGCCTTCTTTGACATTTAAGGAAACCCTTTCTCCTTTATCATTCAATTTTCCCGGGCCAACTGCTATAACCTTACCTTTTATAGCTCTTTCTTCTCTTGCTGTTTCTGGGATAACAATTCCTCCTTTTGTAACCTCGTCTTCTTTTAAGGGTTCAATTAAAATATAATCATTTAATGGTTTAAGATTCATTTTTAAAACAAATTAAAATTATTAACTAGCGACCTTTAAATTATCATTTTTAAAGATGAAGTGATAATTTTAAAATCTTATATTATATTATATCATAAGTGTCAAGATTATATAATAAAAGAAAAATTATGTTTGCTAATATTGAAATTGAAAAGAAGATGTTGTATTTTCAGTAGAAAAATTAAAACTTTTCATATAATCTTTTAAGATATCCTCAAGATTCTTAAAATTAGAAGGCGCTTGTATATTAAAATCAGCATTAAAATTCTTAAACTCCAATAATAAATTTCCTCTACCATAAGTTGAAAGTTTATAAGGATCCTTTAATAAATAACGAAGAGAATATTTATAAGGAATAAGATTTTGTTTTGATATCCAAATATCAGCTGGTAAATTACCTATTGCCTTAAATAAGTTATTTATTCCGGATTTTATTTGATTAATTTCTCTTTGAGTTAACTTTCTATTTTCTAAAATTTCGTTTATTTGGACTACAGCTTTAAAAATTTCATCTTTATCGAAAATAACTTTGTAATGATAAACATCTTGGTCTGATATTTTCTTATCAGGTAATTTTCTTAAAATTTTAAATATTTTAATTTCCTTAAGCACTTGAAGTATTTTACTTTTTTGATCCTCTGAAATACTTAAAGAAGTAGAAGTATTATCTCCTAAATTTATTTCTAAATCTTCTAAAAAATATTTACTAACTTCTGTATCTACCTTAATCCATTTATTTAAAATATCTTCGGGTTTTATTCCTAAAAAGAAAAAATATAAAGAAACAACTTCCTTAGGCAAAGAAGATATCTTAAGATAGAAATCTTTATTTATTGATATAGTTTCAAGACTAACAAAAGGTTCTCCACTATTAAAGTAATCAGGGAACAAATTTAATCTAAGGTTAGTTTTGGGATTATTTTCATCTTTTATATCATATAAAAATTGATTGTTTATTAAAACATTTATTTTCTTGTTTTTAAAAGACCCAGTCTTATCAGAAGGCAAAAAAGAGATTATGTCCTTATTATTTTTTTGAAGCTTATCAAAATCAATTTCAATTTTTAATTGAGAAAAAATTTCTGCTGTTTGCGGAATTTCTTTAATATTTAGAAGTTTTAAAACGCTACTATTAACTATATCAGTTTTTAAGTTTTGATAAGTTTGTGCGTTAACAAAGAAATTAGAAAAAAATGTAAAAACCAAAACTACAAAAATTACTTTAAAAATAAAGATTATTTTTCTACAAAAAAAAATTTTTCTTATTTATCATCTTAAAATTTTAATTTTAACAAACAAGGCCTAAAAAAACAAAAATTTTCATTTTAAATATCAAGATGCGGAAGGGGTGGGATTCGAACCCACGAGCCCCCTTGCGGGGGCACGGCTCTCCAGGCCGTCCCGTTAGTCCACTCCGGCACCCTTCCTTATTATTTAAATTAAAATTTATGCTCTTTTATTAATTTAAGAATATCCTCAATCTGCTTTTCTTTCTCATTTAATATCCTTTTCCATAAGCCTTGGCATTTCTTACATCTTTTTGCATCTTGAATATAGAATTTTCTTATTCTATAAACACTTCTTTTGTCCTGAACTAATTGAGAAAATAAATTATAAATATGGTTATCCATTGAAAATATAAAAAATTATTTAATTTTCGACTAATCAAAATTTTAACTCTAAAATTTAAAATTTCAAAAAATCTTATTTTTGCTATATATAGAAAAATAATTAAGAAATATTTTTCTAAGACCTATCTTTCAACTCTAAATAAAGTTTTACTAAATCATAATATAAAGGCAAAGTTGCCACAGAACCAATTGGGACTTCTTCAATCAACAAAGTCATAACTACTTCTGGTTTCGAATAAGGAAAATATCCTGTAAAAATAGCATTCAATTTTTTCTTTCCATAAATTTCAGGAGTACCACTTTTACCTGCAACCTCAACAGGCAAAGAATTTAACATCTTAGCAGTACCTCCTGTAACAGTCATTCGCATACCTTCTTGAATAATTTTTAAATTAGAGGGTTTAATAATATTTTCTTTCAAAATCTGCGGTCTTGCCTCATATACTATCTTGCCATTAGGAGATATAATTTTTTTGACTAAAAAGGGCTTATATATTTTATTGTTTGTAAAAGCAGATGTCCATAAAGCAATCTGCAAAGGAGTAACCATTAAATCTCCTTGACCTATGGAAACATTATAAGTATCTCCCAAGCGCCAAATAGGATCAGTTAAATTCCTTTTCTTTGTTTCTGGAGAAGGCAAAAAACCTGATTTTTCCCCTGGGAAATCTATGCCAGATTCTTGTCCTAAATTAAATTTCTTGCAATAATCAATTAATCTATAAATACCAAGTCCCTGTTTAATAGGAATTTCATTGTCTGGATAAGGATATCCCCCTCCCACAACATAAAAAAATACATTTACCGAATCAGCAATTGCCTTTCTAACATCTGTCCAGCCATGGAACTTATTATCTTTAAAAACCGAATATAATCCAGGAATATAAGGATTAGGAATTCTAAGCTCTCCTTGAGCATATATCTTAGTTTTTTCAGAAATAATATTTTCTTCTAAGGCAGCAGCAGCTACAATAGGTTTTATAGTTGAACCAGGGGAATAAAGTCCTCCTATAGCTTTATTAAAAAGCGGTTGAGTATCTTCATTTAATGCTTCTAAAAATTTTTCTTTATCTTCAAAAATCCAATTAGGGTCATAAGAAGGATAAGAAATTAAAGAAAATATTTCTCCTGTGTTTGGATTTAAAACAATTAAAACTCCCTTTTTATAATTATGAGAAATAAAATACTCCTCCATAATTTTATAGGCTTGTTTTTGAAAATCAGACTGAATAGTTAAAATAACATTATTTCCGGTTTGTGATTCTGTCTCTTTAACTTTTAAAAGATTATCTTTTTCTTTTTTATAAATTAGCTCACCCGGTTTTCCTCTTAAATAATCCTGATATTTAACCTCAATTCCTGCTTTGCCAATAAATTCTTCCTGATAATAATCTTTTTCCACGCTACTGGGTAATCCTAAATATCCTATTAAATTACCGATTTCTTTATTTAACAAATATTTTCTTTTAAACGAAGGAATTACTTTTAATCCATCTATCTTCTGAGTCATTAAGGTTAAGGCTGTTTCTTTTTTAACATTTCTAATAATTAATTGATTTCCTCTGTAAAAGAAATTACTGCCCTTTTGTTTCTGTAAAAAAGCTAAAAGCTCGTCACTTACTTTTTGAAGATCTATATATATATCAAAATTTTGTTCAGAGGTAGCTAAAAGATTACCATTTCTATCTAAAATATTTCCTCTTGGAGGAAATATTAAATAAGAAACATATTTCATTTTTTTTTCAGTTTGAAGTAACGATTCTTTTAAAAAAATTTGAAGATAGAGAAAATAAAAAAAACAAATTAAAAAAATAGCAAAAAATATGAAATTAAAAATAATCTTAAATGGAAAATTGGTTGTTTTATTCTTTTTTCCTTTTATCTGAAAAATTATTTCCTCGTCTATCATTTATCTTAAGTGTCTAAAGCCTAAATATAAAAATTGAAAAATAAAGTTGATAATAAAAAATTTAATTAAAAAAGGAATATAAAAAAGTTTATTCTCTCCGAAATAAAAATATAAATTTATAAAAAGAATGTCAAAAATTAAAACAAAAATTATTTTTTGATAAAAATAAGAAGAAGAAAAAAATTTCTCTAGAAAAGAAAGAATAAAAAAACAAATAGAAGATATCAACAAAAAAAAGCCAAGAGGTTTTATAAAAAAAATATCAGTTAAAATCGACAAAATAAATAGGGTTAAAAAAAATTTTCTATAATCATTAGAAAAAAAATAGTAAAAAGAAGGAAGCAAAAAGATAAATAGGCTAGAAAGAAGTGGCTGAAGAATCAATATCAAAAAGAACCATATCATTTCAAAATATAGACTTTATCTTTATCTTTTAAATTAAAGGTTAATTTAACAATTATTTTTTGATTAAATTGAGACTTGCTAACTTTAGAAACGCTACCTACTATAAACCCTGCCGGAAACAAATCATCGCCATATGTTAAAACAAAATCGTTTAAATTAATTTTTATCTTTGGATCAACAAAATCTACCTCCAAAAAACCATTAGAGACTGTTTTTGCCAAACCTAAAAGCTCTCCTTGAAAATTGGCTACATTAAATTCAATTCCAGGTATTTCTAATGAATCAATAATTATATAATTTTTTGTTATTTTTGAAACTTTGCCAAGTAAAGTCCAACTTTTATCTAAAACCAAAGATCCCTCAGAAACATCATTTTTATATTCGACAAAAATTTTTCCAACTGGATCTAATTTTAAAATATCTGCCTCAACTACCTTGTTTAAAAAATAATTTTGTTTAATTGAAGAAAGGTTTGATTCTTTGATTTCATTTAAGGATAGTTTTAATTTGGCCAATTCTTCAAGTAATTGATAATATTTTTCTTTATAAAAACTTTCTTCGTCAAAACCAAATATTTTTGACCAAAAATTTTTAACATTTTTTTGCCATTTTAAAGAAATATTAAAAATTCCTTCTTCTTTTGCATAAACTTTAAAACTTAACACAAAAAACAAGCAACTTATCAATAAAAGAAAGAATGTTTTTTTTAATTTATCTTTAAACATTGATTATCAATTTTTTAAAATTATTAAAATCTTCTATTACTTTGCCTATTCCTCTTATAACAGCATATCTGGGTTCTTCAACTAAATTTATTCTCATCTTTGTCTCTTTTGCTAAAAATTCATCTATGCCTGAAATCAAAGATCCACCACCTGAAAGATAAATTCCAGAAGAACTAATATCACCTAATAAATCAGGAGGCGCCAAATTAATTATGTCCTTAACAACAGTAGATATCTCCGATAAGTTGTCAAGAATACTTTCTCTTAAATCTTGGCTTGTAAAATTTAACTCCTTTGGAAGTCCAGTTAAAATATCTCTTCCTTTAATTAAAAAACTTCCTGCTTTATTTAAAATGGTACTTATTTGAACTTTGGCCTCATTAGCCTGTCCTTCTCCAATAATTATTCCATATTTTAATCTTAAATAATCGATAATTTTTTCATTAAAAGTATCTCCACCTATTCTAATACTTTTGCCTAAAACTATTCCTCCTAAAGAGATTAAAGCTATATCTGTGGTTCCTCCACCAATATCAACAATTAAAACTCCTTTTGCTTGTTCAACATCTAAATTTGCTCCCAAGGCAGCTGCCATTGGTTCTTCTATTAAGAAAACTTCTCTAGCCCCAGAAGATAAACCAACATCAATAACTCCTTTCTTTTGGACCTCAGTTATATCAAGTGGAATACCAATTACTAATCTACTACCAAAAATAGGCCAGTATTCACTTTTAAAATTATCCAAGATGCTTTCTAAGAATAATAAAGCTTCATCAAAATGCGTTATCACTCCTCTGATAACAGGTCTTACCACATCAATATTTGCAGGATTCCTGCCTATCATTCTTTTAGCCTCTTCCCCTATACCCACAGTGGTTCTATTTCTCTTATTTAAAGCTATAACAGTTGGCAACTCAGTAACAATCCCCATCTCTTTAAGATAAATTTTTGTATACGAAGTTCCTAAATCAATACCAATAAATAAATCTTTTTTAATCTTAAGCATTGATTAATAACTTTGTGCAAATATCCATCTAAATTTAGATGGTTTATTACAATAAATACAACGACTCTTTTCCTCTTTAGAATCAAGCGGTAAACATCTGGTTGTGGCTTTCGTTTCCTCCTTAATTTTTAATTCACATTCTTGGTTTTGACACCAAAAAGCTTTAATAAATCCTCTTTTGCTAAAAATAATTTTTTTAAAATCATTATAACTTTTAACTTCCCACGTATTTTTTTCTACAAAATTTTTAGATCTTTTAAAAAGATTATCTTGGATATCAGCCAAAATATCTTCCAAACTATTTTTAAAATCCTCCAGGCTAATTTTAAATCTTTCCCTAATATCCCTTCTAAAACAAGTCAAGATATTAGATTTCACTTCTTTAGAGCCAACTTCAATTCTAAGAGGAACTCCTTTAAGATCCCATTTGTTAAATTTATAACCTACACTTTGTTCAGAATTATCTATTATAATATCTTCATTAAAAGTTTCTTTTAAAAGTTTAAGGTAATTATCAATTAAATTATTGTTATAACTTTTATCATAAATAGGAATAGCTACAATTTTAAAAGGTGCTAATTTGGGTGGTAAAACCAAGCCGTCATCATCTCCGTGAACAGCAACAATAGCTCCTAAAGAACGACTACTAAATCCCCACGATGTTTGCCAAACATATTTTAATTTTTTATCTTTATCTTGAAATCTAATGTTAAAAACTTTAGAAAAGTTTTGTCCTAAATCATGAGAAGTGCAACCTTGCAAAGCCTTGCCATCAGGTAATAAAATCTCATAAGTATAAGTATCTAAGGCTCCAGCAAATCTTTCAGATTGAGATTTCTTTCCTAAAATCCCATAAATTAAAGCAATTTCTTTATATACTTTTTCATATAAAGATAAAATTTTTAAAGCAAACTTTGATGATTCTTTATGAGAAGAATGAGCAGTATGACCTTCTTGCCAAAGAAACTCAGTATTTCTTATAAAAGGAAATGGTCTTTTTTCCCAGCGAATAACATTTGCCCATTGATTAACAAGCAAAGGAAGATCCCTATAAGATCTAATCCACTCAGAAAAATAATAATACATAATTGTCTCTGAAGTCGGTCTAATTACTAATTTCTCTTTCAATTCTTCTCCTCCAGCATAAGTAACCACAGCTACTTCTGGGGTAAAACCTTCAAAGTGTTCTTTTTCTTTTTTAAGAAAACTTTCTGGAATAAGAAGAGGAAAATAACTATTTTCAACTCCTAAGGCTTTGATTTCCTTATCTAAATAAAATTGCAATTTTTCCCAAATTTTATAACCATAAGGCCTAAAAACAATAGAACCCTTAACAGGAGCATAAGAAATAAGTTCTGCTTCTAAAATATTATTTAAATACCAATCTGAAAAATTTTGTTTTTTTATTTTGGCCATAAAATTTTTGAAATATCCCTAAAAGTTACCAATATTAGCAAAATAAATAGAATAATAAAACCAATTTTATGGATTAATTCTTCTTTAAGATAATCAATTTTTTTAATTTTAAAATACTCAAGTAAAACAAAAAAGGCTCTACTCCCATCTAAAGCTGGGAAAGGAAAAGCGTTTATAATAGCCAAATTTAATGACAACACAGCTACAAAATACAACAAATAACCTATTCCAAATTGCTTAAAATTATCAAAAAGATTGTAAATTCCTACTGGACCAACAACTTCTAAGTCTGGTTTTTTAAAGGAAATAAGATCTTTAAATATTATACCGAAGCCTTTTGCAAATTTTCCTAAAAAATTAAATGTCTCCAAGAATCCTTTATAAAAATTATAAGGAAAAGGAATTTTTTTAAATGAAAAACTAGAAATATAAAAACCAGCAGGAAGAGTTGCTTTAAATGACATTATTTTATTTTCCCTTTGAAAGAATATTTCAGCTTCTTTACCTTTATTTTCTTTTAAAAATTTAGATAAAGTTTTAATATCCTCGAATTCAAAAATTTGATCATTAATTTTAAAATATAAAATTTTATCTCCAATCTTTAAATTTTTGTAAGCAATTGATTGTTTGCTTAAAAATCCAGATACAAATATATCCTTTCCTTCTGTTGGATAACCAATTAACAAACTAAAAGATATCAAAAAGTAAGCCAAAATTATATTAAAAAAAACTCCGCTTAAAATAATAAGTAATCTTTTATTTGGGGCCAATCCCCAAAATCCTTCTTTATCTTTAGGATCATCTTCTCCTTTTAGTTTAACAAAACCACCAAAAAGAATAAGACCTATTGAGTAAACTGTTCCAGAAATTTGTTTTTTAAAAATTCTAGGAGGAAATCCTAAAGCAAACTCTTCAACCTGAAGCCCGACTTTTTTTGCTGCTAAAAAATGACCTAATTCATGAAAGAATATCAAAATTCCCAAAAAAAACAAAAAGGTAATTAATGTCATCCTAGTATTTCTTTTTCCTTTAACTGAAAAATACTATCGACTTCTTGATTAAATTTATCTATTTCTTTATCCAAATCTTCCTTTAACTTAAAAAATTCATCCTCTGAAATATCTCCTTGCTCCTTTTTTCTTTTTAAAGCCTTTAAAAAATCATCCCTTGCCTGTCTTCCTTTTATTCTAGTCTCTTCTTTAAGTTGATTTAAAGCTTTTAAAATATCTTTTTTTAATTCTTCAGTTAAAATGGGAAATTTTACAATTAAGCTATTCTTTTCTTTAATTACGGTCAACCCTAGTTTTCTTTCTAAAATAGCAACTTCTATTTCCTTTAAAGAATTTTGGTCAAATGGTTCAAGTCTAAAAGTTAAAGGATCTATTTGAGAAATTAAAGCTAAAGCTTTAAGCGGATATTTGGAATGATATAAAGAAATCTCTAAATTCTCCAAAAAACCCAAAGAAAGCTTAAAAGAACGAATACCTTTTAATTTTTCTTTAAACTCATCTATAATTTTTCTAAATCCTTGTTTAAACTCTTCTTTCATTGTAGATTTAAAATTTTAAATAAATAACGACTTGTATCAAACTTTAAAGGCTCCTCAAAAAACCTCAATAAAAAATCATTATAAATCATAAAAGAAACAAAATAAACAATAAGCAATATAACGACTATTTGTTTTAATGTTTTCCAAGCATTATCCATTGTTTAAAATAAGGTTGGCAATTTGTAATTCAAGGTTCAAATTATAATCCGAATCATAAAAAAGCCAAGTAGCTTGCCTTAGCTTAAGAATATATTCTTTAAGTTCTATTTTATTTTTTAAAGAAGCCAGGGCTTTTTTCCTTAAAAACAATAAATAATATTCTAAGAATTCATTTAAGGTAAAAACGTTTTTGACTTCTTCAAAAACATCTTCTTTGCCTGTTATTATTTTTTTAAAAATATTTAATTTCTCTTTATTGCTTAAAAAATTAAAAGCTTTACCAGGTTGATGAGGATAAAAATCTAAAGCGAAATTTATTTCATCTTCTTTAAAATTTTTATTTTTCAAAAAACTTGCTGTTTCTTTGGATTCGACTAAATTAAATTTAATTTTTAAACTTCTGGATCTAATGGTTGGCAAAATTTTATTTTCTTTATGGGTAATAAAAATAAAAGTAGTAGAAGTTTTTGACTCTTCAAGAGTTTTAAGTAAAACATTTTGAGATTGGGGTTGAAATTTATGAAAATCATTTATTAAAATAATTCTTCTTTGAGATTTTCTATAAGCCAAGGAAACAACCAGTCTTGCAGAATCTATTTTAAAATTTTTAGAAGATGAGTCTATTATTATTTTTTCCCAATCTTTTCCATTTAAATACTCAAAAGCAAAAGAAAATTTTCCTACTCCTTCTGGTCCAACAATTAAAATAGCACTTTCTTTGTTCTCTAGAGCTTCTTTAAAAAAACTTTGCTGTTTATAATTACCATAAATCATTATTATTAAAGATGTCCCTGAAGAAGCTTTGTATAAACATCTATTTTTTCTAAAACCTTACCTGTTCCCCTTGCAACTGCATATAATGGATCATCAGCTATTGATGCTTTTACTCCAGTATTTTGAGAAATTAAAATATCAATATTTTTAAGCAAAGCACCTCCTCCGGATACCAACATTCCATGTTCCATAATATCTGCAACTAATTCTGGCAAAGTTTCAGATAAAACTCTTTTAATAGCATTTATAATCTCTTTTAAATCTTTTTGCAAAGATTCTGCCACCTGATAAGAATAAAGTTTTATTTGTTTTGGCAATCCTGTAATTAAATCCACCCCACTTACTTCCATAAACAAAGAATTATCGTGATTGTTATTATGTTTCATAATAGCTGAACCTATTTCCATTTTTATTCTTTCTGCCGTTTTATCTCCAACAGCCAAATTAAATTTACGTCTTAAATATTCTTTAATTGCTTCATCCATCTTATCCCCAGCTATTTTCAATGATTCAAAACTCACAACTCCTCCTAATGAAATAACAGCAATTTCTGTTGTTCCTCCTCCAATGTTAACTATCATATTACCAAGTGGACTTTGAATTGGCATTTCAGCTCCTAAGGCTGCTAAAATAGGTTCTTTGATGGGATAAACTTCTTTTGCCCCTGCTTCTAATCCAGCATCTATAATTGCCCTTTTTTCTGTTGAAGTAATTCCAGCGGGCACGGAAACTACTAAAATTGGCTTTATAAATTTTGCAATTTTTAACTTAGAAAGAAAATATCTTAAGATAGCCAAAGTTGCTTTATAATCAGCAATAACTCCTTCTTTCAGCGGTCGGTAAATTTTTATTTCTTCAGGTGTCTTACCAATCATTTCTTTAGCCTCTTTACCCACAGCAATAATCTTTTGAGAATGCTCATCATAAGCTACTACAGTTGGTTCGGTAATAACCACACCTTTGCCAGGTAAATAAACATTAGTATTTGCAGTCCCCAAATCTATTCCTACTCTTAAAACCATTTATATTAAAATTTTTTAAAATTAAATTAAAGACCTTAAAAACATACAATGATTAAAAAATACTCAATCATAGATATTATACCATTAATTAATCTTCCCCCTCAAGTAAATGATTTTTTTAGTTATTTTTCAGAAAAAAAAATAAAGCCAGGATCAATAGTAGAAGTTGAGTTTAAAAAACAAATTATCCATGGATATGTTTTTAGGGTAGAAGAAATTGAAAAAAGAAGACAAGAAATTAAAAAATATGGACTAAACTTAAAACCTGTTTTAAAAATAATCAATGATGAAACTGTTATTTTAAAAAAACAGATATCTTTAGCTTTCTGGTTAAAAAAATATGCCAACCTTTCTCTTGCTAGCGCTTTGAATATGTTTTTTCTTTATAATCAACTAAAATTAGTCAACAAAAATGATTTTAAATTAAAAAATAGCCTAAATAAAAAACAAAAATACGAAATTAATAATAAAAATTATTTTGATAAAAATGATATTAAAAATAAAAAAAGTTTGATAATTGTTCCAAGAGATAACTATTTTGATTACTTTAAAATTAATTTTCCATTTTTTTATATATTAGAGCCTAAGTTTATTAATAAAAACATTAAAGAGGTTTTAAGTTTTGTATTTTCTGAACAAAAAATAACTTTAATAGGAAATAGAAATGTAATTTTCCTACCTTGGCAGAATCTTGATCAAATAATTATTTTTGAAGAAGGTTCGATATTTTACAAAGAATTTTTTAAACCCCCTTTTATTGACTTTAGAAAAGTATTTTTGAAATTTGCTCAAATAAATAAAATTAAATATATATCTATAGACGAAATACCTTCTTTTTATTTAATATCCAAAAACCATTCTTTAGAAAAAAAAGTGGAAAATATAAAATTTGAAATAACTAAAATTAACGAGCAAGAATTTGAAAATGAAATAAAAAATTTTAAAAAGACTATTATTTTTGTACCTGAGAAAAACTTTGGTTCAAAAATTGTTTGCCAAAATTGTTTTTATACCTTTACTTGTAAATCATGTTTTAAATTTTTATCTTTAAATGATAAAAAGGTTTATTGCCCTTATTGTCTAAAGGAAGAAAAATTACCTGAAGCATGCCCAAAATGTAATTTTAATGATACATTTATAATTTATCACAAAGGAGCAAAAAGTATATTTAAATATTTACAATACTTAAACAGAAAAGTTTACCTTTTAGAAAAAGACAGTAAAAAAATAATAAAAAATTTTAACAAAGAAAAAGAAGCTGATTTGGTTGGCAGTTTACTTCTTTTAACACCAATAATAGAAAAAGTTGATGCTTTTTTCTTCTTTAATTTCGATCAATTTTATTTTTCAAACAACATATTTCAAAAAGAAAAATTTATAAGAATTTTAAATTTTTTTAAGAATAAAAGCAAAAATTTATTTATTGTCTCGAATGTTTTTGACTATTTGATTGAAAAGAAAATCAAAGAAGGAGGTATTTTAAATTTGATCCTTGAAGAAAGAAAAATAAACAATCTTCCTCCTTATAAAAGATTAGTTATTTTAAAAGAAGGATCAGTAAATTTAGAAAATCTTCAAAAGAAAATGACTATTATTAAAGAAAAACTAAAAAAATCAAATCCTAGCTTAGAAATCTATGGACCAATTTTTGCAAGTCCGTTTAAAAAAAGAAAAAGATTTTTCTTAGAACTAGTTTTAAAAATTGAAACTAAACTTGACTTTAATTTAAAAAAAATTTTAAAAGATATTGAAGTTGAAGAAATAGATACAGATGCTTTAAGTTATTAAAGAGATTGTGTTTCTTTAAAACTTTCCTCCTGGGATAATAATTTACGGTAAACAAATGCAGTAGCAATCATTGTTGCTGGTATAGTGACAAACAAACCCACCAGAAAAGCAAGCGCCCCCAGTATATTAATAAAACCCAATAAAATACCAAACAAAAACAAATCCCATTTAGTACCTTTAGTTATTTTTGAACTTTTCTTCAAAGCTTCTATGGGACTAATTCCTTTATCAAGAATAAGATAAGCAAAAAACTGAAATTGTATTGACCAAATTATTCCTGGAATAATCAATAAGATTAAGCCCCCAATAACAATCAAACCATAAATAATACTCCCAATTAAAAATTTAAAAAATAAAGGATAAGAAGAAAAAAGATCTGAAATTTTAGGTTTTTCATTATCACAAAATTTTAAAGATATTTTAACTAACCCCATACTTATAATTATTTGCACAACAATATTGATAATATATAAAATTAAGGAAAGTAATGACTTTTCATTTACTAATGATTGAATAAAACTTAAAATAATAAAAACAACTACTACCAGCGTAAAAAGAAGAATAAAAAATCTAAAATTCTTTTTAGAAATATCCCATCCAAAATTTATTGCTTCCTTTTTTGAAAATTTTTGTATCATTCTTATCTTATTTAATTCTATTAACTCTTCTTTAAACTTACCAACAAGATATTCTCTTAAAAGAAATTTAATTTTTCAACAATTCTTTTTCTTTCATTATACAACAATTTTAGCAATTTCATAAAAACCAATTAGTAGATAAAACTGTTATTTTTTATTTGTGGACCTGAGGGGACTTGAACCCCTGACCTCCGCTATGCCATAGCGGCGCTCTAGCCAACTGAGCTACAGGCCCAAGAAAAGGCGAGAAAATAGCTCGCCTATTTCAATTCAACCTTTGCTCCGGCTTCTTCAAATTTTTTCTTTATTTCTTCAGCTTTAGAACGATCTATTTTTTCAGCAACTTTTTGAGGAGGATTATCTACTAAATCTTTTGCATCCTTTAAAGATAAATTAGGGTCTATTTCTCTTATTACTTTTATAACATTTAGTTTATTAGATCCTGCTTCAATTAAATAAATATCAACAGTAGAAGATTGAGAAGAACTAGATTCTGCCTTACTTTCAGAGCCTGAAGTTGCTAACATAATTTGAGAAACTCCAAATTTTTCTTCTAAAGATTTGACTAATTCGTTAAGCTCGACAACTGTTAAATTAGAAATTTCTTCAATAATTTTCTGAATTTTATCTGTCATCTTAAAAAATTATTTTTTATCTTTAATTTCCGACAAAATAAATAACAGTTTAGTTAAAGGAAATTTTAATACATAACAAGCATAATAAATTTGAGTTAGAAGTGTTTTATTCAAATTAGCCAATAAACTTGTCTTGTCAGGAATATTTATAAGACTTATTACTTCTTGTTTAGAAAACAATCTTTGATTAAAATAACCACTTATTACATAAGGCTCTAGATTAAAATTTTCTAAATTCTTTAATGATCTTAAAGAATTTAAATCGTCATCAAATTCCCAAATCAAAGCAATTTGAGTTTTCAAATCTTCCTCTTTTAAAGGAAAATTAGAATTTGCCTTATAAATTAAGGTTTTTTTAACTACTTGAAAAATGCCTCCTTGATTTTTTAATATATCTCTTATCTTTTTTTGAATAGGAGTTTTTAACTTAAAAAGGTCTATAATTACATATCCCTTAGCGGAGTTAAATTTTTCTATTAAATCTTGAATAATTAACTGCTTATCTTTTTTTGTTTTCATTCCCTCGAGAGGACTTTTAAAAATGCCTCTTTTCTTAGGCGACCATAACTTTTAAGATTTTAGAGTTTAATAAATTTTACCATAGTTTGCTATACTTTGTCAAATAAAATATTCCCTTAAAAATAAAACTAAAGACTTCATCAAGTTAGACTAATAAAAAAATACTAATAAAAAAATTTAATAATAGTAAATATCAATAAACATAGTGTAATTATTACTTCAAAGCCAAATTTATAAAAAATTTTCTAATCTAGAGATGATTTTTGAATCTGAAGATAAAAATCTGTAAAATTAGAAAATTCCTGAGGAACAAAGAAAAAAATTTCTTTGTTTTCTTCTGCTTTTAAAGAAACAATACTTTTATTAACAGAAATTAAATCTGCATTTTTATAAAGTAATAAAATTACTTCTAAATCGGGATAATCGTAATAAGATTGATTAAATAATGTTAAACTGATTATTGTTTTGTTTCCTTCACTTCTGGTTTTAAAATTGTAGTAAGAGACGGGTATTTTTCGAAACTCAGAAGATATCCAATCTTTTTTTGAGGGTTCAATTATTTTTAAATCGATACTGCCTATTTTAAAATTCGGCTTTGGATAATTTAATTCAATTAAATATCTTTTCTCTAAAGGTGCTAGTATAGATGATTTTTGTCTTGTTGTTTCTTTCAAATTGCCACTTTCATCACGAATTTCAAAATAGTATATAAATTTTTTTAATGCCAAATTTTCATTTGGATTTTCAATTAAACCTATTATATCTATATTATTTTCATATTCTAAAAACTCTACTGGATATCTTTTAAGAAATTTAAAATTCTTTAGTTCACAAGGAGGACATTTTCCTCCACAATCAATGCCTATTTCCCCTTTGTCCTTAACACCGTTTAAGCAGCTGTCTAAATTTTTATTTTTAACAACAAAATACATCAAATAAAATATTAAAATTAAGAAAATAAATAAAATAAATAAATACTTTAGCTTTTTCTTTATTCTCCAATTCATCTAGATAATTTTTCAAATCTCTGTTTAAGTTTAATTTAATTTTAAATCAAAAATTTTTTTAATAAAAATAAAAAAACTTCCTCGCAGTACCTACTTTCGCGCTAAAAAGCACTATCATCGGCTCCAGACAGTTTCACCCGACTGTTCGGAATGTAAGGGGTGGTTCCAATCTGGATATACAACCACGAGGAAGTTTTTTATTGATTTTTGGCTTTTTTAAAAATTTTTTCAAAAAACATAATTAATTTTTAAAAAGATGGACTGTTGAGGCGATAAGGAAATTCGGCCATTAGTACTACTTGCCTTAACTCCTTACGGAGCTTACAGCTGTAGCCTATCAACCGGTTAATCTAACCGGGGCCTGATAAGGAAGCTTAATCTTGAGGTGGGCTTCGCACTTAGATGCTTTCAGCGCTTATCCCATGGAAGCATAGCTACGGAGCAGTGCCGCTGGAGCGACAACTCCCACACCAGAGGCTTCCCCAGTCCGGTCCTCTCGTACTAGGACCAGCTCCTCTCAAGCTTCCAAGCGCTGGCAGCAGATAAAGACCGACCTGTCTCACGACGGTCTGAACCCAGCTCACGTACCCTTTTAACGGGCGAACAGCCCGACGCTTGGGACCTTCTTCAGCCCCACGCTAGGGTGAGCCGACATCGAGGTGCCGAGCTGGGCCGTCGATGTGGACTCTCGGGCCCAACCAGCCTGTTATCCCTAGGGTAACTTTTATCCGGTGTCTTCGGCCTTTCCATAAAGAGCCGTCGGGTCGCTAAGTCCGGCTTTCGCCCCTGCTCGACTTGTCAGTCTCGCAGTCAAGCTGGCTTCTGCCTTTGCACTTTCATCCTGGTTTCCATCCAGGACAAGCCAACCTTTGAACGTCTCCGTTACCTTTTAGGAGACTGCTTCCCCAGCAAAACTGGCCCTCACTCACTGTCTCTAAGGTTCTTCCTTAGATTAGATTTTAACTTAACGATGGTGGGTGTTCCATTGACGGCTCCACTTTGCCCGGAAGCAAAGCTTCATAGCCTCCCCACTACGCTCTGCACCGTTAAGCCAAAACCAATGAGTAAGTCCAGTAAAGCTCCTAGGGTCTTTTCGTCCCGCTGCCAGTACCCCGCATCTTCACGGGGATTGCATTTTCACCGAGCACCTCCTCGAGACAGTCCTCCAGTCGTTACGCCTTTCATGCGCTCCGGAACTTACCCGGAAAGGAATTGCGCTACCTTTGGACGGTCAGGGTTACCGCCGACATTTACCGGTGCTTAGACCAGCAAGCCACCATAAAAAGATTTTTATGGTAACCTCTGGTCTTTAACATTCCGGCATAGGTCAGGCGTCGCCCCCTATACTTCCTGTTACCAGTTAAGCAGGGAGCTGTGTTTTTGATAAACAGTCGCCAGAGGATCTTTCGCTGCGGCCCAAAGCAAACAAAAAGTTTGCTTCAGGCAGGGCTTATCCCGAAGTTACGCCCGCTTTTTTGCCGAGTTCCTTGAGGAGGCCTCACTCGTTCGCCTTAGGCTACTCGCCTCGGGCACCTGTGTCAGTTTTCCGGTACGATCACCTTGTTTTTATATCTTAGAGGCTTTTCCTGGAGGGCTCTTCGGAAGAGTTGTCTGAAAAATCAGACTTCTCTCCTTTTCCGATATTTGAGGTAGAACCTCAGGCAAAGGGATTTTCCTCTTTGCCATATCTAGGAAAGAAGAAAGAGTAACCATTATCTCTCTCTTCCTTATTTCCCTCGTCACCCCATCGAAAAAACAAGGTGGTGCTGGAATATTAACCAGCTTTCCATCGGCTTCGCCTTTCGGCTAGACCTTAGGTATCGACTAACCCTTGGCTGATTTCCATTGCCAAGGAAACCTTGCCCTTACGGCGATCAGCCATCTCAGCTGATTTGTGGTTACTCATGCCGGCATTCTCTCCTCTATACGCTCCAAATTCTCTCACGAGAATTCTTCAACGCGTATAAAGTGCTCCCCTACCTCCTTTGCTAAAAAATTATTTTTAGCAAAGGACTACAGCTTCGGTACTTGGCTTAGCCCCGTTTATTTTTCGGCGCAGTTTTCCTCTGCTAGTGAGCTATTACGCACTCTTTAAAGGATGGCTGCTTCTAAGCCAACCTCTTAGATGTCAAAGGAAAACCACTGCCTTCTCCACTTAGCCAAGATTTAGGGACCTTAGCTGGTAGTCTGGGTTGTTTCCCTTTTGTCTATGGAGCTTAGCCCCCATAGACTAACTAGAGGGAACTCTTCCAAGGCATTCGGAGTTTGAAGAATTAGCTGACCTTTCGGCCTTTACTAATTCATCAGTGCTCTACCTCCTTGGAAGATGTTAACCTCCGCTAGCCCTAAAGCTATTTCGGGGAGAACCAGCTATTCCTAGACGCGATAAGCTTTTCACTGCTACCCACAGCTCATCCCATGGTTTTGAGCCACCAACGGGTTCGGGCCTCCCCTCATCTTTCGATGAAGTTCACCCTGGCCATGGGTAGATCGTCTAGCTTCGGGTCTTAAGCCTACTACCTGTATGGCTCTATTGAAACCACTCGGTTTCCCTATGGCTCCGGTCTTAAACGACCTTAACCTAGGCAGTAGACTTAAACTCGCCGGCTCATTCTTCAATAGGCACGCCGTCATCCCAGTAAAAAATATACTGGGACTCCGACTCTTTGTGGGCTAAAGGTTTCAGGTTCTATTTCACCGACCTTACCGGTCTGCTTTTCACCTTTCCCTCGCGGTACTAGTTCACTATCGGTGAGGCAAGGTATTTAGCCTTACCGGATGGTACCGGCAGATTCCCCCAAGGCTTTCACCTCGAGGTACTCAGGAACTAAGACTTTTTAGTAAAAATCTTTTTAACCTACAGGACTCTCACCTTCTATGGTTGTCCATTCCAGGAACATTCGGCTAAAGATTTTTACTAAAATAAAAGCGTCTTAGTCCTACAACCCTCAGTCATAACTAAATAGATATGACTGAGTTTGGGCTTTTCCCTTTTCGCTCGCCGCTACTAAGGGAATACCTATTGGTATCTTTTCCTCCGGGTACTGAGATGTTTCACTTCCCCGGGTTCGCCCCCAGTACTTTTTAAGCACTGGGTGCTGGTGGTTCACCACCAGCGGGTTACCCCATTCGGAGATCCTGGGATAAACGGCTGCTCGGCGCCTACCCCAGGCTTATCGCAGCCTAGCCACGTCCTTCATCGCCCTTGCCTCCCAAGGCATCCACCTTTAGCCCATAACCACTTTCCTTATCGCCTCAACACTCCATCCTAATTTTTTTTTAGATTACAATAAAAACACCACTCTCTTTAACGGCTATAAAATTTTTTAGAATAAAAATTAAAAATATTAAATTTTCAAGAAGTTCTTTCTCATAATAAATGAGATTTCAATCTAAAATGTAGATTAAATTATAAATTAAATATTTTAATTTGTCAATAATAATTAATAATAATTTTAAATAAAAGTAATTTAAGATTTATGCGAAAACATATCTCTTAAATTTTCCAAAATTTCCCTTGCTATTTGCTCTCCACCAAAACCAAAAGCTAAACCACCAGCTAAAGCTATAAACAAAACAATTCCCATTGTCAAAATATTTATAATCTCACTAGCTACTCCCCATTGACTAAGTGCTGCAAATAAAGAAAAAACTATAATTACAAATTTAACAAAAGAACTTGCGCCTTTTGCAACTTTTTTATCTAATCCATGAAAAACTCCTAACAAAAGCTTTCTCATAATTTCACCAAAAATGAAACCTGTAAGAAGTATTAATCCTCCAGCTACTGCTCTTGGAATATAATTAACAACATTTTGAATAAAAACATTTATAGAAGAGAGACCTAAAACATCAAAAACAACCATCAAAAAAACAACCATTACCAACCAAAAAACTACTTCAGCTAAAATATTGTCTAATTTATCCTCCCAAACAAAATTTTCAAAATATTCTGACAAACCAATTTTCTTAAACCATTCTCTTACTTGAATATATCTTAAAATTGTTCTAACTAACAACTTTAAAACCCCAGCAACTATTAAACCAAAAACTAAAAGTACAAAAGCAATAAATATTTTTTTTAAAGCTTCAGCAAGTAAAGGAACATAAAATAAAGTATAGTTAGTTAAGATTTCAGCGACCGGTAAATTTACTGTCGATGGTGTAGTTTGATAAGGCATTTGTTCTAATTTTATTTAATTCTCTATAAAATTTTTAACAACGACCATTTTGTACTTCTCAAAAAAATATCTACTAAATATAATTTTAACACCATTGTTTTCTAAACAAAACAAAAAATCTGTGGAAAATAAATTATTAATCTTAATGTTATAATTAAAGAGCTACTCCTGAAGAGAATTTCCATTTTTTCCACTTTCTTTAAAAAAAGTGGGATTTTTTTATTCAGATTTTTGAATAAAACAAAGATAATTTATACATATCCACAGGTATGATTTGACTTTTTTAAAAAAATGCTTTATAATTAATTTATTAAATATTTTTGATAAATTTTAATCTTATGAAAAAAATAAATCAAGCAACAATTATTATTTTGCAAATAAAGTCTCCACAGAAAGGGGGCCTTGTCTTTTAATTAAATTTAAAAAGATATTTTTAAAAAGGCCCCCTCTCAACGGGGCCTTTTTAATCACCTATGGCAGAAGAAAAAATAATCGAAAAACTAAAAATCATTTTAGACAAAGATAACACAGAAGAAGACTATCTAGAGATTAAACATTTACCAGAACAGGAGGCTAAAACTTTTATTCAATCTCTTAAAATATTGCCTGAATATTTTTTCAAATTAGAAAATAAATCTTTTAAAAAAGAGGAATTAAAAAAATGGGCCTTTATTTATATTCTTCTTCACAACTTACTTCATTCAGAAGTAAAAAATGAAAACATATATAAATTAGAAATTTTAACAACATCACCTATTTTTATTTCTGTAAAAAACATTCTTCAGGAAAAAGAAAAGGAATGTTTAGCTTTAGCTTACTTTCTATTATCTCTTGTAAGCCTTAAAAACAATCCAAGACTAGAAAATTTAATCAGCGAAAAATTAATTCTTTCAGAACTTTTATCTCTTGGAGGAATATCTTATGGAATATGGGGATTAAAAATAAAAACAGAGACCCTATTTATAGCCTCAGAAAATATATTAAACAAAATAGATCACCCCACATTTGATAAATTGATTAAAAAAACTCAAAATATAATATTTGATTTTCTATAATCTCATCCAAACCAACAAAGATAATATTACAATTAAAAAAACCCCGCCTATTAAATAAAGAAAATCATTTTTATTTGCTTCAATATTTCCATCAAATTTATTTTTGTTATTAAGAAAATTTATGTCCTTGTTTAAATTAGCTTCTAGACTTGAATTTCTTATAAATTGATCGTTTAAATTATTCTTCTGTTTATTTGGTTTATCATAAGATGTTTTTGCTGAAAAAATATTTTCTTTGCCTGGAGTAATAGTAGTTGTAAATTCCCATTCTCCATTGCTTTTTCTGGAAAAACTTTGACCAACAGGAGCTTGGCCATTATAAGATATTTCAAATATTTTTTCATTTTCAAAATACAAAGATATACTATCACCTTTATTTTTTATGTAAAAATTATAATTTTTATTATATAAAACAAAATACTCCATTGGTTCAATAACACCTTCTAATTTTACTTTTTTACTGCCTACAATCAGATAAAAATTTTTTAAATCAATAGCTTCGTTTCCGTAATTATAAATTTCAATAAATTCTTGACCATAATCATTGCCTTCTGGATTTGGTAAAAATTCCGAAATTAAAAGGGTTGTTTTTAACTCTTTTAAAGAATAAGTTTGAAAAGATTGATTTAAAGAAACATTCTGGTTTGTAGGTTCACTTTGTTTATCTGTAATTTGATAATTTTTAGTTTCTTCTATTTTATCTTCGAAATTAGAACTATTTTTTAAAATCAAAGAGGAGGTTGATTCGATCTCCTTTTTAAAAGATTTTTCCTCTTTGTCTTCTTTATTTAAATCTTCATATTTTTTAACAAGCAAATTTCCCGGTGAACCACCTTTAATTTTATTTTCAAAACAATTGCCATTTTCAAAGGCGATTGAAAAACCATTCCCATTACCACCACAAGAAGTAAAATAAGAAATTGAAGTTATCAAGTTTTTGTTATTATCAAAAATTGACACTTCACCTCCTTTATTTCTTAATAAAAAATTAGCTTCTATTACCTTTCCATTAAAAAACGTAAATGTCTTTAAAAAATTTTCTTTGTTTTGAGCAATTACTAAAATTTCATTTGGATTTAGTATAATTTCCTCTTTAAAAACATGGTTCTTGCCATCATTGATTTTCCAGCCATTTTTACCTGATAAAATATGAAAAGTTTTATTAGAATTATTTAAAACCTCAATCCATTCCTTTGATTTATCATCACCTTCTGGATTATACATCATCTCTGTAATTAAAAGATCATAAGCCAAAGAAAATCTAAAAGTTAGGAAAAGAAAAATTATAAAAAAAAGAAAATTTTTCTTCATGTTTTATTCCTATTTTCCAATTTTTATAAATTTTGCCATAAAGTTAAAATTTTTATAAAATTATTTTAAATTAAAATTATCTTTTTTAAAAAATGGAAGAAGAAAAAATATATTTTCAAGCCATTGCTAGCAATTTTTATCCGCCTTATAGTAAAATAATCCCATTGTATAAAAAATTTAAATCTTTTAAAAAAATTTATGAAATTTTAGAAAAAAATTTAAAAGTTAAAAAAGATTGGGAAAAAGAATATCAAAAATTAAAAAAAATTAACGGAGATATAATTCTCAGAAAGAATTTACCAAAAGAGCTTAAAAGCATTAAGGATACAATTTTGGGTTTGTTTATTCTTGGCAATTTTAATATTAACTATCCTCTAAAAATCTCGATAGTGGGAACAAGAAAGGCTTCTGAAATTGGACAAAAAACATCCTTTTTATTTGCAAAAAAATTATCAGAAATAGGAGCTTTAATAATTAGCGGATTAGCTTATGGAATAGATTTAGCTGCTCACAAAGGCGTTTTATCAATTAAAAACCAAACCATCGCTGTAATTGGCTGTGGACTAGATGTAATCTTAAAAGATCCTAGAAGAAAAATAATTGATCAAATTTTAGAATTTAAAGGATCAATAATATCAGAGTATCCACTTGGCTCACCTGCTTTAGCAAATCATTTTCCTTTAAGAAATAGAATAATTGCAGCTCTTTCTGATGGAATATTAGTTATCGAAGCCCCGATTGATTCTGGTTCTTTAATTACTTGTAGATATGGAATTGAATATAACAAGGAAATTTTTATTATTCCTGGAAGTATTTATGATAAAAATTATCACGGAAGTTTAAAATTAATTCAAGAAGGAGCCAAGCTTATAATTGAACTTGAGGATATTTTAAAAGAATTTGATTTTAAAATTCCTCATAAAATAAAAAATCTCTCTTTGTCTCCAAAAGAAAACTTAATTGTTGAAAAATTAAAAAGTGGCGGATTAACAATTCAAGAACTAATAGACAAAACAAAATTACCAGCAAATGAAATTTTATCTTTACTTTCTCATCTTGAAATAAAAGGGGTAATTTTTTCAGAAAATGGGAAATTTTATTCTAGTTTAAAATGAAAATTTTAATAGTTGAATCACCTACAAAATCTAAAACAATTAAAAAATTTTTAAAAGGATATATAACATTGGCTACTTATGGACATCTTCTGGACTTACCCGCCAAATCTTTTGGGATTTATCTAAAAAATAACAGAATAGAAGCTAAATATATACCTCTTAAGGGCAAAAAAAGAATTATAGAAATAATAAAAAATTTGGCCTCAAAAAGCGAGCAAATAATAATAGCCTCGGACCCTGACAGAGAAGGCGAAATGATAGCTTATGAAATAAAAATGATTTTGCCAAATACAGAACATACAAAAATAAAAAGAATTTTTCTTCACGAAATTGTTCCTTCAGCTATTTTTGAAGCTTTAAAAAATTTATCTGAAATTAACGAAAGCTTGGTTAATGCTCAAAAAGGAAGAAGATATTTAGATAGGATTTTTGGCTACAGTATTTCTCCTCTTTTATGGAAAATAAAAAAAAACCTTTCTGCTGGAAGAGTCCAATCCTCAGTTTTAAGAATTATTATTGAAAGAGAAGAAGAAATTAAAAACTTCAAAAAAGAAGAATATTTTCAAATATATCTTTTATTAAAAGGTTTCCCCGTAAAAGCTATATTAGCTGATAAAAATTTTAAACCTTTAAATTTGTCTAAAGAAAAATTAGAAGAAATCAAAAAAGAAATTTTTAAAATTAAAAATCTTGTTTTAGAAAAAATTATTGAAGAAGAGAAAAAAATTTATCCACCTTTACCTTTAGATACAGAAAATTTACAAAGATTAGCATCTCAATTTTTGAAATTTGCTCCAAAAAAAACAATGTTTTTAGCCCAAAAATTATTTGAATCCGGTTTTATTACTTATCATAGAACAGATAGTCATAATATCAATAAAAATTTTTCTTTAAAAATTAAAGATTTTATAAATCAAAATTATAAACAAAGCTATTTCTCTTTCCCAAGATATAAAAAAGAAAAAAACAGTTTTGAAGCTCATGAAGCTATAAGACCAACATTTTTACAAAAACCAAAACTAAGCGGTGATTTTTTAAAACTCTGGGAATTAATTTTTATGATTACTATTTCAAGCCATTTTAAACCCTTACAATATTTAGAAACAAAATATATATTTTCTACAAAAAGTTTTTATTTTTTTTCTATTAATAAAAGTTTAGTTTTTGATGGTTTTAGCATAGTTTATCCGGTTAAAGAAAAATTTTTACCAAAAATTCAAACTAAAGAAGGAGAAGAATTTCCTGTTTTAGACTTTAAAATTAAAAAAATTGAAACTAAACCAGTACCTAGATTTACTGAAGCAAGTTTAATTAAGAAAATGAAAGAATTAGGAATTGGTAGGCCTTCTACATATGTACCAACAATAGAAATTTTGAAAAAAAGAAAATATGTTATTAAAGAAAAAAGTTTTTTAAAGCCTACAGATTTGGGGTATAAAGTTTATCAATTTTTAAAAGAAAACTATCCGGACCTTATTGATTTAAAATTTACAGCTTTAATGGAAAAAAAATTAGACGAAATAGCTTTAAATAAATTAGATTACCAAAGATTTGTAATTGATTTTTGGCAAAAATTAAAACTTACTTAGTGATTTCTCCTAAGCTGTCTTTTTAATTTTTTAAAACCATCATTGAAAGATTGAAAAATATTTTTACCTACTCCTTGAACAATAATTAATGATTTCTTTGGAAAATCTAAGATTATCTTTGTTTTATAAGCTCCCTCTTTAGATTTTATTTCTTTATCTTTAATCAATTCAACCTCAACTAATGTTTCTTTTTCCTTTTTTATAAGTTTTTTAATTTTCGCTATTTGTTTTTTAATAAATAAAATTCCTGCCTACGATAATTTAAGATTTTTGAAAAAATAAGCTATTTTCATTTTAATTTTAAATTTTTGTGTGCGCGGGGTGGGACTCGAACCCACACAGGTTTTCACCCACAGCCACCTCAAGGCTGCGCGTCTACCAATTCCGCCACCCGCGCTCATTCATATTTTATCAAATTTTTTATTTTTCATAAAAATAAAATTTATTTAATCAAATCTCTTTATGATTTTATATTTAAATTTAAAAACAAAAACTTATAACTTTAGTCCCATTTTTTATTTATAAATATACATATTTTTTGCAAAAAAAACCTAAATATCCTTTAAACTTAAACAAAAAACATATTATTCTCTCTAAAGAAGTAAATCACCAAAAAAATTTGATTATTTTACTTTTGAATAAGCAAAATACTTTGTTCTTTAAATATAAAATTTTAAAAAGCATAAAAATATTTAAAATTAATGATAAAATTATAAAAATCAAATTTAAAATTAAAATTTAGATAAAAAAATTTCAATATTAAAATTTAATTTATATATTACAAAAAGTCATCAATTTAAAACAAAAGAAAAAAAATGGATTTAAGAGAAAAAGCTTTTAAACTTATTGAGCAATATGTCCAAAATCAAAATTTAAAAAAACATCTTTTGGCAGTAGAAAATTTAATGAGACATTTAGCCAAGAGATTTAAAGAAGATGAAGAAATTTGGGCTCTTTCAGGATTGCTTCATGACTTAGACTGGGATATAACAAAAGAAACACCCCAAAAGCATCCTTTGGTTGCAGTTGAAATTTTAGAAAAAGAAGGATTTCCTCAAGAAATTATTTCTGCTATAAAAAAACATAATCATTTACAAGGACTTATTCCGGAAACAACTCTAGAAAAGGCTTTATATACTTGTGAAGAAATGACTGGTTTTGTTGTAGCAGTGGCATTGGTGATGCCTAATAAAAAATTAAGTGAAGTTACAGTAGAAAGAATTTTAAATAAATTTAAAGAGCCCTCTTTTGCTAAAGGAGTTAATAGAGAAATAATTTTAAAAGCAGAAGAAATGTTAGGATTAAAATTAGAAGAACTTGCTGAAATTACTTTAAAATCAATGCAAGAAATTAGCGATGAATTAGGTCTTTAAAAAATATTAAAATAAATTTTTCCCATCTGCTTGATCTACTACCCTTTCGTAAAAGCAAGAATTATTAAGGAAAGTATAGGTGTAATGAAGAAAAGAAAGGTATAATTAGTTAAAACACAACAATACTAATAATCTAAAAATTTAAAATTATTTATTAAATGTTTTTATAAGTATAAAACTTTCTTTAAAGATTCTCTTATTCCTAAATTTTATCTATAATAAAGGGTCTTTATATTTAAAGGAATACCAATTACTACTTTAGTAGATAAATCAATAAACAATTTAAAATTCTCTCTAACCTTCTTAAAAGCAAAACTTATAGCTTCTTTTAAAGAAATATCTGTCATTTATTAAAGATATTATTATTTTATCATTTAAAATTAAATAAAGAAAATTTCCTAACTTGAGATAAAATAGCTTAAATTTTTCAATAACAGATTTCTTTTTTGAAAAATTTAAAATAGAGATATTTATTTTTTGCAGGGGAGGCAGGATTCGAACCTGCAACCTGCGGTTTTGGAGACCGCCGCTCTACCAATTAGAGCTACTCCCCTTTTTTTAAAAATTATTTTCTAGCTTCTTTATGTAAGGTATGCTTTCTGCAATTTTTACAAAATTTATTTAAGTTTAATTTAAATTCTACACCCTTCTTTTTCCAATAAAAATAATTTATCTTTTTGCACACATCACATCTTAATCTAACTAAATTTTTATTTTTTGTTTTAACAGCCATATTTAAATAATACCATAATCTTTTGCAATTTGCAAAATAAGTTTTTTAGTCTTAAAGGGATCATGTTTTATAAAAACTTGATCTTTAGATATTAAACTATCACAATAAATTTTAACATCTGTATCTTTAAAATCTTCTGGATCATAAATAACTATTTCTTTGCCTTCGTTTTTAATTTTTTTAATCATTTTATGATTAAATTTTGAATTATCAACTATTAAAGCATCAATACTTTTAAGACGAGAAATTCTTAAAAATTCGTCAAAGTGATTTTTAGCAGAAAAATTATCTGTTTCTCCTGGTTGAGTTAATAAATTAATAATCAATACCTTTAATGCCTTTGATTCATCAACTGCTTCTTTTATCTCTGGTACTAAAAAATTTGGCAATACGCTTGTATATAAACTTCCTGGGCCAAATATTAATATATCAGCTTTATTTATTCTATCAAAAAGCAAATCAGGAGGCTTAGGATTGACTGGCTTAAGCCTAAGATCTAAAATCCTTTTTTTTGAAATAAGCCCATATTTTACGATGTTTTCTTCTCCTATTACTTTCTTTTTATCTTCAAATATGGCTACTAATTCAACCTTGTCAAAAGTAGAAGGAATTATTTCTCCAGAAATATTTAAAATTTTTGAAGCTCTTTGAATTGCTTTTAAGATATCTCCTTCTGTTTCAAGTAAAGCAACTAAAAATAAATTGCCCAAAGGATGGCCCTTTAAACCATTACCTTTTGCAAATCTATACTGCATAGTCTTTTTAACATAATTTTCTATGTTTGAAAGAGCCAGTAAGCAATTTCTTAAATCTCCAATAGCAGGAATATCATAAATTTTTTTTAAGATGCCAGAACTTCCGCCAGAATCAGAGACAGTAACCACTGCCGTTAATCTTCTAACTAACCTGCCTACATCTTTTTTAAATCCTGTTAGAATATTGGAAAGCCCTGTTCCTCCTCCGAAAATAACTATTTTCATTTTTAAGTCTTTAAGACTGAAAAAAGCTTTTTATAAAATTAGGAATAAAAAATGACAGTATTAAAAGAACAATCCCTAAAACTACGTAAAGAATGCTTATATTAAGATTGTTTTTACCAGCAATATTAGTTTTCCCTAAAATATAAAGAATTCCTAAATAAATTAAAACAATTGAGGATAGAAGAAATAATACTTGAAATAAAAATGTTATAAGATTTTTAAAAATTGTAAAAAGTCTATTTTGTAAATCACCAAAACTATCGGCTAAAGAAAGGTTAAAAATAGCAAAAATCAATAAAATAATCAAAAATATTTTATTATTTTTTATCATTATTTTTTTTAAAAAATTCTCTTTTTAAAAATCTTTCTTTTTCTCTTTGAAATTCTTTCTTTTTAATTTTTTCTCTTTTTTCAAATTTTTTTAAACCTTTAACCAAAGCAATTTCTATTTTTATCAGCCTCTTTTTATTATAAATCTTTAAAGGCACAATAGTCAAACCAGGCTGTCTTATTTTAGATAAAAGGTAGTTAATCTCTCTCCTTGTAAGAAGAAGCCTTCTGTCCCTTAAAGGATCGTAATTTTTATCAACATTTTTTTCTTGATAAGGAGGTAAATAAAAATTTTTTAAAAAAAGCTCTTTTCCTTTATAAGAAACATAGCTACCCTTAAGACTCCCTCTGCCTGAAAATAGAGATTTGACTTCAAAACCCTTAAGCTCAATTCCGGCTATAAATCTTTCTAAAATTTCGTAATTTCCTAAAGCGTTTTTGTTTTCAATTACAACCATTTTTTATTATAATAATTTTATAAACAATGCCGAAAAAAAACAACAATTCAAAAAAGAAAAATAATTTATTCAAAAATTTTATAAGCCAAGAAAATTCCCAAATTCTTATAGGCTGGTTGATTTTATTATTTAACATATTGCTTATTATCTTTATTTTTTCTGAAGGAGGCACATTATCTTCTGGAATAAAAAATTTTTTTATTCAAATCTTCGGATGGAGTATTTACTTTTTTATATTCTTTATCTTTTTTGTATCTTATATATTATTTCAAAAATATCCATGGTTTAAAATTTATAAAAACATTATTGGGGGATTAATAATATTTTTAATTTTAAATCTATATATTCACTTTATATTTAGGGAAGGTGGTATTTTGGGATCCTTGATATTATCTTTATCTTCCTATATTGGAAATTACGGTTTAATTCTTGTTTCTTTGTTAATCTTAAATTTTGGATTATGGTTAATATTTGAAGATAAATTTTTTATTTTTTTAAAATCAGTTTTTCAAAAGTCTAAAGAAAATATAGAGAAATTAGAAGAAAAAATTAATTTTTCTGAATCTACATCTCAACAAGAACCAATTAAAAATGTAAGAAGAGAAATAAATTATCAAACTTCTGCTGATATTAAAATAAAGGAAAAAGAAAAAACAAAATTAAAGACCAAAAAGACATTGCCTAAAAGTATTTGGAGACTACCTCCGCTTGATTTACTTTCTCAAGGCAAAGAAGAGGTATTAGCACCAGATATTAAATCAACTTCTCAAATAATTCAAAAAACATTAGAAAATTTTGGGATAAAAATAGAAGTTGTTGAAGTAGAGATAGGGCCAGCTATTACTAGGTTTGGATTAAAACCCGGAGAAGGAGTAAAATTATCTAAAATCTTAAGCTATCAATCGGATTTAGCCTTAGCCTTGGGCACTCCAAATTTAATAATTGAAACACCAATTCCAGGAAAAGCAGTGCTAGGAATTCAGGTTCCAAACAAAAAATCAGCTGTGGTAAAATTGGGCAATATTTTAAAAGAAAAAGAATTTTCAGAGGGGTCACTTTTTACTTTTCCTGTTGGTAGAAAAATAAACGGTGAAGCTTATTTCGCTGATTTGGCAAAAATGCCGCATCTTTTAATCGCTGGAACCACTGGATCTGGAAAATCAATTTTTATTCACAACATTTTAATTTCTTTTTTAATGAAAAATAGTCCTGATACTTTAAACTTGATTCTAATAGATCCCAAAAGAGTTGAGCTTATAACTTACAGCGATTTACCTCATCTTATTATGGACCCTATTATTGATGTAAAAAAAACTCTTGCAGTTTTTAACTGGTTAATAGAGGAAATGGAAGAAAGATACAAACTACTTCAAGAATCTAAATCAAGGGATATAAACTCTTATAATCAAAAACAAATCATAAAAAAAGACAAGTTAATGCCTCGAATAGTACTAGTTATAGATGAACTTGCTGATTTAATGATAACCTTCGGAGCAAACATTGAATCTATGATTATCCGTCTTACGCAAATGGCTAGAGCTACAGGAATTCATTTAATATTAGCCACCCAAAGACCCTCTGTTGATATAGTTACCGGTTTAATTAAAGCTAATATACCAAACAGAATATGTTTTAAGGTTGCTTCATACGTAGACTCAAGAACAGTACTTGATATCTCAGGAGCAGAAAAACTAATGGGAACAGGAGATGGTCTTTTTATTTCAACATCAACCTTAAGACCATTAAGAATTAAAGCGCCTTATGTCTCAGAAAACGAAATAGCGAAAGTGATAAAATTTTGGAGCGATCAGGCAGAAGAACTTCCACAATTTGAAAAACAAACAATACCCCTTGAAGAAATAGAGAAAAAAACAGTTTATTTACAAGAAAACGAAGACGATGATTACTTATTAAAAGAAGCTATTGAAATCATTCTTGAAGCAAATAAAGCCTCAACTTCCTTGCTTCAAAGAAGACTGAAAATAGGCTACGCAAGAGCAGCAAGAATTCTGGATTTACTTGAACAAAAAGGAATAGTTGGCCCTCAGGAAGGCTCAAAGCCAAGAAAAATTTTAATAACCAAAGAAGAGTTAGATAATTTTTAATCTATTTTTTTTATATCCGCGCCTAACATATTTAATCTTTCATCAATTTTTTCATAACCTCTTTCTATCTTTTCAACTTCGCTAATTAAAGTTTCCCCCTCAGCTATAAGACCGGCTATTAAAACAGCTATACCTGCTCTTATATCTAAAGATCTAACTTCTTTGCCTAAAAGAGGTGTTGGCCCAATAATAATTGCCCTATGGGGATCTAAAATTTCAACATTAGCTCCCATGTGCTCTAATTCTTTTAAATAACCAAAACGGTTTTCATATAACCATTCATGGATTAAACTAACTCCATTTGCTTGAGTAGCCAAAACCCCAAAAGGAGGATGAGCATCAGATGGAAATTTTGGGAAAATTCCTGTTTGAATTTTAGTTCCTTTTAGTTTTGATTTCTTGACAATTAAGTTTTTATTTTTAATCTCTAAATTAATGTTCATTTCTTTTGAAATAATTAAAACTGAATCCAAATCTTCAAACGGTACATTTTCTATAATTAGTTTATCCTTGATAACCGGAGATAAAGACAGAAAAGTGGCAGCTTCTACATAATCAAAAGGGACTTCAAAAATTACTTCTTTTTTTAAATTTTTACCTTTACAAATTTTTAAAAAATGAGTTCCTATACCTGAAATTTCATAGCCTGCTTTTTTTAAGAAACAACACAAAGCCTGAACATGCGGTTCTAAAGCAACCAATCTAAGATTTATCGGTTTTTTAGAAAAAGAAGCGCACATAATTAAAGTTTCTGAAGCTGTTACGCTTATTTCTTTTAAAATAACTTGATCTGTTATAAATTTTTTAAATTTGCCTTCTATTAAACTATTTGAAATATTAAAAATTGCACCTAAATCAGATAATCCTTTTAAATGAGAATCAATGGGCCTTGCTCCTATTACATCTCCTCCTGGCTCCCAAATTTTGATTTTTCCAAATTTTGCTAAAACAGGTCCTAAAAATAAAATCGAGGCTCTTAAAGCTTTCACTTCTTCAATTAATAAATCCTTGTATCCTAAATTTTTATTATTAATAATTAAATTTCCATCATCAAAATAAATTTCTGCCCCTAAATATTTTAAAATAGAAATCATTGACTCAACATCTTTAATCAAAGGAACATTTTTAAAAATTACCCTCCCATCAATTAATAAAGAAGCCGGCAAAAGAGCTAAAATAGCATTTTTTGAACCAGCTACTTTTATTTCCCCATTTATCTTTTTGCCTCCTTTTATCAAAAATCTAGCCATTTTTAAAATCAAACAATTATTAATAAATTTTAAAAATCAAATAAATTATAACTGAAAAAATACAACCTATAAGATTAATCATCCAAAATCTAAAAGTTATACTAGACTCGTGCCATCCTAAAGATTTAAAGTGATGATGAATGGGAGTTGATAGAAAAATTTTTCGTTTAAATACCTTTTTTGAAAAAAGTTGCAGCAAGACAGAACCTGCCTCTAAAACAAAAATAGGAGTCAAAAGTGGTAAAATTAAGCTACTTTGAGTGAAAAAACTCATTAAAACTATGGCCACTGAAACAGAAAAAGAACCAGTATTTCCATCAAAAAATTTAGCTGGATAAAAATTAAACCACAAATAAGTCAAGATAGATCCCATTAAAGCAGAACCAAAAGAAGCAAGATTATAGTCTTTATTCAAAAAAGCAAAAATAGTTAAGGTTAAAAGAATTAAAAAACTTAAGCCTCCAAAAAGACCGTCAACGCCATCAGTAATATCACCAGATAAAACAACTGCCAAAAAAACAAACAAAAAATATATTAAAAACCACAACACTCCCACATAAATTCTTTTATCTACAAAATCAATAAAATTAAAATTAAGTTTAGTTATAAACCACCAAGCAAAAATAAGACCTATAACTAAATAAATCACAAAAGTATCTCTTCTTCTTAATCCCTGATAATTAAATTGACGCAGAAGATCATCGATTAAACCAAAAAAACCTCCTAAAAATAAACCGGCTAAAACTAAATATGTTTCTCTTCTGCTTAAAAAATTTAAAAATTCAAATATTCCGCCAAAAATTTTGCTTAAGACAAAAAATAAAATAGCTAAAAATAAAGGCGGTATCCACATAATAACACCTGCTACGGTAGGAGTTCCTGCTTTTTCCTTTAAAGTTTCTGAAGCAATTGGAGCATCTTTTCTAAATGGCTTATCAGTTAAATTAAAATAAAAAGCTATTTTCAGATAAATAGGAACTAAAATCATAGACAACAAAAAACCAAATAAACCGTGAATAACAACTTTAATTAAATTTAAAAAAATTTCATTGACCATAATATTTAATCAAAGAACTTATAAGCATTTCTGTTTCTTGCCATCTGTTTTTTGACCCCAAAAGAATAAAAGCCAAAAAAGGTGATTTATCAAATTTTAAAATCATAACCAAATTTTCTCCAACTTCATCCTTATATCCTGTTTTTGAAGCTACAATAAAATTTTTATACTTATGCAAAATCAAATTAGTCGTCCACAAAGTTTTATTATTTATAACAACTTTTTCCAAAGTAGTTATTCTTAAAATTTCAGGTATCCTAGAGTAAAGATTAACCAATAAAATAAAAAGGTCTTTGGCCGTAGATAAATTTTGTTCTAATCCGCTAGGGTCAACAAATTTTGAATCAAGCATACCGAATTCTTTAGCCTTAAGATTCATTAAAGAAACAAAATCTTTAACATTATAGTTTTTAGCCAAAAGATAAATGCTATCGTTACTTGAGGCAATTAAAACAGCTTTAAAAATATCATCTCTGGATATCCTTTCTCCTTCCTTAAAATAACCGACAATACCCTCTTTACTTAAACTTTCTTTATCAAAATAGAAATCTTTATTTTCCTTAAAAACTAAATAACCTATATAAACGCTTAAAAGTTTTGTTATGGAAGCTATGTCCTTTTTGGCTAAAGAATTTTTTGATAACAAGGTTTGCCCTCCTATTTCTTTAATTAATATAGATTCTGCTGAAAAATTTCTTATATCTAAATTTAACTTATTTACATCTTGAAAATCTACATCCTTGTATACTTTTTCAGTAAAATAAAAATTTTTCTCAGCATTATTCGTTAGTGTATTATTAACATTAAAAGTAAAAAAACTTAAAAATATTAAAAAAAGAAACATCTTTTAAATCAAACTTTTTAAACCTTTTCTTACTCTAAAATAGTCAGGCAAGTCTTTAATTTCTTTAAAACCAAAAAAATCTAGAAAATCTTGACTAACCTTAAAAAAATTCTTACTGGTTTTGATCACAAGTCCTTCCTTCAGTAAATAAAAAATCTCAAACCATGAATTTTTATTTCTAAGCGAATTTATTTTTTCCAACCTCATAGGACCAGCATAAGCAATAATAGCGAGCACCTCCAAAATATTTTTCGAGTTTTCTTCTTCTGAAAAATCGAAAAAATTAACAAGATAAGGATACACAGCAGGACGATTAACCAGCTCTATAAAGCCATTTTCCTGATAAACAAAAAAACCTAAATTTTTATATCTTAAATTTAATTCTTCAAGAATATTTTTAATTTTTAATCCTTTAAAAAAATTTTCTAAAGTTTCTATCTTTATTTTTCCCCTACTTGACAATAAAATAGCATCAAGAATTTGAAAAACTATTTTTTTATTCTTCATTAAGCCCTGGGAGTGTTGACTTTTAAAGAAATAACAGCTCCCATTGCTCCTCCTATACTTTTAGTTATTTTTCTTACAGCATTTATAGTTGATCCTTTTTTACCAATTATTAAACTTAAAACTTCTTTTGGTCCTGTAATTTCTACAAGAAGACCTCTCTCGTCTACGTTTCCTTGAATTTCTAATTTAGCGACCTTTTCGGGATCAATCCATAAAGAAAAAAGGGTACGAAGTTTGTTTTCAACTTCTTTTATTTTATCTGACATTTTCTTCATTAATTTAATAACGACATTTTTTAATTTACTTTAAAAACTGAGCCAGGGACGGGATTCGAACCCGTGACCTCCGCATTACCAGAGCGGTGCTCTAACCACCTGAGCTACCCTGGCAAAAATATTTTTATAATTATAAAGCATCTTATTGAAAAATTTAACTATTTATCTTCTTTTAGATCGAACAAAAGGGGTGATGCTAAAAAAATAGAAGAATATGTTCCGATAATAATTCCTATTTGAATTGAAAGAAGAAATGCTTTTAAATCAGAAATTAAAAATGTTAAAGGAAATACAGATAAAACAGCAGTTAAGGAAGTAAAAAAAGATCTTCTAATGGTTTGATTTATGCTATCATTAAAAATTTGTTTATCTTTTTTCCCTGAAATTAAAATATTTTCCCTTAAACGATCAAAGACTACAATAGTATCATGGACAGAAAAACCTACGATAATAAGTAAAGCTGTTATGAATTTAATATCTAAATCAAATCCTAAAAATTTTGAAATTAAAACATAAAAACCAGTGGTTGTTAAAACATCGTGAAGTAAAGTAACTATCACTACAAAGCCTAAAACAAATAAGGAAAACTCCCTTTTTAACTTATAGAAAGCTAAAGCTACATAAAATCCTATAGCAAATAAAATAATTATTATCATCCATAATGATCTTTTCCTCAATTCTGAACTTAAATTACCGCTAATTGATTCAAATCTTATTTTTTTACTTGAAGGATCTTCCTTTAAAATCTCTTGCCATGCCAAACTTAAATCTTGACTACTTTTTAATAAAAAACCATCCTTTTGAGGATAAATTAAGGCTTTTAAAGATAATTTGTTAATTATTTCATAAACATTAGCTTTTGTTTTAACCTCTAAAATTTGACCACCGGTTAAATCAATACCAAAAGATGGAGAAAAAATATAAAAACTTAAAGCTCCAAACATAACAATTGAAAAGCTTAGAAAATAAAAATAAAATCTATTTTTTATAAAATCCATTTTTAAAATAAAAAGTTTCTAACAAATAACGACTAAAGAAAACAGCTGTCAAAAAACTTATCAAAACTCCAAAAAACAAAGTTAAAGCAAATCCTTTAACAAAAGAAGTTGCCAAAAAATACATAATCAAAGAAGAAATAATAGTAGTCATATTAGAATCTCTAATTGAAGGAAAGGCTCTTTTAAACCCTTCTTCAATGACTTGACTGTCTTTTAAATTTTTTGCCCTTTCTTCTTTCATTCTTTCAAAAATTAAAATATTAGCATCAACTGCCATACCCACAGCCAAAACCAAACCAGCAAGAGAAGCTAATGAAATTGTAACCCCTAGCATCTTATAAAGAGCCAAATTATAGAAAATAAAAAAAATCAAAGCTATATCAGCTAAAAATCCATTGAATTTATAAACAACAACCATAAAAATCAAAACTAACAATATTCCTAGTAAAGCCCCTTTTAAAGACAAATCAAGAAATTTTAGACCAAGCAAAGGATCAATTACAGACTCGCCTACTAGATAAATAGGAACAGGCAATGATCCTTGTTTTAATCTGTTAGCTAAAAGTTTTGCCTCTTGAAAAGAAAATTTGCCGTTACTATTAATTACTGCCTTACCATTAGTTATAACTTCCTTAACAATTGGAGCACTAATTATTTGATTATCTAAGAAAATAGCTATTGGCTTACCTAAATATTTTTCAGTTAAATTTTTAAAAATTAAAGAACCTTCTTTATTAAAAGAAAGCAAAACCACTGGCTCTAAAGAAACTGGGTCTTGGCTAACCTCGGCATTCTCTAAGTATCTACCTGTTAATCCTGAAGAAATAAAAGTTTTATCATCAATTGGAATTTTAAATTCTAAAAAAGGAGTCTCGCCTATAACTTTTTTAGCTTCTTCGGGATTTTTTATATTGGGTATTTCAATTAAAATTCTGCCTGATTCAGAAAAACTTACAAAATACTCTGCTACACCTAGAAAATTTATACGTCTCTCGATCATATCTTTTGTTTGTTCTAAAACCTGGCCTCTGTTACTATTCTTTGCTTTCTCAAAATCAATTTGATAAGTCAGGATTGTCCCCCCAGCTAAATCCATACCAAACGAAAAAGACTTCTTAAATCTTTCTGGTAAAAAGCTTATCTTATCTGAAAAAACTATAAAAATTGAAATTAAAAACATAATTAAAAATAGAATCTGTAAATTTTTCTTCATCTTTTAAATGGTGAAAAAATAAAATTAAAAAATTTGTTTAATAATCCGACTAACAAATTCCACAAAGCAATGATATCAATCCCAAAAACTTGTTTTAATCTAACCGAAACATCCGAAAATTTAATGCCCGTGGCTTCTTCGATAAAATTTATAAAATTCAACCATCCCTTTTTTAAAGTATTAAAAAAAATATCCCAGTTAAAAATTTTCTTTAAGCTATCTAAAAAACTTTTTGGCAAAAAAGAAAAAATCAATAAGATTATTATAAAATAAACGAGAAGTTTTATTAAATCAAACATTCTAAAATAAAAAATTATTTTTTAAGCAAATTAATAGCTTTGTCAATTAATTCAATGGTCCGGCTTTTGCCAAAAATCTCTGCTAAATCAAAAGGCGCAGGAGAATATTCTTTACCAGAAAGAGCAACTCTTAATGGCCAAAAATATTCTCCTTTGTCTTTAGAAAAAGACAACTCATCTAAAATTCTTTTTATATTTAAAGACTCAAATTTTTCTTCTTCCAAATTTGAAAGTTTATCTTTAATTTCTATCAAATTATTAATAATTTTTTTTTCATCGACCTGTTTCCATAAAAGCAAACCTTTTGGATAATCAAAATCTTTAAAGAAAAAATCAACAGATTCCAGTAAATTAGAAACCAGAAATGATCTTTCTTTAGCCAAATTAATAATTTTTAACAATTTTTCATAAGAATAAACCAAACCATTTTGACAAATTAAAGATATGCCATCAAATTTTCCATATAAAGAAAAATCAATCAAGGGTAAAATTTCTTCTGGATTTTTTTGTTTTAAATAATAACGATTTAAAAAATTAAGTTTAGATATATTAAAAACAGCAGGTGATTTATTTAACCTCTCTAATTTAAATTCCTTAACTGCTTCATCTATGCTGATAATTTCCCTATCTTTTTCTGGATGCCAACCTAATAAAATTATAAAATTTAAAATTGCCTCTGGCAAATAACCCTCTTTTTTATACTCAGAAATGCTTTTAGCTCCGTGCCTTTTTGAAAGTTTGCTTCTATCTTGACCTAAAACCAAGGGTAAATGAACAAAAATAGGCACCTGCCAGTCAAGATATTTATAAATAAGAATTTGTTTTGGAGTAGTTGAAATAAATTCTTCTCCTCTTATAACGTGGGTTATTCCTTGATAATGATCATCAACTGTATTAGCTAACAAATATAATGGTTCATTTTCATTTTTAGCTATTATAAAATCACCTACCTGAGACAAATCAATTTTAATTTCACCCCTTAAAAAATCATTAAAAACAAAAATTTTTTCAGGCGCACGGAGACGAATTACATATTGCATTTTTTTCTTTAAATTATCTCGCACCTCAGAATCCGTTAAATTTCTACATTTTCCACTATATCTAGGGGTCATTCCCCTTGTTAACTGTTCCTGCTTTCTTAATTCAAGTTCTTCTTTGCTACAAAAACAATAATAAGCTGACTTTTGATCTATAAGTTGTTTTATAACATTTTTATATAAATCGGTTCTTTCGCTTTGTCTTATAACTGGTTCATCCCATTTTAAATTCAACCAATTTAAATTTTCTAAAATATCATCTTCAAATTCTTTTTTAGATCTTTCTTTATCGGTGTCCTCTATTCTTAAGATAAAAACTCCATTTTGAGATCGGGCAAAAATAAAATTAAACAAAGCAGTCCTGGCACCTCCTAAATGTAGGTAACCAGTTGGAGAAGGAGCAAATCTAACTCTGACGGTCATTTTCAAGATTATAAAAATAATTAAAAATAATAATTACAATATGTTATTACAAAATAAATTATATTATATTTTTAAATTTTTTCTTAAATCTTATATTAAGAGATGGTTTCTATTGGGAAATATAAATAAAAAGTAGTGCCTTCGTTTTCTTTTGAATCAACTTTAATCTTAGCGCCGTATATATCTAAAATTTTCTTAACTTTATAAAGCCCGATACCAAAACCTGAGATGTTTAAATCTTTAGTTTTTTTAGATCTATAATATTTTTTAAAAATATTCGCCAAATCTTGTTCATTCATTCCTATCCCAGTATCTTTTATCATAAATTCTACATAAGGCCTTTTGGGAACCTTAGATATCTTTATCTCAACTAAGCCATTTTCTTTATTATATAAAACTGCATTTTCAAGTAAAGTAAAAATTGATATTAAAATAACTTTTTTATCAACAGAAATAATTCTAGATGTTTCCTCAATCTCAACTTGAATTTTTA
>Ga0068705_10000076_pt1 | contig 45935 bp, 46 predicted proteins | sample YNPMSTMetaG_FD_65631 | JGI IMG/M metagenome (GOLD analysis project Ga0068705, IMG submission 65631) | Anoxygenic and chlorotrophic microbial mat microbial communities from Yellowstone National Park, USA - YNP MS-T MetaG | ecosystem: Environmental > Aquatic > Thermal springs > Hot (42-90C) >... | reverse complement strand
AGGCCGGCCGGGCGGGCGGCATGCTCTGATGCTTGAGGAGGACCGTCCGATGCCCGATACGCTGCCTGATCACCCCGTGCTCTGGTTTGACGAGGTCGGTGCTGCCGACGTCGCTCGCGTCGGCGGTAAGAACGCCTCGCTTGGCGAGATGATTCGGTCCCTTTCCGCCGCTGGGGTAGCGGTGCCGCCTGGCTTCGCCACCACCGCTGCGGCGTTCCGCGACTATGTCGCCGCCAACGGAATCGGGCCACGCCTTGCCGAACGGCTCGAGGCCTTCCACGCGGGCCGGGCGAGCCTTGCCGAGACCGGCGCGGCGATACGCCGTCTGTTCCTTGACGGCCAGTTCCCCGAGGCCACCGCTCGCGCGATCGCCGACGCCTATCGCCGGCTCGGCGAACGGGTGGGCACGCCCGAGCCCGCCGTCGCCGTCCGCTCCTCCGCCACCGCCGAGGACCTGCCCACCGCTTCCTTCGCCGGCCAGCAGGAGACCTTCCTCAACGTCGTCGGCGCCCGCGCCCTGCTCGAGGCCTGCCGGCACTGCTTCGCCTCTCTCTACACCGATCGCGCCATCAGCTACCGCGAGCTTCAGGGCTTCGCGCACGAGAAGGTGGCGCTCTCGGTCGGCGTGCAGGTGATGGTCCGGGCCGATCGCGGGGCCGCAGGGATCATGTTCACCCTCGACACGGAGAGCGGCTTCCCGGGCGTCGTCGTGATCTCCGCCAACTGGGGCCTCGGCGAGCCGATCGTTCAGGGGGCGGTGAACCCTGACCGCTATCTCGTCTTCAAGCCGCCGCTCGCCGACCCGGCGAAGACCCCCATCCTCGATAAGCGCTGCGGCGAGAAGCGGGTGAAGATGGTGCTTGCCGAGGGCGGCTCGGCCCGAACCGCGACGGTCGAGACCACCGCACGCGAGCGCAACCGCTTCGTTCTCGACGATGCCGAGATCCTCACCCTCGCCCGCTGGGGGGTGGCGATCGAGCGGCACTACGGGCGGCCGATGGACATCGAGTGGGCGAAGGACGGGGTGACGGGAGCGCTCGCGATCGTCCAGGCGCGGCCGGAGACGGTCCACTCGGCGCGCAGCGGCGCGACGCTGAAGACCTGGCGTCTGAAGGGCAAGGGGCGGGTGCTCCTGCGCGGCGCCGCGGTCGGAGAGGCGATCGCCTCCGGCCCCGCGCGGCTCGTGCGCGACCCGGCGGCGAGCGAGGACTTCCCCGAAGGCGCGGTTCTGGTCGCGGAGGCGACCGACCCGGACTGGGTGCCGCTGATGAAGAAGGCCGCCGCGATCGTGACCGACCAGGGCGGGGCGACAAGCCATGCCGCGATCGTCAGCCGCGAGCTCGGCCTGCCGGCGGTGGTCGGCACCGGGGCGGCGACGACGACGCTCGCGGACGGCGAGATCGTCACCGTCTCCTGCGCCGAAGGCGACGAGGGGCGGGTCTATCAGGGGGCGATCCCCTTCGAGGCGACGGAGCTCGACCTCGGCGCGATCCCCCGCACGCGCACGGCGCTGATGCTGAACATCGCAACCCCCGCCTCGGCCCTGCGCGCCTGGAGGCTGCCCGCGAAGGGGGTGGGGCTCGCGCGGATGGAGTTCATCATCTCCGCCGTAGTGCGCGCCCACCCGATGGCGCTTCTCCATTTCGACACGCTAACGGATCGTTCCGCCAAGGCCGAGATCGCGAGGCTCGCGCGCGGCTGGCCGGACAAGGCCGCGTATTTCGTCTCGACACTCGCGCGCGGAGTCGCGCGCATCGCCGCCCCGCTCCACCCGAAGCCCGTGATCGTCCGCCTCTCCGATTTCAAGAGCAACGAATACGCCCATCTTGTCGGCGGGGCGGCCTTCGAGCCCGAGGAGGAGAACCCGATGCTCGGGCTGCGCGGTGCGGCACGCTACTACTCCGCCCGCTACCGCGAGGGCTTCGCGCTCGAGTGCCGCGCGATGCGGATGGCGCGCGAGGAGATCGGCCTCGACAACATCATCCTGATGGTCCCCTTCTGCCGCACCCCGGCCGAGGCGGACCGCGTGCTCGCGCTGATGGCAGAGGAGGGGCTGAGGCGCGGCGAGGGGGGGCTTCAGATCTACATGATGTGCGAGATCCCCTCGAACGTGATCCTCGCCGAGGAGTTCGCCAAGCGCTTCGACGGGTTCTCGATCGGCTCGAACGACCTCACCCAGCTCGTGCTCGGCGTGGATCGCGACTCGGCGGAGCTGCGCGGGCTGTTCGACGAGCGCGACCCGGCGGTGAAGGCAATGATCGCGGATGTGATCCGGCGCGCCCACAAGGCCGGCGTGAAGGTCGGCCTCTGCGGCGAGGCGCCCTCGAACCACCCGGACTTCGCCGCCTTCCTCGTCGACTGCGGGATCGACTCGATCTCGCTCAACCCAGACGGCTTCGTCGCCGCCGCCCAAGCCGTGGCGGAAGCCGAGGCGCGCCAGGGCGGAGGCGCTGGCGCGGCCGCTTCCCTTCAGAGCCCGTAGCGGGCGAAGGCGGCGCGCTCGGCGATGATGTCGGCGGCGGCCTGGGCAAGACTGTCCGACCCTGGAAACAAACGTGTCCAGAACGGACGGCGCGGCGCGCCGAACACCGCGAACCGCACCTTCTCCCCGTGACGCTCCCGCATCGTCGCCCGCAGCTCGCCGATGCCGTCGGCAAGCCCGAGGGCGACGGCGCGACGGCCGGTCCAGAACTCGCCCGAGAACAGCTCCTCCTCCGATGCCCTGAGACGGTCGCCCCGGCGGGAGCGCACCCAGGCCTTGAAGCTCTCGTGGATGTCGGCCTGGACCGCGCGCAGCCGTGCGACCTCCTCCTCCCGCTCCGGGCCGAAGGGGTCGAGCAGCATCTTGCGCGCCCCGGCCGTGTAGACGCGCCGCTCGACGCCGATCCGGGCAAGCGCGCGGGCGAAGCCGAACCCGGCCGAGACGACGCCGATCGAGCCGAGGATCGAGCTCTCGTCGCAGAGGATCTCGTCGCCCGCGCAGGCGAGCCAATAGCCCCCCGAGGCGCCGACGTCCTGCACGAAGCTTGTCACACGCACCTTCTTCTCTTCGGCGAGCGCGCGGATCCGCTGGGCGATCAGGCTCGACTGCACGGGCGAGCCGCCAGGGCTGTTGATCGCAAGCGCCACCTCGGCGAGCCGCCGCACCTCGAAGGCGCGCGCGATCGGCTCGGCCATGGTTTCGAGCGAGAGCGCGCCGGTGCGTAAGCCCCCCGGCGGGGAGATCAGCCCGGCAAGCCGGATCACGCCGACGACGGGCGAGCGGGTGAGAAGCCCGGGAAGAGAGAGCCCTGCCATGGCGGCATAGATGCCGACGCGGCGCCGGACGACAAGGCGAGTTCCGCTCCAGGGCGCGATCGGCTACAGGCCGACCATGCACGACGGCAACGACGACGCCACCATCCGCCGCATCCTCTCGACCGCGCGGCGGATCGCGCTCGTCGGCGCCTCGGCGAAGCCCGACCGCCCCTCGCACCGGGTCATGCTCTGGCTGCTTGCCCGCGGCTGGGAGGTCGTTCCCGTCAATCCCCTTCTCGCGGGCGAGGCGATCGCAGGCCACACCGTCTTCCCCTCGCTCGCCGACGTGCTGGGGCGGATCGACCTCGTCGACATCTTCCGACGCAGCGAGGAGGCAGGGGCGGTTGTGGACGAGGCGATCGCGCGCGGCGCACGCGCGGTGTGGATGCAGCTCGGCGTGGTCGATCCTGCCGCCGCCGCCCGCGCCCGCTCAGCCGGCCTCGACGTGGTGATGGACCGCTGCCCAGCGATCGAAGGGCCACGCCTCGGCGTCCTCGGCCCGCTCCGATGACGCGTGTGTGACGAACGCCCAAGGCCGCTTGAACGGTGCCACGGCACGGGCCACCTCGGGCGCACATGCAGGGAGAGCAGGCATGACGAACGAGGAACGCGATCTGATCACGAACTTCGTCACCCGCACGGTGCAGGCCGGCGGCGAGACCATCGACCCCGAAGCCGATGCGCTGCTCAAGGAGCTGTTCGAGAAGCACCCGGAGGCGCGTTACCGGATCACGCAGCTTGCCTTCTTCCAGGAGCACGCGCTTGCCGAGGCGCGGAACCGGATCGCCGAGCTCGAGCACCAGGCGAACCAGCCGAAGGGGCTGTTCGGCGGCCTGTTCGGCGCCGGCCAGAGCGTGCCGCCGGCGCCTGTGCATGCTCCGGGCTACCGGCCTGGGCTGTTCGACCAGGGCCGCCCCGGCTTCCTCGGCACGGCCGCGAGCACCGCCATAGGCGTGATGGGTGGAATCCTGCTCGGCAGCGCTCTTGCCTCGATGCTCGGGCTCGGCGGGGCCGCCCAGGCGGCGGAGCCGCCCACCGAACTGCCGGAGCCCTCGGGCTTCGACAGTGCCGTGTTCGACGAGGACGAGCTTCTCTGACGGGAGGGCGGCGGCGGGGGAAAGCTTCCTCCGCGCGCACCCCGGCCGGGGGGTGGGCTCCACGCCTCGGTCCTGCTCCGGCCGGTCTGCGTGATCGTTCTCACGCCGTCGGCTGATTTCCGGCCGCGGCGATCTGCCGTAGGCTCGGGGGATGCGCGCCGCGACCGACGAGCCGCCGAAGCCAGCCTCGGCCGATGCCGTGGTGATCGCGCTGATCGGCGCGGCGCACTTCATCAGCCACTTCACCATTCTCGCGATCCCGCCGCTCTTCCCGATGATCCGGGAGGACCTCGGCGTCTCCTATGCGACGCTTGGCGGCGCGGTCGCGCTGCTCTCCGCCGTCACCGCTCTCGGGCAGACGCCGATCGGCGTCTGGATCGACCGAACCGGCGCGGCGCCGTGGCTCGCCGGCGGCACCGCGCTGATGGGGCTTGCGAGCATCGCCATGGGCCTGGCGCCGGGCTGGTGGATCTTCATCGCCGCCGCCCTCGTCTCCGGGCTCGGCAATGCGACCATCCACCCGGCCGACTACGCGATCCTCTCGGGCTCCGTGAGCCAGAACCGCATGGGGCGGGCCTTCTCGCTGCACACGGCTTCGGGCTATGCCGGGTTCGCGGCAGCGCCTGCGGTTGCGATCGGCCTCGAGGCGCTGGTCGGCTGGCGTGGGGCGCTGATCGTGGTCGGGCTGCTTTGCCTGCCCGTGGCGGCGGCGCTTCTATGGTTCGCGCCGGCCCTCAGGAGCGAGAGGGCGCGCCGGGAGGGCGCGGCAAGCAGCCCCGTCACCGTGCTCACGGCACGGCCGATCCTGCTCCTGTTCGCCTTCATGACGCTTCTCGCCATGGGCGGCTCCGGCGTGCAGACCTTCCTCGTCACGGTCCTGCCGCTCGTGCACGGGGTGAGCGTGCCGGCCGCTGCGACGGCGCTGACCGCCTGGCTTCTGGGCAGCACCGCAGGAACGCTCGCGGGCGGCTGGCTCGCCGACCGCACGAGCCGCCACGCCGCGACGGTCGGGGTGATGCTCGTCGGCTGTGCGGCGCTCGTCGCCTCGCTCGGCCTCCTGCCGATGGGGGCGCTCGGGCTGGTTGCCACTGCGGCGATCGCCGGCGTGATGCTCGGCGTGCTGATGCCCGCGCGCGACATGCTGGTGCGCAAGGCCGCCCCCCCGGGAACTGCGGGCCAGGTGTTCGGCTTCGTCTCGGCCGGGCTGCCGCTCGGCCAGGCGATCGTCCCCGCCCCGCTCGGCGCGCTCATCGATCTCGGCCTGCCCGGGCTGAGCCTCGTCGCCTCCGCCCTCTGCCTTGCCGGGGCCGTGCTCGCGGCCGGAACGGCGCAGGCCGCGCGCGACGCCGCCGCACCAGCACGCTGACTACCAGTAGTTCACCCGCTGCCAGACGGCGACCACCTCGTCGCCACCATCGAGCACATGATAGGCCGGATAGGCAGCAGCGGTCAGGCAGGCATGGTTCGGCAGGACGCGCAGCTTCGCCCCGACGGGCAGGCGCTCGAAGGGCAGCGGCCGGTCGCTTTCGACCACGGCATGCTCCTGCCAGGTGCGGCGGATGATCGCCCTGCCGAGGCTCGGCCGGCCCTCGAGATCGACCACGAGGCCGAAGCCGTAGTCTTCCGGTGCGGCTTCGGTGCTGCGGTCCTTCGAGAGGGCGAGCGCGCCGGCATCGAGAAGGAGGCGGTTCTGTTCCGGGCGACGCCCGATCACCGAGGCGAGTACCGAGACGGCGATGTGCTCGAGCGCGCTGGTGTGGATCTGGCACTGCAGCAGATCGCCGAACATGTAGACGCCGGCGCGGAGCTCGGTGATGCCCTCAAGTCGTTCCGCATGCAGCGCTGTGGGCGAGGAGCCCATCGAGACGATCGGCACCTCAAGCCCCGCGGCGCGCACGCGCGCGGCCGCCGCGACCAGCCCCGCGCGCTCGGCCTCCGCGATCGCCGCGAGCTCGGCCACGCTCCGCCCCGCATAGGAATGGCCAGCGTGGGCGAGGAGCCCGGCGAAGCGCGTCCCAAGCCGTTGCGCGATGGCGACAAGGCGCGCGTCATCCGGCGCAATCCCGCCGCGGTGCTCGCCGGCATCCACCTCGATCAGCGCGCCCAGGCGGCCCGGGTGCGCGGCGATCGCCTCGGCGACGTCGAGGTCATCGGTGATCACCTTCACGTCGGCCCCGCGGGCGTTCAGTGAGGCGACCGCGTCGAGCTTCTGCGGCGTGATGCCGACGGCGTAGATCTGGTCGCGGAACCCGGCCTCGGCGAAGGCGCGGGCTTCGGCGAGCGTGCTGACGGTGATGCCGCCCGCTTGGCCCTCGGTCGCAAGGCGCGCGACCTCGACCGACTTCGCCGTCTTGAGATGGGGGCGGAGCGACACGCCGTGCCGCGCCGCAGCCGTGGCCATGGCCGCGAGGTTGCGCCGGAGCTTCGGCAGATCGAGCAGAAGCGACGGCGTGGGGAGGTCCGCGATCCGCATCAGGGCCGGCAGAGCTCGCGGGTGGGGGGGAGCGCGAGGTGGGGCATCGTCAGATCGTTCCGGTTCTGGTTTGCCGGCGCGTTCGAGCGTGGCGCGGCACGGCTCAGAGGCGCAGGTCGGCCGGCGACCAGGTGACGTTCTCGTCGAGCGGGATCACCGGCCGCGGCAGGCGCTTCCAGGTGAAGCGGGAGAGGATCGGCGAGGTGAGGCCCGGCGCGTCCACCTCGGTGATCCGGTCATTGCCGAAGAACTCGTCGAAGCCGGCGCGGAAATGCCCGCGCGACTTCACCACCACCGACCGCGCCGCGCGGATGTCGAGGCCGAGCATCTCGAAGAAGGCAGGGTCGGCGCACTGCGTGCGGTTGGAGACGACGACGATGGTGAGCCCCGCCACACGAAGCGCTGCCGAAGGCCCGAGCCGCATCTCGCGGCCGGCGAAGATGCCGCGCCGTCCGACCACGTGACCGTCTCCGAGCGCGACCACCTCGGCCTCCGCCTCGAGCGGCTTCGAGAACGTGTTGGTCTCCGCGGTGTTGAACCGGGCGGTGAAGCGCGCGCCGAGGCCGAGCCGGTGCGCCTCGGCCGCGAGCGGGGCGTCGTTGATGAGGCCGACGAGCGCGTCCTGAACGCCCGCCTTGAGGAAGGCCTCGATGACCCACATCGTGTTGCCGCGTCCGCCCCCGCCCGGATTGTCGGCGACATCGGCGAAGCACTGGGCGGGCTTCCCCGGATCGGCGCCGGTCGCAAGGGCGAGCGCGGTTGCGTCCTCGAGGCTTGTGAGCCGCGGGCGGAAGCGCTCGCGGTTCGTCCAGCCGAGCTCGGCGATCTCGACGGCGAGCGCCTCTGCCTCCTCTGCGTCTCCCTCGCGCGCGGTGACGACGACGGCAAGCCCGTTCTTCGACGTGTCGGAGTAGGCGAAACCGCCCATCACAGAGACGTTCATGATCCGCCCGGCACAATCGCTCTCGGCGGCACGCCTCTGGCCGAGATCGATCATCTCGCCGAAAGGACGGTCGGTCGCGTCGGGGCCGGTGAGCATCGTCGTCGTCGGCGGAACGATCGGCAGGCGGATGAAGCGCCGGACGGTGCGCGTGCCGCGCAAGAGCGCGCGCAGGTGAACCGCTGCCTCCTCGCCGCGCTCGCGCATGTCGATGTGCGGATTGGTGCGGTAGCCGACCAAGACATCGGGGTTCGCGACCATCGCCTCGGAGACGTTGGCGTGCAGGTCGAGGGTCGCGACGATCGGCACGTCCGGGCCGACGACCGAGCGCACCATCGCGCAGAGATCCCCGTCCGGGTCCTCGCGGGCGGTGGTCAGCCCCGCTCCATGCAGGCAGAGGTAGACGCCGTCGAGCGGCCTCGCCGCCTCGAGCCCCTTGCGCCAGATCGCCATCATTTCAGCGAACAGCGGCTCCTCGACCGGCCCGTTCGGCTCGGCCATCGCAAGCAGGATCGGCACAGGCTGCCAGGGGCCGGTCGCGTCCATCGCGGCGTAGAAACCCGCCGTCTCGGGCAGTGCCACCGGTGTGGCGGAGCGCGCATCCGCCGTGATCGCGTCGCGTTCGAGCCACACAGAGGCCTCGAAATCCGCCCGTGTGGCCGGCGGGGCGAAGGCGTTGCACTCGATCGAGAAGCCGAGCACGGCGATGCGCGGCGGCGGCCCCTTGGCCATGCTCTCAGACCTCCATCCCCATCAGCGCCGCGATCCGCTGCGTCGCCTTGAGCCCCGTGCCGGTGAGCACGAGAACCGTGGTCTCCTCAGGGCCGATCGTTCCGTCAAGGAGCAGGTTGGCGAAGGCAGCGGCGGTGGTCGCGCAGGTCGGCTCGACATAGAGGCCGCTGCGGGCAAGAGCGAACAGGGCGGCCTCGATCTCGGCTTCCGTCACCGTAACCGCCGCGCCGCCCGAGCGCCGGATCGCCCCGAGCACCTCGGCGAGGCGTATCGGATGTGCGATCGCGCTTCCCTCGGCGATGGTGGATGCGATCGTGCAGGGAACCGGCGCATCCGAGCCGGCGGCGAAGGCGGCCGCGATCGGCGCGACATTCGCCGGCTGCACGGCGAACAGGCGCGGCAGGCGGTCGATCTCGCCTGCACGCAGCAGTTCGCCGAAGCCGAGGTCGCAGCCGAGCACGTTCGAGCCTGCGCCGCAGGGGATGATCACGTTGTCGGGCGCGCGGAAGCCGAGGTCTTCCCACAGCTCGTAGGCGAGCGTCTTCGTTCCCTGCAGGAAGAACGGGTGCCAGTTGTGGCTCGCGTAGAAGATCGTTTCGGCGCGGGCGAGGGCGGCCTCGGCACAGTCCTGCCGCGTGCCGGGGACGAGCTCGATCGTCGCGCCGGCGGCCTTCATCTGCACGATCTTCGCGGGCGACGTCGAGGCGGGGACGAGGATCGTCGACGCCATTCCAGCCGCCGCCGCGTACGCCGCGATGGCCGCACCGCCATTGCCGGAGCTGTCCTCGAGCACGGCGGTGACCCCTTGCGCGCGCAGCGCCGTGAGCATCACCGAGGCGCCGCGATCCTTGAAGCTGCCGGTGGGGGCGAACCACTCGAGCTTGAGATGCGCGCGCGCGCCGGCGACCTCGCGCACGATCAGCGGCGTGCAGCCCTCGCCGAGGCTGACCGGTTCGACATCGTCCGCAACCGGCAGGGCGCGGCGATAGCGCCAGAGGCTTCGCGTGCCGCTTGCGATCTCGCGCCGCGTGATCCCGGGCATCGGGGTGAGCATCAGCGGCGCCCCGTCATCGGCGCGCCAGCGCGGCGGGTCGACCGGCCAGGTCCGCCCGGATCTTGGATCGAGGTAGCGCGGGGAGATCGAGGTCGGGGCGGGCATGGGCGGCGAAGGCTTGCCCAAGCGGCCGCCGCTTGCAAGGCTCGGGCGAGGTGAGGGGATCGAACCATGACGGACGTCGTCGCACTCGCGCGCGATCTCGTTGCGCTTGACAGCCGCTCGAGCCAATCGAACCGGGCTGTCGCCGACCGGATCGAGGCCGAGCTTGGGGGCTTCGAGATCGAGCGGCTCGACTTCACCGACCCGGCAGGGGTGGCGAAGCGCGCCCTCGTCGCGCATCGCGGGCCAATGCGGCCCGGGGTGGCGTTCAGCGCCCACATGGACACGGTTCCCGCCACCGGCTGGACGACCGACCCGTGGTCCCCCTCGATCCGCGACGGGCGGCTCGAGGGCCTTGGCGCCTGCGACATGAAGGGGCCGCTCGCGGCGAGCATCGCCGCCGCCAAAGCCGCTCCGGAGGGGCTGCCGGTGACACTTCTCTTCACCTTCGACGAGGAGACGACGAAGGCGGGCGCGCGGCTGATCGCCGAGCAGAGCGCGCTCGCGCGACGTGCCGCGCCGAAGGGGATTGTCGTGGTCGAGCCGTCGGGGATGCGCTGCGTGCGCGGGCACCGCGTGCACGTGCAGTTCACCGCGACCGCCTTGGGCGTGCAGGCGCACTCCTCCACCGGCGAGGGTGTGAACGCCAATCTCGCGCTGATCCGCTTCCTGCACGCCATCCTGCCGGTGCATGACCGGCTGCGCACCGACCCTGCCTGGCAGGACCCGGCCTATTCGCCGCCCTTCAGCGACTTCAACATCGTCATCGACAACCACGGCACGGCGGCGAACGTTACGGTGGCGCGCGCCACCGCCCACATCAAGTTCCGCTACTCCCGGCGTGTGGATCCGATGCCGATCGTCGCAGCGGTGCGCGAGGCGGCCTCGCGCCACGGCATCACGCTCGAGGAGGCCTGGGAAGGCACACCACCCGAACTCGCGGAGGACCATCCGCTCGTCGCCGCCGCGGTGGCGGTGACCGGCCATCCCGCCACCACCGCGCCTTACGGCACCGATGCTGTGGAGCTTCAGGCGATCGCCCCCTGCATCGTGCTCGGCCCGGGCGACGTTTCGGAGGCGCATCGCCCTGGCGAGGGCATCGCGCTCGCCGAACTCGAGGCGGCTCCGGCCACGCTTGTGGCGCTTGCCGAGCGCGTCGCTGCGCTCTGAGCGGAACGCGCCCCTCTTCGCGGCGATTCAGAGCCAGCCCTTGCGGCGGAAGGACCAGAGCGGGGCGACGGCGGAGAACACCATCAGCCCGAGTGCCAGGGGGTAGCCGAGCGTCCATTGCAGCTCCGGCATGACCTCGAAGTTCATGCCGTAGATCGAGGCGACAAGCGTCGGCGGCAGGAACACCACCGCGACGACCGAGAAGGTCTTGATGATCGCCGACTGCTCGATATTGATGATGCCGAGCACGGCATCGAGCAGGAAGGTGGCCTTGTCGTTGAGGAACTTGCCGTGGTCCATCAGGCTGCGCACGTCGCGCGCGAGCGTCTTGATCCTGCCCTTGGTCTCGCGGCGTATGCAGCTGTCGCTCTCGGCAGCGATGAAGGCGAGGATCCGGGAGAGGCCAAGCAGCGTGTCGGAGGTGCGGGCGGTGATCTCACCCACCGTGCCTAGGGCGATCAGCGCCTCCTTCAGCGCCTGTTCCTTCTTCGACGCGACCTCCTTGCTCCGGGCGGCGCGGAACGCGGCCTGGCTCGTGCGGTCCATGTCGGCGCCGATGCGCTCGAGGATGTCGGCGAGCCGGTCGACCACCTGTTCGAACAGGCCGAGCATCACCCCGTCCGCCGTGCTCGCGAGGGAGGGGTTCTTGGCCGCGCGCGCGGCGAACACGCCGAAGGCCTTGGGCGTGGCGTGGCGGATCGTGACAAGGCAGTGGGTGGTCAGCACGAAGGTGATCGGCGTGGAGCCGACCTCGCCGGTGTCGGCGCCATGGAGGAAGTTCGCCGTCATGAACAGAACGTCGCCCTCGCGGTAGAGCCGGGAGGAGGCCTCGATCTCCTGCATCTCCTCGCGCGTCGGCAGCTCGACACCGATCAGCTGCTCGACGAGCCGCTCCTCCTGGAGCGTGGGCTGCATCAGGTCGATCCAGATCGGCAGGGCGGACGGAGTCGCGGCGGCCTCTCCCGGCCCCGGCGGGACCGGCAACAGGTCGCCCACGCGCATCTACCCGGCCTCGACCCTATAGGTGGTGATCATCACGCTCGTCCCCTGCCGCCCGGGCCGGCAGCCCGGGGCGCTTGGTTCTCGCCGGGCTGGACGCGGCGGGTCAAGCGCAGACGCCGACCGCGCTTGGGCGGTCACAAGAGCTCGGCCACCGCCCTGCCGAGGCCGATGATCGCAAGGACGATCGCGAGGTCGATCGCGATCGCGGCGAGCATCACGAGGATCGAGGGGAGGAACAGGCGCCGGTCGGCCTCGATGAGCGCGACCGAGGTGAGCACGATGGCAAGAGCCGGGGCGGGGTTGCCGAACGGGATCGGCAGCGCGAGCAGCACCGCGTTGACGGCGATCAGGAGCGCGGCCGGGATCTCGACGGCGCGGTTCGGCAGCCTCAGCGTGCCGGGGCGCGTGAAACGCTCGAGCCTCTGAAGCCACGGCTCTGCCCGCAGCATCACCGCCTCGAACCCGGCGCGCGGGAAGGAGCGGTCGCGGATGAACCGCGGCAGCACCGGCTCGGGATAGCCCGCGAGCATCATCAGCGCGAGGAGGATGATCGGTGTGCCGAGGACGCCGGAGAGGCCAGGGATCGGCACCGGAATCAGGTTCGGCAGGGCAAGGGCGAGCATCACGAGGCCGTAGCCGCGGTCGCCGAGAGCGGCGAGGAGCTCGCCGATGCTGATCCGCTCCGCAGGCCAGGCGCGGGCGAGATCGAGCAGGAGCGCAGAGGCGCGCCGAGGCGGCTCCGCCTTGGCCTGGGCCGGATGCTCTCCCGCCTCAGGCGGGGGCATCACCGCGCCGGCCGGCACGCCACTGCCAGAGCAACACGGCCCCACCGAGGGCGATGCCGGCGAGGTCGGTCTTCGCCTCGGGGACGATGCACATCAGCGCCGCCGCACCGACGACGAGCCTGAGCGGCGCGGCAAGGGGGCCCAGCATGTAGCCTTCCGTCGCGAAGGCGAGCAGCACGACCCCCGCCATCGCGGTGAGGAAGGCCTGAAGCACGTCGGCGGCGGCTCCTTGCGCGAGCAGAACGGGATTCATGTAGAACATGTAGGGCACGAGGAAGGTCGCCATGCCGAACTTGACCGCCTTGAGGCTGGTGCCCCAGAGGCTGCCGCGGGCGAGACCGGCGGCGGCGAAGGAGGCGAGTGCGACCGGCGGGGTGATGGCCGACAGAACCGCGTAATAGAAAATGAACATGTGGGTGACGAGCGGCGGCACGCCCATGCGGATCAGCCCAGGCGCCACCACCGCCGCGGCGAGCGCATAGGCCGCCGTGGTCGGCACACCCATGCCCAGGATCAGCGCCACCACGGCGGCGAAGCTGATCGCGAGGATTGGCACGTCGCCGCCGAGGGCGAGCAGGATCGAGGCGAAGCGGCCGCCGATGCCGGTGAGCCCGATCACGCCCGCGACGATTCCCGCCGTGGCACAGACGGCGATCAGCTGCAGCGCCTCTCGCGACCCGCTGGCGAGCGCCTCGGCGATCGCGCGGAAGAGCTCGCCACCTGCGCCCGCGACGGCGGCGATCGGGCTCTGCCGCTGCAGCACGAGCCGGTGCGCGAGAAAGGTCACGGCCATGATCACGATCGTCGCGGCGATCCCGAGCCCGGCCGCGCGGAAGGGCGAGAACCCCGAAAAGAGCACGACGATCAGGATCACGAGCGGCGAGAAGAGGTAGAGCTTCTTGAGGAGCGGCAAAAGCGGCGGCAGCTCCTCGCGCGGCAGGCCGCGCAGCTTCGCCTTCAGCGCGTGCAGGTCGGCGTGGGTGAAGCAGGCGATGTAGTAGAGGACGGCCGGGATCAGCCCGGCGACCAAAATCTCCTGATAGGGGCGTCCGAGCACTTCGGCCATGATGAAGGCGCCCGCGCCCATCACGGGGGGCGCGATCTGCCCGCCCGTCGAGGCGGTCGCCTCCACGGCGCCGGCAGTGTCGGGGTCGTAGCCCGCGCGCTTCATCATCGGGATGGTGAAGGTGCCGGAGGCGACCACGTTCGCGACCGATGAGCCGGAGACGGTGCCGAACATGAAGGATGAGATCACCGCCACCTTGGCAGGGCCACCCCTCGCCCAGCCGACCAGCGACATCGCGAGATCGTTGAAGTAGTCGCCCGCCTTCGAGGCCTGAAGGAAGGCGGCGAAGGTGACGAACATGATGATGAAGGTGGCCGAGACCGAGGTGGTGATGCCGAAGATCCCCTCGGTGCCGGCGATGAAGTTCACCGCCTCGCGCCAGGGCACGCCTCGATGGTAGAGCGCCCCGGGAAGCAGAGGTCCCGCGAAGATGTAGGCGAGGAACACGGCGGCGATGATCGGCATCGCAAGCCCCGCCGTGCGCCGGGTGAACTCGAGCAGGATCGCGAGCGCGGCGAGGCCGACGACGGTGTCGCGCAGGTTCGGCCCGATGAAGGACCGCAGCTCGATCCCGTCGGCGTCCAGCATGAAGTGGAACACCACCCCGATCGACGCGGCCATGAGAAGCCAGTCGTACCAGGCGATCCGGTCGAGCCGTGACCGCGGGGAGGCGGCGAAGGTGGCAAGCCCGATCGCCGCGCCGCAGAACACGTGCAGCGCGCGCGCCGTCAGCGGGTCGATCGGGGAGACAAGCAGCACCCAGAGATGGAAGGCGACGAAGGCGATCCCCGCCCACCGCAGCGCGAGGCCGACCGGCCCGCGAAGCACGCGTCGGCTCGAGGCGGACTCCATGTCCTCGATGCGCCTCGTCTCGGAGGCGGCGACCGCCTCGCGCTCTCCGGTCCCTGGCGGCGCTTCGCCCGCGCGCGTGGACGCCCCACTCCTCATCCGCCCCCCCCTCACGCGACGGCCCGCTGCCCCTGGGCGCGAAGGTCAGCGCCGGCGCGACGCGGGCTCTTCTGCCACGAGGTCACACTAGATGGGGGTGCGCGGGCTGCGCAACGCGCAACAGCACGCCGTTCGGAGGTCGATCGGGCCGTCGCTCTCCCCGCGCGCGGGCGGCGCCTCCATGAGATCCTCCTTCAGCGGGGGGAGGTGCGTTGCCCCGCCCGGGCGGGGGCGGCGCTCCAGCCGCTGCCTTACCCGCGAGGGGCGGAGGAGGTCTCGGTCGTGCGGGCGGTGGCCTGAGCCTCCGGCCCGGCGAGGCTTCCGGCGGGCTTCTGGTCAGCCGCCGTATCGGCCGGCTTCTCGTCTTCCTTGATGTTCTGCTTGAAGGACTTGATGCCCTTCGCGAGGTCACCCATCAGGCTGCTGATCTTGCCGCTGCCGAACAGCAGCAGGATGACCAAGAGCACGACAAGCCAGTGCCAGATGCTGAAAGTCCCCATCCTGCGTGCGTCCGTCCTGCGCCGTTTGCGTTCTGGTGGTTCGCCCGGGCCGGCCCCTGCCGAACCCGGCCGCTGATGTGGTGGGGACAGTAGCGGAAAGGAACCCCCCGGCAAAGGGCGGGAGCGCAGCCGCGCGTCCGGTTGGCGTTTGCAGGCAGGGGTTGCAACAGGGGAAGCGCTTCACCACTTCGCGAGGCTGGGTCCGGGCCCCTCTGGCGGGAGGGTCCGGCGTGGCCGCTGCGCCCAGGCCGCGCCCGGAGACCGCGATGTCGGACCATCCGGCGGGCACCCGCCTCACTGGTCATTCGTCGCGGCGCGCGTGGAGTGGAGCCTCGTGTCGGCACCGTGGTGGTTCTGGGTCGCGTTCAACGCGTTCATCCTGTTCCTGCTTCTGCTCGATCTCGGCGTGCTGACGCGGCGCGACCGGCCGATCCCGGTGAAGGAGGCGCTGCTCCGGTCAGGCGCGTTCTTCACGCTCGCGATGATCTTCTGCGCCGGTTTGTTCGCCCTCTACGGCGAGACGCCCGAGGAACGCAGCCAGAAAGGCTTCGAATTCCTCACCGGCTATTTGATCGAGTGGTCGCTCTCGGTCGACAACATCTTCGTCTTCATCCTGATCTTCAGCCATTTCCAGGTGCCCGCGGCGGTGCAGCACCGGGTGTTGTTCTGGGGCATCATCGGCGCGCTCGTGATGCGCGGCACGCTGATCCTGCTCGGCACGACGCTGATCCAGCACTTCCAGTGGATCATGATCGGGTTCGGCCTGTTCCTGATCTGGAGCGGGTGGAAGATGCTGAAGGCGGTGGACGAGGAGCCCGACCTCGACAACAACCGCATCTTGCTGTGGATGAAGTCGCGGTACAGAGTGACCGAGACCTATGTGAAGGACCATTTCTATGTCCGCCGGGATGGCGTTCTCTATTTCACCCCCCTGGCCCTCGTCCTCGTGCTGATCGAGACCACCGACCTCGTCTTCGCGCTCGACAGCATTCCCGCGATCTTCGCCATCACCTCCGACCCGTTCATCGTCTACACGGCGAACGTGTTCGCGATCCTGGGCTTGCGCGCGATGTATTTCGCTCTCGCCGGCATCATCCACCGGTTCCACTACCTGAAATATGGGTTGTCGATCGTGCTGATTGTCGTCGGCATCAAGATGATCGGCAACTACGTCTGGAAGGTGAATGGCTGGGGCGAGAAGTTCCTCCCCGTGGAGGTGGCGCTCGCTATCACCGCGACGCTGATCGGCGGCTCGATCTTCCTGAGCCTGATCAAGACAGCCGAGGAGGGCCCGATGGCCCGCGCCCGACATGCCTGGCAGGGGTGGGTGCCGCTCTCGGGACGGAAGCGACGCCCCAAGGAGCAGGGCTGAGCGGCCGGTTTGCAGGCCGGACGGGCGGCGACCGTTCCTGCGCGAGATCGAATACTTGACCCGGGGGCGCGTTCGCGCCAATCCTCCGCCCGCGGGTCGCGGTGCAGCACGGGCCGCGCGGCGGGTGAAACCGGTCGGGACGGGTCGAACGATGCGGGCTCAAGGGCGCTGCCGCCAGACGGTGCGGGGTGTTTTGGGGGTGGCGGCGCTGGCCGGCCTCGCCGCGATGGTGTTGGCGGTCGGGGCGGCGGACGCGTCCACGACGGAGGTGGGCGCGCCCGTGCCCTGGGGCATGGGCATGCAGGCCTCGGCGAGCCCGGTGAAGGACCGGATCCACAGCCTGCATAACTTCCTGCTCGTGATCATCACCCTGATCACGATCTTCGTGCTCGCGCTCCTGACCTACGTGGTCGTGCGGTTCCGGGCGCAGCGGAACCCGGTTCCCTCGCGCACTGCCCACAACACCACCCTTGAGGTGATCTGGACGGTGGTGCCGGTTCTCATCCTGGTCGCGATCGCTGTGCCGTCCTTCCGCCTGCTCTACTTCATGGACCGGGCGAAGGAGCCCGACATGACGCTGAAGGTGACGGCGTTCCAATGGGCCTGGGAGTACGAGTATCCCGACCATGACGGGATCAAGTTCGAGAGCTACATGATCCCGACGGAGGAGCTCCGCCCCGGCCAGCTCCGCCTGCTCGACGTCGACAACGAGGTCGTCGTGCCTGCGGGGAAGGACATCCGCGTCCTGGTCACCTCCCGCGACGTGATCCACTCGCTGTTCGTGCCGGCGCTCGGGGTGCAGAAATACGGCATTCCGGGCCGGACCCTCGAAACCTGGTTCCGGGCGGACCGGCCGGGCGTCTACTATGGCCAGTGCAACCAGATCTGCGGTGTGAACCACGCCTTCATGCCGGTCGTGATCCGCGCGGTGCCGGAAGCCGAGTTCACCGCGTGGGTTAAGGAGGCGAAGCGCCGGTTCGCGAACGACAACACCCGCCCGCTGCCGCTTGTCGCGGCCGGCGACGGGGAAGCGGGCGAGGTGGGGCTGCGGCTTGCGGAAGCACGCCGCGGAAGCACCTCTCAGTGAGGATGGAACGGCGGGGGCCTCCCCTGCCGGACGGATGGAGCGGACATGGCTGAGGCTCACGCGCACGCGCACGACCATCACGACCACAAGCCAGGCTTCGTAGCGCGGTGGCTGTTCAGCACCAACCACAAGGACATCGGCACGCTCTACCTGATCTTCGCAGGCGTTGCCGCGTTTATCGGCGCCTTCATGTCCGTCCTGATGCGGATCGAGCTTCAGAACCCGGGGATGCAGGTCTTCGCCGACGGGCAGATGTGGAACGTCATCGTCACGGCGCACGGCCTGATCATGGTGTTCTTCTTCGTCATGCCCGCGCTCATCGGGGGCTTCGGCAACTGGTTCGTGCCGATCATGATCGGTGCCCCCGACATGGCGTTCCCCCGCCTCAACAACATCTCCTTCTGGCTGCTCGTTCCCTCCTTCGCTCTCCTCTTGGGCTCGGCCTTCGTCGGCCAGGGCGCAGGAGTGGGCTGGACGGTCTATCCGCCGCTGTCGCACTCGACCTTCCAGTCCGGGCCTGCGGTGGACATGGCGATCTTCTCGCTCCACCTCGCCGGCGCCTCCTCGATCCTCGGCGCGATCAACTTCATCACCACCATCCTCAACATGCGCGCTCCCGGCATGACGCTGCACCGGATGCCGCTGTTCGTCTGGTCGATGCTGGTCACGGCGTTCCTCTTGCTGCTCGCCGTGCCGGTGCTCGGCGGCGCGATCACCATGCTGCTGACCGACCGCAATTTCGGCACCGCCTTCTTCGATGCCGCCGGCGGCGGTGACCCGGTGCTGTACCAGCACCTGTTCTGGTTCTTCGGCCACCCCGAAGTCTACATCATGATCCTGCCGGCCTTCGGCATCATCTCGCACATCGTCTCGACCTTCAGCCGCAAGCCGGTGTTCGGCTATCTCGGCATGGCCTATGCGATGGTTGCGATCGGCGTCGTCGGCTTCGTGGTGTGGGCGCACCACATGTACACGTCCGGAATGGATGTCGACACCCGCGCCTACTTCATGGCCGCGACGATGGTGATCGCCGTGCCGACGGGCGTGAAGATCTTCTCCTGGATCGCCACGATGTGGGGCGGGTCGATCGAGATGAAGCTGCCGATGATGTGGGCCGTCGCCTTCATCTTCCTGTTCACCATCGGTGGCGTGACGGGCGTGGTGCTCGCCAACGCCGGTGTCGATACGGTGTTGCACAACACCTACTACGTGGTGGCGCACTTCCACTACGTCCTCTCGCTCGGCGCCGTGTTCGCCATCTTCGCCGGGTTCTACTTCTGGATCGGCAAGATGTCGGGCCGCCAGTACCCGGAGTTCTGGGGCAAGGTGCACTTCTGGACCACCTTCGTCGGGGTGAACCTCACCTTCTTCCCGATGCATTTCCTCGGGCTGCAGGGCATGCCCCGGCGCTACCCGGACTACCCGGACGCATTCTGGGGCTGGAACATGCTCGCCTCGATCGGGAGCTACATCAGCTTCGCCTCGGCTCTCGTGTTCCTCTACGTGCTCTGGCTCACCTTCCGCTCGCAGGAGCGGGTGGCGCCGAACTACTGGGGCGAGGGGGCGACGACGCTCGAGTGGACCCTCTCCTCCCCGCCGCCCTTCCACGCCTTCGAGGAGCTGCCGCGGATCCGCTGAGGCGGGGCGGCGCGGAGCGGTTCACGGGCTGATGCGCGGAAGCTCGGAGGCGACGGCCGGCACGCCGGGGCGCTTCCCCGACAGCGGGGAGGCGCCCGACGCTTTGCTCGGGTCGGTTCCCGCCGACTGGATCGCTCTTTTGAAGCCGCGGGTGATGACGCTCGTGGTCTTCACCGCCCTCGTTGGGCTGATCGTCGCGCCCGAGCCGATCCACCCGGTGCTCGGCCTCGCGGCGATCCTCGCTGTCACGATCGGCGCCGGGGCCTCGGGCGCGATCAACATGTGGTATGACCGCGACATCGATGCGCTGATGCGGCGCACGGCCTCGCGCCCGATCCCCTCTGGGCGGATCGCGCCCGAGGCGGCGCTCGGCTACGGGGTCGCGCTCGCGGTGTTCGCCGTGCTTCTGATGGGGCTCGCCGCGAACTGGACGGCGGCGGCGATCCTCGCGCTCTCGATCGGCTTCTACGTGGTCGTCTACACGATCTGGCTGAAGCGCCGCACGCCACAGAACATTGTCATCGGCGGCGCTGCGGGCGCCTTCCCGCCTGTGATCGGCTGGGCGGCGGTGACCGGGTCGGTTGAGCTGGCGCCGCTTGTCCTCTTCGCGATCATCTTCTTCTGGACCCCGCCGCATTTCTGGGCGCTGTCTTTGTTCGCCCACGCCGATTACGCCCGCGCCGGCGTGCCGATGCTTCCCGTGGTCGCGGGCGCGCGCGAGACGCGCCGGCAGATCCTGCTCTACACCGCGCTGCTTGTGCCGCTCACGCTCCTGCCTGTCGTCCTGGGCTTCGCCGGCTGGCTCTATGGCGCCACTGCGGCCCTGCTCGGCGCAAACTTCCTGCGTCACGCGCTTGCTGTGCTGCGCGAACCGCAGGATGAGGCCGGAGCGAGTCTCGTGAAGGATGCCGCCGCCAAGGCCTGCTTCCGCTTCTCGATCACCTACCTGTTCCTTCTGTTCGGCGCACTGGCGGCCGACCGTCTGGTCGCGAACGCTGGGCTGCTCGTGCCATGACGGTGGCGGACGGACGCATGGGCAACCGTGTCCAGTCCCGCCCTGCGCCACATGACCCGCAAGCGGTGACGCGCGGGCCCGACCTCACGCCGGAGCAGACGCGCGAGCTCCGCGCGCGTCAGAAGGCGCGGAACCGGGTGATGCTCGTCGTCCTGCTCGGGCTTGTCGCGCTCTTCTTCGCCATCACGTTGAGCCGCATGTCGCAGATCGGGGATCCGCGCGAATGGTCACGCCCGGGCGGGCTCGCTCCCGTTCGAACCGCACCCTCGCGCTGAGCCTCGCCGGCCTCGTCGCCGGCATGGTCGGGCTCAGCTTCGCGGCGGTGCCGCTCTACGACCTGTTCTGCCGTGTCACCGGTTTCGGCGGCACGCCCATGATGAACGCCGACCGCCCCGCCGTCGAGGACCCGCGGACGATCCGCGTCGAGTTCGTCGCCAATGTCCAGGCGGGCATGCCCTGGACGTTCCGGCCCGCCCAGCGGTCGGTGACGCTGCACGGGGCGGAGGAGGGGCTCGCCTTCTATCGGGCGCGGAACGACGCCGCCGAGCCGGTGACCGGCATCAGCACCTACAACGTCACGCCCGAGAAGGCCGCGCGCTACTTCAACAAGATCGCCTGCTTCTGCTTCACGGAACAGACGCTCGCGCCAGGCCAGGAGGTGGAGATGCCGCTCGCCTTCTGGGTCGACCCGAAGCTGTTCGACGACCCTGCCACGCGCGACCTGCGCGTGATCACGATCAGCTACAGCTTCTTCCGCTCGCTCGGCGCTGCCGAACGGGCCGGTGCGCTCGCCTCGGCCGGGCCGCATGTCGGCGGCTTCACGCCGAACACCGCCCCCCCGGGCCCAGGCGGCCGGGCCCTCCGCTGAGGCTTGCGCGCGCGCGCGGCCTGTCGCCACACTCCCGCGAAACGCCGCGCGCCAAGTGCGGCTCTCTGGGAGGGAACAGGGATGACCGATCGTCCGACAGCGCAGCTCTCGCGCCGCTCGCTTCTCGCCGCCGCGGCGGCGCTCAGCGCGCCTGCCATCGCCCGCGCCGCGACCTTCCCCGACCGGCCGATACGCCTGATCTGCCCCTGGACGGCGGGGGGCTCGACCGACCTGCAGATGCGCGCGATCGCCGAAGCGGCCGGGAAGATCCTCGGCCAGCCAATGGTGGTCGAGAACCGCCCGGGGGCTGGCGGCACACTCGGCGCCGTCGCCCTGCTCCAGGCGCGGCCTGACGGCTACACGCTCGCGCAACTGCCGATCACGGTGTTCCGCTACCCGTTCATGCAGGCGACCCCGCAGTGGAACCCGCTGACCGACTTCACCTACATCAGCCACATCACGGGCTATCTGTTCGGCGTCGTCGTCCGCGCCGACAGCCCCTTCCGCACCTTCCCCGACCTGATCGCCTGGGCGAGGGCGAATCCCGGCAAGCTGACCTACGGCACGCCCGGCGTCGGCTCCACGCTGCACATCACGATGGAGCAGATCGCGCTGAAGGCGGGGGTGGAGTTCCTGCACGTTCCCTTCCGCGGCGTGGCCGAAAACCAGACGGCCCTGCTCGCGGGAACGGTGATGGCCTCTGCCGACAGCTCCGGCTGGGCGCAGCTCGTGCGCGACGGCAAGCTCAGGCTTCTCGTTACCTGGGGGGCGGAGCGGGCGAAGAGCTTCCCCGACGTGCCGACGCTGAAGGAGCTCGGCTACGACATCGTCTCTGCCTCTCCGTACGGCTTCGGCGGCCCGAAGGGAATGGACCCTTCGGTGGTGCGCACGCTGGATGAGGCGTTCCGCCGCGCGATCGACGACCCCGGGCACCTCTCGATTCTCGAGCGGTTCGACATGCAGCCCTGGTATCTCTCGAGCGCCGAGTATGCCGCCTTCGCCGCGCAGCTGACGGAGAACGAGAAGACGATGGTGCAGCGTTTGGGCCTGAGGCTGTAGCGGCAGCGTCCTGCCCGCACCGCCCCGCAAAGGATCGGCCGCCGCTGCGTTCTCGGGCGGGGCGTGGCGCCGAACGCCGCCTCAGTCGGCGGCTTCTCAGCGGCGTGCGGCGAAGAAGGACCGCAGCAGGGCGGCGGCGTCTGCCTCCGCAACGCCGCCGATCACCTCGGGCCTGTGCAGGCAGCTCGGCTGGGAGAAGATCCTTGGCCCATGCTCCACCCCGCCTCCCTTCGGGTCATAGGCGCCGAACACGAGCCGCCTGATCCGGAACAGGGAGATCGCCGCGGCGCACATCGGGCAGGGCTCGAGCGTCACCACGAGGTCGCAATCGGGCAGGCGCGGCTGGCCACGCGCCGCCGCCGCGGCGCGCAAAGCGAGAATCTCCGCATGCGCCGTCGGGTCGGCAAGCTCCTGCACACGGTTCCCGGCGGCGGCGAGCACCGACCCGTCCGGGCCAAGCACGACCGCGCCGACCGGAACCTCGCCCCGCGCCGCCGCCGCCTGCGCCTCGAGCAGCGCACGACGCATCGGGCTCGTCTCGCCGCCTTTCGCCATCCGCGCTACATCACATTGCAAGCGAGGAAAGGCAATCGATGCGGCGCGCAGGCACGGTCGGCGAGGGGGCGGGCGGCGAGAGGATTGCCAAGTGGCTCTCCCGCGCCGGGGTGGCGAGCCGGAGGGAGGCCGAGCGGCTGATCGCCGAGGGGCGCGTCGCGGTGAACGGGCGCAGGCTCGCCGACCCGGCGGTGCTGGTCGAGCCGGGTGACACGGTCACGGTCGATCGCGTCCCGGTCGACCCTCCCGGTCGTGCCCGGCTTTGGCGCTACCACAAGCCGCGCGGCCTTCTCGTCACCGCGCGCGACCCGCAAGGACGGCCGACCGTGTTCGAGAAGCTGCCGGCCTCGATGCCGCGTGTGGTCTCGGTCGGCCGGCTCGACATGGGCTCGGAGGGGCTCCTTCTGCTCACCACCGATGGCGGGCTCGCGCGGCAGCTCGAGCACCCGAAGAACGGCTGGGTGCGTCGCTACCGTGTGCGTGTTCACGGCCGGCCAGACCCGGGGGTGCTCGCCTCGCTTGCGAACGGGATCACGATCGACGGCATACGCTACGGGCCGATCGAGGCCGGGCTCGATGCGGTGAAGAACGAGGTGTCCTGGCTCACCGTGTCGCTGCGCGAGGGCAAGAACCGCGAGATACGACGCGTGCTCGAGCATCTCGGGCTGCCGGTGCTGCGGCTGATCCGCGTCGCCTATGGCCCGTTCCAGCTTGGCCTCCTGCCGCGCGGTGCCGTCGAGGAGGTGCCGGCGAGGGTGCTCCGCGAGCAGCTCGGCGCAGCGGCGCCGACGCGGCGGCGGCCCTGAGCCGGGATGCGGATCATCGCCGGCGCCTGGCGCGGCCGACGCCTTGTCGCACCGCCCGGCGATGCGACGCGCCCGACGGCCGACCGTGCCCGCCAGGCGATCTTCGACGTGATCGCCCACGCCCCCTTCGCCGGACGCGCAGCGCTGGAGCAGGCGCGCGTTCTCGACGCCTTTGCCGGCACCGGCGCGATGGGGCTCGAGGCGCTCTCGCGCGGTGCGGCGGAGGCACACTTCATCGAGCGCGACCGTGCGGCGCTCGCGGCTCTCCGCGCCAACATCGCGGCCTGCCGCGCAGAAGGGCGCGCGACGGTGCTCGCGGCTGACGCGCTCCGCCCGCCTCACGCCGCCCGCCCGGCGACACTCCTGTTCCTTGACCCGCCCTATGGGCGGGAGCTTGTCTCGCCGGCGCTTGCCGCTCTGGCCGATGCCGGCTGGATCGCTCCGAGAGCGCTCGTGGTCGCCGAACTCGGCTGCGGGGAGGCCCTGCCCGATCTTGCCGGCTTGACCCTGCTTGACATGCGACGCTGGGGCGCGGCGCAGGTCCTGTTCCTGCGCGCCGGCTGAGCGGGCCCCGGCCTTGCCCCACCCCCTCGCCTGAGGCAGAGAGCCCAGGCCATGCCACCGATCACGCCCGCTGCGCTCGCCGGCCATCTCGCTTTCGCGCTCGGGCTCGCGCTTCTCTCAGCTCTCGTCGTCCGGCTCGTGATCGCGCTCAAGCTGATGGACGTGCCGAACGATCGTTCCGCCCACGCGGTGCCGACACCGCGTGGCGGCGGTTTGGGCGTCGTCGTGGCCACGCTTGCGGGCCTCGTCGTGCTCTATCTCGAGGGGCGCGTCGCCCGGATCGCCGACCCCTACTTCCTCGCCGTGATCGCGGGTGCGGCAGCGATCGCCTCCGTGTCTCTCGCCGACGACGCGCTCGACTTCCCCTTCGGCTGGAAGCTCGCCGCCCAGGTGGCGGCCGCTGCCCTTCCGATCGCCTTCGGGCTTCGGCTCGAGCGTCTGTTCCTGCCCTTCGTCGGCCCGGTCCCGCTCGGGCCCCTCGCGGTGCCGCTGACACTCCTCTGGATCGTGTTCGTGACGAACGCGATGAACTTCATCGACGGTCTCGACGGCCTCTGTGCGGGGATGGCGGCGATCGCCTCCGGCTTCCTTGCCGCGATCGCTCTCATCGAGGGCGGCGCCTTCGTCTATGCCGCCTCGCTGTTCCTCTGCTCGGGCTGCCTCGGCTTCCTGCCGTTCAACTTTCCCGCGGCGCGGATCTTCCTCGGCGATGTCGGTAGCCAGTTCATCGGCTACATGCTCGCGGTGCTCGCGATCGCCGCCGCGGGGTTCGAGGCCACACAGGTGAGCTTCTTCATCGTTCCGCTTCTGCTCGCGCTGCCGCTGTTCGACGTCGCCTTCACGCTCGTGCGCCGTGCCATCGCCGGCGAGCGTCTGACGGAGGCGCATCGCGGCCACCTCTACCAGGTGCTGGACCGCACGGGCTTCCCGCGCGCGGGCGTGACGCTGCTTCATTGGGGCTTCACAGCGGCGATGGGAGTCGTTGCGTTCCGCTTCGTCGCGCTGTCGCCGCCGCGCAAGCTCGCGCTCTACGCCGTCGTGCTCGCGGTGCTCGTGGCCTATGCGTTCTGGGTCGCCGCGCGGGCGCGGCGCGCAGGCATCGGCGCCTGGTCGCGTCCGGCTGCGAGTTGACACGCGACGATCCCGCTTCCTTAGGCTTCCTTGCGTAACGGCCCGCAACGACAGGGCCGGTTCAACAGCCAAGGGAGAACAGTCCGATGACGCACGCGAACCGCCGAGGTGTTCGCCGCCGCGCCCTGCTCGCCGGCGCCGCGGCAACCGCGCTCGCCGCGCCCGCGATCGCCCAGGGCGCGCCGCGCGTCGCGCGCGTGTGGGGCGAGCCGGGCCCCTATGGCGGCGTGTTCGTCCAGGGCATGAACGAGTGGGCGCAGCGCAACAACGCCAATATCCGTATCGAGATCGAGCAGATCCCGTAGGACGGCGTGACGGTGAAGCTGACGACCAACCTCGCCGCCCGCCGCCCACCCGCCCTGATCTCGGTCGAAAGCCCGATCGCCTACCAGCTCGCCGCCGAGGGGCTGCTCGAGCCGGTCGATGACGTCTGCCGCGCCATCAATGCCGAGGGGCGGCTGGTTGACGGTTTCACGCTCGCATCATTCGGGGCAGGAAAGGGAACCCAGTTCGCGGTGCCTCTGCACCACCAGGCCTGCCTGCTCGTGGTGCAGCAGGACATTATCGACGAGCTCGCCCTCGGCAACCCGGCGCAGTGGACCTGGGACGGGCTCGCGAACGCAGCGCGGGCGATCTCGGAGCGGAAACCCGGGATGGCGGGCTACACGATGGCGCTCGGGCGCAATCTCTGCGCCGACTACCACATCACCCAGCTGATCTGGCAGGCCGGCGGCATGACGTGGGACCCGTCTGCCAATTTCCGCACTGTGTTCGCCTCCGACGCGACCGTCGAAGCGTTCGACTTCATTCGCCGGATGTTCTCCTACATGCCGCGCAGCGCGGTCGAGTTCAGTTTCCTCCAGGTGGTCGACCAGCACGTCACCGGCCGCACCGGCATGTCCGCCTACTGGGGGCGCACGATGGGCCGCGCCGCGGAGGAAGCGAAGCCGATTTTCGACAGGATGGAGTACGACCTGAACCCGGCGCATCCGCGCACCGGGATGCGCTGGAGCTGGACCGACATCAACGGCTGGACCATCCCGCGCCGCGACAACCCCTACATCCGCGAGACGAAGGAGGCGGTCGCCTATGTCTGCAACAGCACCGAGTGGATGGTCCGCTACAGCCAGAGCCTGATGCCGAATGTCGGCCCCGTGTTCAAGGACGTCGCGACCGCGCCGGCGATGCTCGCGCATCCGTTCTACCAGTCGAAGAAGCGGTCCCTCGACGTGATCTTCGTTGACAGCGTGCCGCACCAGTGCAACACGGGCTACGAGCTCAAGAAGGGCGTCAACCCGCTCGCCGGCATCGCGCACGGGAGAAGCGTCTGGGCGCAGGCCGTGCAGCGGATGCTTCTGAACAACGCGACGCCGCGCCAGGCGGCGGAGTGGGGGCAGCGCCAGTTCGAGGCGATCCGCTCCGACAACGCGCGCCTGCTCGCCGGCTGAGATGGCGGCGCGGGCCGCGACCGCACGCGGCAGCCCGCGCCGCGCCCGCCGTGCCGCCGGCCTGCGCCTCTCCGACACGAAGGTCAGCCTGCTCTTCATGCTGCCGTTCATCCTCACCGCCGGCGCCTTCATGATCTGGCCGGTAGTGGAGGCCATACCGATGGCCTTCCTCGCCTATAACCCGCTGCGGCCGGACGACGTGCGCTTCGCTGGCCTGCGCAACTTCGAGGCCATCTTCGCCGACCCGCTGTTCTGGGAGAGCTTCTCCCAGGCCCTGATCTGGACCGGCTGGTCGATCGTCCTGCAGACCGGCTTCGGCGTCGGCCTCGCGCTTCTCTTGCACACGCAACTCCCGGCGATCGCCGTGTTCCGCGGGCTCCTGCTGTTCCCCTACATCGTGCCGACGGTGGTGATCGCACTGAACTGGCGTTGGATCTTCAACCGCGAGATCGGGATCATCAACCACGTGCTGCTGCAGGCCGGGGTGATCGAGGAGAACATCGCCTGGCTCTCGACGCCGGCGATGGCGATGGCCTCGGCGATCCTCCTCAACGTGTGGACGTACACGCCGTTCGTCATCATCTGCGTGCTCGCGCGGCTGCAGACGATCCCGACCGAGCTCGACGATGCGGCGAAGGTGGATGGCGCGAGGGCGCTGCGGCGGTTCCTCGACATCACACTGCCGCTGCTCAAGAGGTGCTCGTCGTCGTCGTCGTGTTCCGAACGATCTGGACCTTCAACACGTTCGAGGAGATCTACCTGCTGACCCGCGGCGGGCCCGGGACGAGCACGTTCAACCTCGCCGTCTACGCTTTCGAGCAGGGCATGGCGAACCTCCGCCTCGGCCTGGCCGCAGCGACCGGCGTCGTGATAATCGTGCTCCTGCTCGCGGGAAGCATCGTCGACGTACGCGTCTCGGGCTTCGGGGCGGAGGAGAAGCCCGCGTGACGACGCGCGCCCTCCTCGGCCGGGCCCTGCTCTACGGTCTGCTCCTCGCCGTCACCTTCGTCGTCTGCTTCCCGCTCTTGTGGGCGTTCTTCACCTCGGTGAAGCCGAAGGACGAGATCTTCGCCTGGCCGCCCACACTCCTGCCCGAGGCCTGGACCCTCGAGAACGACCGCGCCCTGTTCGCCGGCAAGGACGCCTATTTCCAGGCCGGCGGCGCGACCGCGACGGCTATGCCGCCCTCCGCCTTCTTCCTCGACTGGTTCCTCAACTCGGTGGTGGTCGCGCTCGGCACCACCGCGATTAGCACGGTGGTCTCGACCCTCGCCGCCTACTCGCTCACGCGCTTCCGCTTCCCCGGCCAGAGGGCGGTGCCCTATCTCGCGCTCGTCGGCTACATGGTGCCCTCGATCATCTTCGTCTTCCCGATGTTCCTTGTGATGGTGGAGCTCCGGCTAACCGACACGCTCCTGTCGCTCGTGCTCGGCTATGTCTGCATCACCCTTCCCTTCTGCATGTGGCTGATGTGGGCCTTCTTCCGCGGGGTTCCGGTCGAGATCGAGGAGGCGGCGCTGGTCGATGGCGCCTCGCGGCTGCGCGTGTTCTTCGAGATCGTGCTGCCGACGGCTTGGCCGGGAATCGTCGCGGCGGCGATCTTCTCCCTGATCGTATCGTGGAACGACTACCTGTTCGGGCGGGGGTTCATGAACTCGATGGAGAACCTTCCGCTGACGGTCGGGGTGATGCACTTCTTCGACGGAACGCATGTCGACTTGGGCCTGATGATGGCCTCCTCGGTGCTGATGACGGTTCCGATGGCGATCCTGTTCGCCCTCCTACAGCGTCACCTCGTCGCCGGCTTCGGCGCCGGCGCGGTAAAGGGCTGAGGTCGGTGGAAGTCAGGCTCGAGAGGCTCTCGAAGTCCTTCTGCGCCAACGTGGTGCTGAAGGCGCTCGACCTCACCTTCCCGGAGCGGAAGTTCGTGACGCTGCTCGGCCCCTCGGGCTGCGGCAAGACGACGCTTCTGCGCCTGATCGCCGGGCTCGAGCGGGCGAGCGGCGGGGCGATCCTGTTCGGCGGCGAGCGGGTCGACCATCTCCCCCCGGGCGAGCGCAACATTGCGATGGTGTTCCAGTCCTACGCCCTCTATCCGACGATGGATGTGGCGGCGAACATCGGCTACGGCCTCAAGGTTCGCGGCGTTCCGAAGCGGGAGCGGGCGGAGAGGGTCGGCCTTGCTGCGAAGGTGCTCGAGATCGCCCATCTGCTCGCGCGGAAGCCGCGCGCCCTGTCGGGAGGGCAGCGCCAGCGCGTCGCGCTCGGCCGCGCGATGGTGCGCAAGCCCGACATCTTCCTGATGGACGAGCCGCTCTCGAACCTCGACGCCAAGCTCCGCGCCACGATGCGCGGCGAGCTCAAGCGCTTCCATCTCGATCTCGAGACGACCTCGATCTACATCACGCATGACCAGCTCGAGGCGATGACGATGTCCGACCTCGTCGCGGTCATGAACGAGGGCGTCGTGCAGCAGTTCGCCAGACCGTAGGAGGTCTACCACCGCCCGGCGAACCTGTTCGTCGCGGGCTTCATCGGCTCGCCGCCGATGAACTTCTGCGAGGTGACGCTGGCCGGGCGGGACGGCACGCCCGTGCTGATGCTCGCTGGCCGCGCGATCCCTGCGCCGCCGGCCTTCCGCCTCGCGCGGGCAGACGAGGGGCGGCGGCTCGTGCTCGGCATCCGCACGCAGGATGTCCGTCTCGCCGCGCCCGACGACGCCGACGCCGTGCCGGGAACAGTGTGGATGGTGGAGCTGATCGGCAGCGAGCGCCTCGTCGGAGTGGAGGTGGCGCCGAAGCTCCGCATCACGGCGGAGGTCAGGGCCGAGGTCAGGGCCGCGATCGACACGCCGGCGGCGGTGGCGTTCGATCCGGCGCGGCGCCATCTGTTCGACCCCGCAACGGGGCGCGCGCTGCCCCGGGCGGCCTAGAGCAGATCGCATACGGCTGGAAACAGCCGTATGCTTGAAGATGCTCGCAAGACAAGGCCAGAGCGGTTTCCACTCATCTGGAAACCGCTCTAGGGGGCGACGAGGCGCGCGATCGCTGTGTGGTCGGCCCCGGGGCCGAGCCTGTGCGCCGCCTCCGCCCAGCGCTCGGCCATCGCCTGTGCGAGCGGCGCCTCGACACCGAGGCCGTCGGCGAGGCGCGCGGCCGCGGCGACGTCCTTGGCCATCAGCCCGATCGCGAAGCCGGCCGCGAAGCTGCGCGGGATCACCTGCTGCTTGAGCTTGTTCTCGGTCGAGTTGTTCCGGCCCGTCGAGGCGTTGAGCACGTCGACCATCGTTTCGGGGTCGAGGCCGAAGCGTCTGCCGATCGCGAGCGCCTCGACGGCGGCGACGAGGCCTGCTGCGGAGACGTAGTTGTTCAGCGCCTTCATGGCATGCCCCGCGCCGAGCGCGCCGCAGCGGAACACCGATACCCCCATCGCCTCGAGGAGCGGCATCGCCCGGTCGATCTCCCCCGGTTCCCCGCCGGCCATGATCGCGAGGCTCGCCTCGCGCGCCTTCCGCACGCCGCCCGAGACGGGGGCATCGATGACAGCGAGGCCGCGGGACGCGAGCGCCTCACCGAGCGCGCGGGTTCCGAGCGGATCGGAGGACGACATGTCGATGACGAGCGCCCCGGGGGCGGCGTCCGCCAGCGCATCGCCCTCGAGAAGTGCTTCGCGCACGGCGTTCCCGTCCGGCAGCATGGTGATGATCGCTTCAGCACCCGAGAGGGCCGCACGCGCCGACGGCGCGACGGGGACGGGGGAGGCGGCGCGTGCCGCCTCCGAAATGTCCCAGCCGCGGACGGCATATCCCTTCGTGGCAAGGTGGCCCGCCATCGGCGCCCCCATCGTGCCGAGGCCGACGAATGCCACCGCGGCGGGCGGGGCGATCCGCGGCGCCATCGCCGTCAGATGCCGCGCTCGGCGAAGACCTGTTGCGCCACCTTGAACGCGTCGAGGCTCGCCGGCACGCCGCAATAGATGAAGGCCTGCAGGCACACCTCCTTGATCTCCTCCTTGGTGATGCCGTTGTTCAGCGCGCCGCCGATGTGCAGCTTGAGCTCGTTCGGGCGGTTGAGCGCGATCAGCATCGCGAGGTTGAGGAAGCTGCGCGTGCGCCGATCCAGCCCCGGGCGGTTCCAGATGATCCCCCAGCAATACTGGGTGGTGAACTCCTGGAACGCCTGCATGAAATCGTCCGCCTCGGCGAGCGAGCTCTCGACATAGTCCTTGCCGAGCACCTCCTTGCGGACCTCGAGGCCCTTGTCGAACAGCGTCTGGTTGAAGAACGGATCCTGCGGCATGCGGGCTCTCCCGGTTGGTGAGTGGATGAGGGCGTCGGCTTCAGGCCGGCGAGAGGCCCAACTTGGCGCGGAAGCGCGTCTTCAGATAGGCCCCGTCGCGGGGGGGAAGCGTCTTCGGCAGGGGCTCGGCGCCGACGACGAGGCGTATCAGCGCGGGGCCGGAACGGTCGGCGAGCCGCGGCGCAAGCGCACGGGCCTCCTCGACCGTCGCCGCCGTCGCGGTCCAGGCGAAGCCGCAGGCAGCGGCGACCGCGGTGAGGTCGGTGCCGAGGCTTGTGTGGCTCCTCTGCATGCCCGTCTCCCCGAAATGGCCGTTGTCGAGCACGGCGATGGAGAGGTTCGACGGCTTCCGCGCCCCGATCGTGGCGAGAGCGCCAAGGCCCATCAGCGCCTCGCCGTCGCCCGTGAGAACGAGCACAGGGTTCGCGGGGCGCGCGAGCGCGAGCCCGAGCCCGACCATCGCCGCCCCGCCCATCGCTCCCCAGAGGTAGAAATTGCCGTCATGGTCGCCGGCATCGAACAGGTCATAGGCAGGCGTGCCGAGGCCGGCGATCACGAGGAGATCCGCCGGCCGGTCGGTGAGCAGGGCGCGCACGGCCGGGCGGCGCTGCATCACGGTCGCGCTCATTTCCACACCTTCCGTCCGATCAACCTTTGCGCAAAGAGCACCGCCACCGCCTGCTCCGAGCCATAGGCGAGGTCGGCCGCAGCCGAGACGACCTCCGCCGCCTCCTCCGCCCGCTCGACGCGAACCACGCGAACCCCCATCGCGGCGAGCACCGTCTCGGTTGCGCGGCTCATCGGCACCTGCCACGGGTTGAACTCGGCCCACTCGCCGCGCATCGTCACGAGCATCAGCATCGGGAAGCGGCAGGCCTCGACCAGCGAGAGCATGTTGATGCAGTTGCCGACGCCCGAGGACTGCATCAGGAGCACGGCGCGCGCCCCGCCGAGCCACGCACCGGCAGAGGCCGCCACTCCCTCCTCCTCGGTGGTCAGCACCACCGTGGTGATCTCGGGGTCGGCCTCGGCGAGGCTGATCAGCCGCGCGTGCCCGGCATCGGGCACGTAATTCACTTGTGTCACGCCGGTGCCCTTGAGGGCGGCGAACACAGCGTCCTTCCACGCAGCAGTTGACGTATCGGCCGGTGCGGTCGCGTCGCTCATCGCCTTCTCCTCCCCGGGCGCGCACCTTGGCGCCGACGCACGCGCCTGCCAACCGGGTCTGCCTTGCGCCAGGCAGTCTATAGGACTATAGTCCTGCGCAGGGGAGGGGTCCCGTCCACGACAACATGCCGTCCGGGTCCTCGCGTGACCGCACTCGCCGCCTCGCTCAGGCTCCCCGCCCAGATCCTCCTCGTCGGCGCGTCCGTCATCCTCGTGGTCAAGGGGGCGCAGCTCCTCGATCTGCCTGGGCTTGCCGCCCTTGCCGCCCTGCTCGACCGAGGCGAAGGGGGCGCCAATCTCGCCGCCCTGCTCGTGTTCCTCGTCGGTGCCGCGATCGGGGTGTTCCTGTGGTGGCTCGCCAACCGGTTCTTCGCGCTCCTGCGCGATCCAGGGATCCCGCCGGAGCGGATCGCGAGCCTGCGCGAGCTGCCGATGGCGCTTCCCGAGGGCACGATCCGCGCCCTGCTCGCTCTCATCGTGGGGCTGGTCGGCCTGCCGATCCTCCTGTTCGCCAACGCGCTCAAGCTCGATGCGGCGATCGCCGGCTACATCAACGGCATCGTGATGAGCGTCTTCGCCTTCTATTTCGGCACGCGCGCCGGCGGGGCGGAGGGCCAGGCGGCGCGCCAGCTGGCCGGAACGCTCGCCTCCGCGCGCGAGGAGCTTCGAGCGGCGGAGGAGCGTGCGGCCGAGGCGGAACGGAGCGCCGGCGGCGCCGCCGAGGCGGCGACACGCGAGAGCCGTCTGGCGGAGGGGCTCGGCCTGATCGATCGCCACCTCGCCGCTGCCGAGGTGCTCGTCAAGGTGCTCGGGCCGGCCCTGCCGCCGGGCCTGATCCCGCCCGGCTCTGAGGAGGTGATCCGCCGTGCCCGCAGCGCCGCGGAAGGGGCGCGGGCGCTTGCCCGTGGCGAGGTCACCGAGCGCGCCGTCGCCTCGGTTCTCGAGGCCGGCCGGGCGCTGGTCGTCGGCTCCCCGCTCGGGGGGCTCCTCGGCAAGGCGGCCGGCGCCCTGCCCGCGATCGGCGGGCTCGGCCCGGTTGCCAGCGTCGCCCTCGTGCTCGGCCTCGGCTGGCAGCTCGGCTCGGCCGAGTACCGGCGCTGGCGTGCCCGCATCCTCGCCGCTCCCTACGAGCCGCAGCTCATCGATTTCGGCGTCGTCACGCCGACCTCGGCCGAAATCCGCATGGAACGCTGCGCGATCTTCTCCCGCGTCTTCGCCGCCCGCAAGCGCGAGGGAGGCTTCTTCGCGACCCTCGTCGACGCGGTGGCCCGCGACGATGCGACGGAGCGGCTCTGGTCGCTCTACGGCGGCGAGGCGTCGCTGTTCGCAAGCCGCGAGGAGCTCGAGGCGGGTCTCGACGAGTTCCGCCGTGCCCTCCTCGCCGAGCAGGCGGCAAACGATATCAAGCCGGAGACGATTGCCGCCGTGGCCGGAACGATCGGCGCGCCCCCCCCGACCGAGGACGAGGTGAACGCGGCGCTCGACCAGGCCGTGCGCGAGGGCGCGGCCGAGGACGAGAGGGCGGCTCTCGAGGCGCTCGTTCTGATGGTCGGGCATCTGCGCGAGAAGCATGTCGATCCCGCCCGGCTGGTCGCCGATCTCGGAAACGTTCAGGCGAAGGGAACGCTCGCATGACTCGGCCCGTTCTCACCCTCCTTGCGCTTCTTGCGGTTCTGCTTGCCGCCTGCCAGCAGGTGGGCCGCCTGCTCGACCCCGACGTTGCGCAGCTCGAGCGGTTCCAACAGGCGCGCGCGCGCGGGGATCTGCGCGCGATCGCCGATGAAGAGGTCGTTGAGACGTGCCAGCACGCCGGGACCGAGGCCTGTGCGAGGCTCATGGCGATCCGCGCCGAGTCCTGCCTCGCGCTCGCGATGGCACGGCGCGCGCCCGGCGCCGCCTGCCCGGCCGCGACGGCGGAGGCGCGCGCCGAGCTCGCCTGCGCGCACGCCGCGTTCGCCGCCGCCATGGGCTCGCCAGCCGGGCGGTTCACCGAGGCCCAGGTGCTCGCTTTGCGACAAGGCCGCGCCCAGGCCGCCTATTGCCGCGCCGAGCTTGAGACGGTCACGGCCGGAGTGCCGCTTGCGCGCGAGTCGCTCTCCCTCTCGGCCGGCCTGCCGCCCGCGCGCCGCGCCGCGATCGGCGGCTCCGCCGCGCTCTACCTGGCCCGGCCCGGAGCGGGGGCGGATTCGGTGCGGTGCGAGCGCGCGCGCGAGGCCGCCCGGCTCGCCGCAGCCGGCCTTGCCGCCAACCCCGAGGTCGAGGAGCGCGCGCTTCTCCTCCGCCTTGCGGCCGATGCGGCGGCGCGGCGCGCCACCATCCCGGGCTGCACGCCGTGACCGCTGCGCTCTCGCGCGAGCTCGCCTGGCGCTTCCCGCTGATGCGCGGCGAGGACGTGCGCGCGGTGCAGCGGGCGCTGATCCGCGACGGGGCTCTCTCCGGAACGGCGGATGGCATCTTCGGCCCCGCAACGCATGATGCCGTCGTCGCGTTCCAGAGGCGTTTGCGCGCCCGCAATCCGGCGATCGCGGTGGACGGGATCGTCGGGCGTGACACCTGGAGCGCCCTCTTCCCCACTGCCGCCTCGGCCGAGCCAGCACCCGGCCTCGCCGTGCCGCCGCCCGCGCGCGCCGAGGGCGGCGACTGGCGGGCGCTGATCCGCCCCTATGTCGCGCGGCTGTCCGTGCCGCATGGCGCCCCGCAGCAGGCGACGGGAGGGCAGAGCTGGAGGCTCGCGCAGGGGGGAGTCGTCGTCGGCGGCGAGCAGGCGCCGCGGCGCACGCGCGGCGAGCCGGAGACCATTCGCCGGATCTGGCGGACGTTCCGGGCCCCGATCGAGAAATGCGCCGCCGCCTACGGCGTTCCGGCCGAGCTGATCCTCGCCACGATCGCCACCGAAAGCGGCGGCGACCCGCGCGCGGTGCGCGAGGAACCGGGCTTCGTGTCCGACTCCGCCACGCCGCACCGTGTCTCCGCCGGGCTGATGCAGACGCTGATCAGCACCGCGCGCGAGACCCTCGCCGAGCCCGGGCTCGATCGCGCCGCGCTGCTTGACCCCGAGACCTCGCTTCGCGCCGGAACCGTCTATCTTCGACGCCAAGCGCGGCTGACGAATTTCGACCCGCCGCTCGTCGCCTGCGCCTACAACGCAGGCGGCCTCTACCCGCAGGCGGGGGAGGCGAACCCGTGGAAGCTCCGCCAGTACCCGATCGGCACCGGCAGGCATGCGGATCGCTTCGTCGCCTGGTTCGGGGATGCGGTGGCGGTGCTGAAGGAGGACGCGCCCCGCCCCACAACGCCCTGTTTCGCCGCCCTGCTCTGAGGCGCCGCCGCGACGGCGGAAGCGAAGAGGCCTGACGCGAGCGGCCCGGGCGCCGCCCTGTTGTACCCGCGCCACCTCGGGTCGCGCGGCCCGAGCACGCCCGGGAGACAGACGCGCGTCCCCGCGCCCCGTCAGGCCGCTGCCGGGATCCCCTTCGTCGTCGAATACTCAAAGTGCAGCGCCACGTCGGGGTGGACGATCGGGTAGATCGCGTGCGCCGCCATTGCCGCTTCGGAGAAGCCCTGGAGGATCAGCTTGAGCTTGCCCGGGTAGGTCGCGACGTCGCCGATCGCGAACACGCCCGGCACGCCGGTCGCGCAGGTCGAGGGCTCGACCACGATGTGGTTGCGGTCGATGCCGAGGCCCCATGTCGCGATCGGCCCGAGCTCCATCGACAGGCCGAAGAAGGGCAGGAGCACATCGGCCGGAAGACGACGCGTCTCGCCCTTGAGTGTTGCGACCTCAACCGCCTCTAGCACGCCGCCCTCTCCGTGCAGCGCCGCGAGCTGATAGGGCACGACGATCTCGATCCTGCCGGCTTGGGCGAGCGCCTCCATCCGCGAGACCGTCTCGGGGGCGGCACGGAATTTCGGCCGCCTGTGCACCACGGCGACTGAGGCCGCGACCTCGGCAAGGCTCACCGCCCAGTCGACCGCCGAGTCGCCCCCCCCTGCGATCACCACGCGCTTGCCGCGGAAATCCTCGCGCCGCTGCACGGCGTAGAACACGCTTCGTCCCTCGAAGGCCTCGATTCCCGCAAGCGGCGGGCGATTGGGCCCGAAGGCCCCGGCGCCGGCGGCGATGATCACCGCGCGCGCGAGGATCACGTCGCCCGCGCTCGTGCCGAGCCGAAGCCTGCCGTCGGCCTCGCGCGCGAGCGTCTCGACGCGCCGGCCGAGGCGATAGTCGGGCCGGAACGGGGCGGCCTGGGCGATCAGCCGCTCGATCAGCGACGCCGCCGAGATGGCGGGGTGCGCGGGAATGTCGTAGATCGGCTTCTCGGGATAGAGGGCGATGCACTGGCCGCCGATCGCATCGAGGGCGTCGACCACGACCGAGCGCATCTTCAGCATCCCGCACTCGAACACGGCGAACAGGCCCACAGGGCCCGCGCCGATGATGCACACGTCGGTCTCGATCGTCCCGGACATCGCCGTCTCCTGAAGCGGCCGCGGCATAGATACGCACCCCCCCCGGTCGCGCAAGCCGACGCCGCATGGCACACTGCGGCGCGCGGAGAAGCGGCATGACGACCAGCCTGATGGCGAAGCACGGCACGGTGACGCTCACCCTCGCCGACGAGAGGGAGACGGAGCGTCTTGGCGCCTTCCTCGCCGCGCGGGCGCGGCCGGGAGATGCGATCCTGCTCGCCGGCCCCTATGGCGCAGGCAAGACGGCGCTCGCGCGCGCCTTCCTCCGTGCCGCGACCGGCGATCCCTCGCTTGTCGTCCCGAGCCCTTCGTTCACGCTCGTGCAGACCTATCCGCTCCCCGGCGGCGCCACCGCCTGGCACTACGACCTTTGGCGCCTCGGCGCAGAGGCGGAGCTTGCCGAGCTCGGCTGGGACGAGGCGCGAGGAGGGATCGTGCTTGTGGAGTGGCCCGAGCGTCTCGGCACGCGCACGCCGGAGGACGCACTCGCGATCCGGCTCTCTCCCGTCCGCGGTGCCCCCGGGGCGCGCGAGGTCACGCTCTCGGGCTGGGGTGACCGGCTTTTGGGGCTGTGCGAATGAGCATCGGGGCGTTCCTCGCCGCGCATGGCTACGCCGACGCACGACGCACCCCCCTGCCGGGCGATGCCTCCGCCCGGCGCTACGAGCGGCTCTCGGGCGGGCCGCGTCCGGCTCTGCTCATGGTCTGCCCGCAGGACGCGGACTCGATCGCCCCCTTCGTGCGGGTGTCCCGCCACCTGCGCGCGCTCGGGCTGTCCGCGCCCGAGGTCTACGCCGCCGATCCGGTGTCGGGCCTTGCGCTCGTGGAGGACCTCGGCGAGGACACCTTCAGCCGCCTGCTCGCCGCCGGAGAGGACGAGGCGGCGCTTTACGCGCTTGCGGTCGATGCGCTCGCGGTTCTGCATCGCGTCCCGCCCCCCGCTTGGGCACCTGCGTGGGATGCGCCGGCGATGGCGGAGGCCGCGTCCGCGACGCTGCTCGCGTGGTGGTGGCCCGCGATGTTCGGAACGGTGCCTGATCGATCTGTTCACGACTCTTTCCGGCAGGCCGTCGTTGCCACGCTCGCGCCCTTCGCGTCCGACCCGCCCGTTCTCGCCTTGCGTGACTTCCATGTCGACAATCTGCTCCGCCTCGAGGGGCGGCGCGGGGAGGCGGCGTGCGGCCTCCTCGATTTCCAGGACGCCGCCGCCGGCCACCCGGCCTACGATCTTGCGAGCCTGCTCGAGGATGCGCGGCGGGACCTCGCGCCGTCGCTGCGCGCGTCGATGCGCGCCCGCTACGCCGCCGCGACCGGCCTCGGCGACATCGATCGTTTCGATGCCGCCTTCGCCGCCCACGCTGCCGTCCGCCACACCCGCGTGGCCGCCCTCTGGACCCGGCTCGAGCGTCGCGACGGCAAGAGCCGCTATCTCGCCCACGCGCCGCGCACCTGGGCGCTGCTCGCGGCCGCTCTCGCCCATCCGGCTTGCGCCCCGCTCGCCGCCTGGTTCGACGCGTACATCCCGCCGGCACTCCGCCGTGCACCGGAGGCGAGGGCGGCATGATCGCGATGCCGAGGCGCGGCATGGTCCTGGCCGCAGGGCTCGGAACCCGGATGCGCCCGCTGACGGATGCGACCGCCAAGCCGCTGCTCGAGGTCGCCGGAAGGAGCCTGCTCGACCGCGCTCTCGACCATCTCGACGCCGCCGGCGTCGAGACGGTCGTCGTCAACACCCACTGGCAGGCCGAGCGCGTGCGCGCCGCTCTTGCCGCCCGCATCCGCCCGGCCATCATCGAGAGCCACGAGGAGACGCTTCTCGAGACCGGCGGGGCGGTCGTGCGCGCCCTGCCTCATCTCGGACCCGAGCCGTTCTACGTCGTCAACGGAGATGCGTTCTGGCTCGACGGCGTGACGCCCGCTCTCGCCCGCCTCGCCGCCGCCTTCGACCCGGAGGCGTGCGATGCCGTGCTGCTCGTCCACCGCGCCGCGCAGGTTCCGGCCTATACGGGGAGGGGTGACTTCGCCGTCGACCCGCTCGGGCGTGTGCGCCGGCCGCGCGAGCGCGAGATCGTTCCCTATCTCTTCGCCGGGGTGCAGCTTGCGGCACCATCCCTGTTCGCTGGCGCGCCGGAAGGCCCGTTCAGCACCAACCTCTTGTGGGACCGTGCGATCGAAGCGGGAAGGCTCACCGCGGTGGTGCATGACGGGATTTGGCTGCACCTCTCGACGCCGGAAGATCTGGCCGAGGCGGAGCGCCTCTTGAGCGGCCGCACCTCCACCCTCGCCATGGCTCGCTGAACGCGATGGGCGCCGATCGCCGACGCGACCCGGCCGTCTTCACCATCCCGCCCGAGGCCCCCTTCCTCGACTCGCTCGCGGCCGGGCTGTGGCGCGATGCGAAGGAGGATCAGGCAGCGCTCGCCCGCATGACGGTGGTTCTGCCGACGCGACGCGCGGCGCGCGGCCTCGCCGAGGCCTTCCTTCGCCTGACCGAGGGGCGGCCGCTTCTTTTGCCGCGCACGATCGCTCTCGCCGAAGCGGCGGACGAGGGCGTGATCCTCGCTGGTCTCGAGGCTCCGCCGCCGGCGGTCGGGGCGCTGCGTCGCCAGGCGGCGCTTGCGCGGCTCGTTCTCGCCAAGGAGCGCGCCGCCGGCGTCGCCTCGGCAGACCACGCCTTCCGGCTTGCGGGCGAGCTCGCCACGCTGCTCGACGAGATGGCGCGCGAGGAGGCCGACCCGGCGCGCCTTGCCGACGCGGCCGAGGCGGCGCATGCCGAGCACTGGCTGAAGACGATCGCCTTCCTCGAGATCGTCACCAGTCACTGGCCACGCTGGCTTGCCGACAACGGGCTTGCCGACCCTGCCGCCCGGCTTGTGGCGCTGCTCGAGTCGCGGCGCCGGCACTGGGAGAGGTCGCCGCCCGAGTCGCCGGTGATCGCCGCCGGCTCCACGGGCGGCATCCCTGCGGTCGGCCGTCTGCTTGCAACGGTCGCGCGCCTTCCCGCCGGAGCGGTCGTTCTGCCCGGCCTCGACCTCGACATGGACGCTGCCGCCTGGGAGGCGATCGGCGAGAGCCACCCGCAGGCTGGGCTGAAGCGGCTTCTCGGTCGGCTTGGCGTGGCCCGCGAGGAGGTCCGCCCCTGGCCGGGCGCGGGCGCGTCGGGGGCCTTCGCGGCGCGGGCGCGTGTGGTGTCGCGAATGATGCTTCCCGCCGAGGGCATGGGCGACTGGCGCAGGGTGGAGCGCGAGGCGGTGCGCGCCGGGATCGCCGGCCTCGGCCGGATCGACGCGGCCGACCAGAACGAGGAGGCGCTCGTCATCGCGCTTGCGATGCGCGCGGCGCTCGAGACGCCCGGCCGGCGCGCCGCACTCGTCACGCCCGATCGCGCCCTTGCCGCCCGCGTGTCCGCAGCTCTCGCGCGCTTCGGCATCCGCGCCGACGACAGCGCCGGCCGCCCGCTCGGGGCGACACCGCCCGGCGTCTATCTGCGCCTGCTCGTCACGGCGTGCGCCGAGCGCCTCGCGCCTGTGCCACTCCTTGCGCTTCTGAAACATCCTCTCGCCTCGGGCGGCATGCGCCCGGGCCGCTTCCGCGCCGCGGTTCGGCTGTTCGAGCTCGCGCTTCTGCGCGGGCAGCGCCCGGCACCAGGGATCGCCGGGCTCGAGGCGGCGTACGCCCACGCCGCGCGCCTTGCGCGCGAGCATCGCCCGCGCGGTCTTGCCGCCGCCGCCCGCGTGATCGAGGCGCTCAAGCGCTCGCTCGGGCCACTGCTTGCCGCTCTCGAGGTGTCCGAGGCGCCGCCCGCGCGCCTGCTCGCCGCGACGCTTGCCGCGGCTGAGGCGCTTGCCGCGACCGATACGGCGCCCGGAGCGCGGCAGCTCTGGGCGCAGGAGGCTGGCGAGGCAGCGGCAGCGCGCATGGCCGAGGCGCTCGAGGCGCTCGAGCACATGGGCCCAATCCCGCCCGAGTCCTGGCCCGGGCTGTTCGAGGCGTTGTTCGCGGGCGTCGAGGTGCGCCTTCGCCGCATCGGCAGTGCGGGCGAGGGGGCGCCGCATCCGCGCCTCTTCATCTGGGGCGTGCTCGAGGCCCGCCTGCAATCGGCCGAGCTCGTGATCCTCGGCGGGCTGAACGAGGGCACCTGGCCCGCCGCCGTCGACCCGGGCCCGTGGATGTCGCGGCCGATGCGCACGCGCTTCGGCCTCGCCTCGCCCGAAGCCGCGATCGGCGAGGCGGCGCACGACGTCGCGCTCGCCCTCTCCTCCGCGCCCGAGATGCTGCTGACGCGGGCGCGCCGTGTCGATGGCGCACCGACCGTCCCGAGCCGCTGGCTCGTCCGCCTCGACGCCTTCCTCGAGAGCCAGCTCGGCCCCGGCGACCATCTCAGGCCGCCGGCAGACTGGCTCGGCATCGCCCGCGCCCTCGACGCTCCGGACTGTGTGACGCCCGAGCCGAGGGCTGAGCCGCGCCCGCCGCTTGCTCTTCGGCCGAAGCGTCTGTCCGTGACTGAGGTGGAGCGGCTCCTGCGCGACCCGTTCGAGATCTACGCCAAGCATATCCTCGGTCTCCGCAGGCTTCCCGAGCTTGATGAACCGATCGATCGGTCCGACTGGGGAACGGTTGTGCACGCGGCGATCGCCTCGGCGCTGCGGCGGATGCGGAAGGAGGGGTGGCCCGGGGTGGCGACGTTCCGGCACTGGATCGAGGAGCAGGGCGCCCGAAGCCTCGAGGCGCTGGCCGCGCCGGCGCGGGAGGCGTTCTGGCGGCCGCGGCTTGCCCGAATCGCCAAATGGGTAGCGGAGGCGGAAGAGAGGCGCCTCGCCGAGGAAGGCCCGGTCGAGAGCTTCGCCGAGGTGAAGGGGGAACTTGCCCTTCCGGGCGGGTTCGTGCTGCACGGCCGAGCCGACCGGATCGACCGCCTCGCGGACGGCACGCTCAGGCTGATCGACTACAAGACGGGAACGATCCCGCCCCAGAAGGAGATCGAGGAGGCCTATGCGATCCAGCTCCCCCTCGAGGCGGCGATGGCAGAGCGCGGCGCCTTCGCCGAGGTCGGGCGAGGGATCGCGTCGCACCTCGCCTACTGGAAGCTCGGCGGCGGCTTCAAGCCGGGGGCCAAGACGCCCGTCAAGGGCGACGCCGCGGCGCTCGCCGCCGCCGCCTGGGAGCGGTTCGAGGCATTGCGGGCGCGCTTCGACGACCCCTCCGCCGCCTATTGGCCGCGGCCGCATCCGCACCGCGCGCCGCAGTTCTCCGACTATCTGCATCTTGCCCGCGTCGAGGAGTGGGGCGGCGGTGATGACTGAGTGGGCCCTTGGCGACGCGCGCGCGGACGCCGAAGCCGCGCAGCGCCGCGCGTCCGACCCGTCCGTCTCGGCCTGGGTGGGCGCCTCCGCAGGCTCTGGCAAGACCACGCTTCTGACCGCGCGTGTGCTTCGGCTTCTCCTCGGCGGAACCGATCCGGGCCGGATCCTCTGCCTCACCTTCACCCGCGCCGCAGCAGCGGAGATGGCGACACGGATCGCCTCGCGTCTCGGCGCGTGGGCGGCGATGGAGGACAGCGCGCTCGGGGAGGAGCTGTCGCGGCTCGGCGTGGCGGTGACGGAGGAGGCGTTGGCGCGCGCCCGCGGCCTGTTCGCCCGCGTGCTTGACCACCCGGGCGGGCTCAGGATCGCCACCATCCACGCCTTCTGCCAGAGCCTGCTCCGCCGCTTCCCGCTCGAGGCAGAGATCGCGCCGCATTTCACCCTGCTCGAGGAACGCGACTCAGCCGAGGCCCTGGCGGCCGCGCGTGACGAGGCGCTCGCCCGGCCGACAGCAGGGATGGAGCGGGCCCTCGCAACGCTTGCGCCGCTCACTGAGCAGGACGGCTTCTCCGATCTCGTGCGCGGCGTGCTCGCCGCACGTGGACGGCTCGAGCGGGCCTTCGCGGCAGCCAACGCACCTGACGGCGTGGCGGCGATGCAGCGGCGCATCCTTGGCCTCGACGTCGAGGAGACTGAGGACGCGTTGCTTGCCGAGGCCTGCGGGCGCGATCTGACGCGGCTTGTGGCCGCGGCCGACGCGCTCCGCCGCGGCTCGCCGACGGACATGGCGCGCGGCGAGGCGATGAAACGGTGGCTCGCGCTCACGCCCGAGGAGAGGGCCGCACGATGGGAGGACTGGCGAGACCTGTACCTCACGGAGAAGGGAACGATCCGAACGCGCCTCGCCACACAGCGGGCTGTCGCCGCGATGGCGGACATCCTCGCCGTGCTCGAGGGCGAGGCGGATGCCGTCCTCGCGGTCGAAGACCGTCGCCGCCGCATCCGCGCTGCCCTCGCTTCCGAGGCGGTGGTGCGTCTCGTCGCCCCTGTGATCGAGGGCTACGAACGGCGCAAGCGCGTCCGCGCCGGGCTCGACTACGACGACCTGATCGAGCGCACCCGGCGCCTGCTCGCCGCGACCGACACGGCCTGGGTGCAGTACAAGCTCGATGGCGGGCTCGACCACGTGCTCATCGACGAGGCGCAGGACAGTGCGGCCGCGCAATGGCACGTGGTCGAGCTTCTCACGGAGGACTTCTTCGCGGGCGAAGGAGCGCGGGCGGGCGTCGTGCGCACGCTGTTCGCGGTGGGCGATGTCAAGCAGAGCATCTACCGCTTCCAGGGGGCGGCGCCGGAAGAGTTCGGCCGCGCGCGCGAGCGGGCGCGAAAGCGCGTGACGGCCTGCTTCGGCGCTTCGCACTTCCGCTCCGAGCGGCTTGCCGTCTCCTTCCGCTCCACCGCTCCGGTGCTTGCGCTCGTCGATGCCGTGTTCGCCGATCCGGACGCGGCGAAGGGCGTGGCGCTCGACGGCGAGCCGATCCTGCACCGGCCGGTGCGCGCGGGCGAGGCGGGCTCGGTCGAACTGTGGCCACTCATCCCGCCGGACGAGCTGCCCGAGGCCGACGCGTGGAACCCCGAGCCGAGCGCGCGTGCGCGCAACGGGGAGGAGAAGCTCGCGCTCGCGATCGCGGCGCAGATCCAGCGCTGGATCGAGGACGGCGAGCGTCTGCCCGCCCGCGGCCGCGCCATCCGCCCCGGCGACGTCTTGGTCCTAGTGCGTCGTCGCCGCGCCTTCGTCAGCTGGCTGATCCGCGCGCTCAAGCAGCGGAACGTTCCGGTCAGCGGCGTCGATCGCATGGTGCTCGTCGAAGAACTCGCGGTGAAGGACGTGCTCGCCACCCTCGAGTCGCTCTTATTGCCCGAGGACGATCTGACCCTTGCCGCGGCGCTTCGCTCGCCGCTGTTCAGCCTTTCCGACCCGTCGCTGATGGAGCTCGCGACCGCGCGCGGGCGGCGCAGCCTGCGCACCGAACTTCGCCGGCGCGCAGCCGAACGGCCCGACTGGCAGGACGCCGAGGCCACGCTCGCCGCGCTCGCCGCGCGGGCGGATTTCGACACGCCGCATGCCCTGATCGCCCGGCTGCTCGGGCCGCTCGGCGGGCGGGCGCGGCTGCTTGCGAGGCTCGGGCCGGACGCCGCCGACCCGCTCGATGAGCTGCTCAGCGCCGCGCTCGCGCATGAGCGGTCGCACCCGCCATCGCTCCAGGGCTTCCTCGCCTGGCTTCGCGGCGGCGGGGCCGAGATCAAGCGCGAGCAGGAGCCGGGTGCGGACGCGGTGCGGGTGATGACCGTCCACGGCGCGAAGGGGCTCGAGAGCCCGGTCGTGATCCTCGCCGACACCACCTCCGTCACCGACCCCGTCGACGACCTCTACTGGCTGGAAGATAAGGCAACGCATGCGCAGGTGCCGCTCTGGGCACCGCGCGCCGAGCTTTGCCCCGAGCCGGTCGAGCAGGCGCGTGCCCGGAGACGGGAGGAGGATCTCGAGGAGTATCGCCGCCTTCTCTATGTCGCGCTCACCCGCGCGGAGGATCGGCTTCTGGTGACCGGCGCCCTCAGCCGCAGAGGGGAGGGAAAGGACAAGAGCTGCTGGTACGATCTCGTCGCGGCTGGGTTCCGCCGTCTTGCCGGTGCCGAGGCGGCGGCCTTCGACCCGGGTGCCTTGCTCGGCGAAACAGGCTGGCCGGTGGGGGGCATGCGGCTCGCCACCGCCCAGGCGCCCGATGCGGCGCTGCGACGCGAGCCGGAAAGCGCCGCGCCCGTGCGCCTTCCCCCGGTTCCAACCTGGGCGCGTCGACCGCCACCTGCCGAGGAGACGCCGCCGCGCCCGCTCGCCCCCTCGGCGGAGGAGGACGACGAGCCAGCCGCCGCCTCGCCGCTCGCCGGGGCGGAGCCAGGAGCGAGGCGGTTCCAGCGCGGCAGGCTTGTGCACGCCCTGCTCCAGCACCTGCCGCACCTGCCGCCCGAGCGGCGCCGGAGCGCGGCTGAGGCGTTCCTCTCCGCGCCCGGGCTCGGCCTTGCCGCGGATACCGTGGCGGAGCTCGTCGCCGAGACGCTCGCTGTCCTCGATGACCCGCGTTTCGCCCCGCTCTTCGCTCCCGGAGCGCTCGCCGAAGCGGCCGTGACGGGCCGGATCGGCTCGCGAGTCGTCTCAGGCCAGGTCGATCGTCTCGCCATCACCGACACCGAGGTTCTCGTGGCCGACTTCAAGACGAACCGCCCCCCGCCCGACCGTCTCGAGGACGTGCCGCCGGCCTATCTCAGGCAGATGGCCGCCTATCGCGCGGTTCTGCGCGGCGCCTTTCCGGGCCGGGAGGTGCGCTGCGCCCTCGTCTGGACCTATGCCGCACGCCTGATGGAGCTTCCTGACTCGCTGTTGGACGCTCACGCTCCCGCCACCATTTAGCCAGAGGCGGCCCCGGGGTCGCTTGGTGCCGCGGGCGGGGGCCGTGCTAGAACCTGGGCCGGACCACGGGCCCGGCAACACGATACCCGACGGGCCATGACACCACGGAGAGAGGCATGAGCGCGCGCACCAAGGTCGTGTCGGATGCGAGTTTCGAGACCGATGTGCTGAAGGCCGACCACCCCGTCCTCGTCGATTTCTGGGCCGAGTGGTGCGGGCCATGCCGCGCGATCGCCCCGGCGCTGGAGGAGATCGCCGCGGCCTACGCCGGCAGGCTGACCGTGGCGAAGGTGAACGTGGACGAGAACCCGGTCACGCCGAACCGCTTCGCCGTGCGCGGCATCCCGACGCTGATCCTGTTCAAGGGCGGCCAGCCCGTCGCCACAAAGATGGGCGCCGACAGCAAGAGCAACCTCACGGCTTGGGTGGACGCGAACCTGTGACCCGCGCGCCGCGGCCGGGCGCTCCGGCGGCGGATTCCGGTCCGCGGCGAACGCCCCATCGTCGCGGCGACACGGCGGC
>Ga0068705_10000067_pt1 | contig 48403 bp, 37 predicted proteins | sample YNPMSTMetaG_FD_65631 | JGI IMG/M metagenome (GOLD analysis project Ga0068705, IMG submission 65631) | Anoxygenic and chlorotrophic microbial mat microbial communities from Yellowstone National Park, USA - YNP MS-T MetaG | ecosystem: Environmental > Aquatic > Thermal springs > Hot (42-90C) >... | reverse complement strand
TGGTTGAATAATCACCCCAAAGATGTATTGAGTTATAATATATTTGTGGATTTAAGCAAGATTGGAAGTATATGCCAGCAGGCAAATATAAAGTTGATGTTGTAGCTGATGATTTGAATATCCCTGATATTGAATTATTAAATATTTTTAAACCACTTGAATTCGAGGCAAATATTCCATAAGCCCTCGTTTGGGCACCCCCAATATTGGTAATGTTAGTTATCAGGTTTTTGGAAACAACAGCATTATTTGAGTTATTGAGAGTTTTATTACTTTTTGTTTTAGCACTATACGGGATATCCTCAATTTCTGTTATTACATAAATTCCAACACTTGCAGAACTACCTATCTGGTTTCTAATTATATTTTTAGAAATGATCGGTGCTGGTGAATTGTAATTCATTATTCCGATAATACCAGCATTTGATGTATTTCTCTCCAAAGTATTACCATTTATAGTATTATTAGTCCCATAATTGTTGTAAATCAAGTAATTAGATGAAGAAGAATTATTGTTTTCTATTCTATTATTAGAAAAATTGGAGTTTGTTGAATACGAGATATAAATCGCATAAAAATAATTTGCAAAATTTGACATTATCATATTATTTGAAAAATTTAATGAATTGTCGTTATTACTATATATTCCCATGAAAGTCGAATTTGTAGTGCAATTTTCAATGACGTTATTTGAAATTGTTGAATTTAGAGTATAATTTGTATTTATAGGATAAAGAATTGTTGTAGCATAAATATTAATATTGTTGTTTGTAATTTGCAGGTTATTTGCATAGCTAACAAATATTGCATAATAAGAACCATCACCTAATTGTGAATTATTCCCAAAATAATTATTCGTTATTGTTAAATTTAATGTTAAGTTCCCAGTACCAGATAAACCAACAGAACGTATTCCATAATAACAACGATATATATTGTTGTTTTCTATAGTTATATTATCATTACCTGCTGCACCAGTTGAAAATCCGACCATAGAGCTGATAGCAATACCATGAGATGTTGAAGCAGTGGAACTTGCACCAATAATATTACAGTATTTTATAGTAATATTTTTGGTACCGTTAGAATTTGCTTTATTCCCTTTGTTAAGCCATATTACAGCACCTTGAGGATTAGAATTGACTATTGTTAATGCACGTGTATTGACACTCCCATTCAAACGACCATCAATTATAACATTATCAGCATCTCTAATGTTTAATACTGCAAAATATGAATTCCCGTTAATTGTATAGTAATCTGTTGGATAAATACGTAAATTATATACACCGCCACTATATAACAGTGGCTCTAAAGGAATTTCACCAGTTTCATCTAAATTACTTGTAATCTGAACATCTAAATCCCCAGTTATAACACTTAATTTTAACACTTCAAACAAGCCACCTGGCTTTGTAAGCGATGTGATTTGCTGTCCTTCTCCTACTTGAATTGTTCCAGATAATGATGCTGCAACGACATAACTATGTATTACACCAGTTATTGGGAAATTATTTAAGGTAAGATCTATGCTCGAAGGCTGAATATTAAATGTACCTGATGAAGTTCCGATATTTGCAGGATTAGCTATATCTTGAGCGATAAAGAAATATTCTAATTCCGTACCAAGTTGTAAACCGCCAAATAATTTTGTATGATCAATCGTAAACTTAAATGTATTGCCACCGATACTATCAGGTTCAACATATTTCCACCCATTAGTTTGATTTGTATTATCAATAAATATATTCAAATTGTTTTTCTTTTTATAATAAAGTCTTGGTTTATTATTTGTATCGACAGCGGTATTATCAAAAATTTCCATAATAATTGAAATGTTTGCTGTTGTGTTTGTATTTGCAATAGGTTGGAAAATAAAATACGGTTCCGCAAAATCACCTGCTAATTCATAAGCACCGATTGTGGGAGTTGAAGAACGTTGATTGCCATCTTTATCTGTTGTAACTATTGAGATTGAAACACCTGAATTGACAAGTGGAGAATTAAAATAAGGACGTAAATTAGTTTGCGAATTATATAATGGATTGAGACTAATAGAGTTCAAATTCATATTTGTGTTTAAATTTTTGAAAGCATTAAGTGTTGCATAATCAGTTGTACCGACACCAGCAACTATACCTTGTGGAGTATCTACGTAATAATTGTTGTAATCTGTAGTTGATGAGTTAAACGGCGCAACTGCTGCATAATATACAGCAAAAGATTTTGAACCAGATACTGTATTTGTAATCAAATTAACAATAGTATTGTTTCTCACATTGCAGCCGGTTGCAACCGTATTAAAAGAAATACCTGAACAATAACCAGCAGCAGTATTAGAAGGTTGCTTCTCACCATATAAATAAATTGAATTATTGTAAATCAAGTGATTTACGCTTCCAAAAACCATAATTGCCGATGGAATATACTGAAATGAAGTTTTATTGGATAAATCAAAAATTCCTGAAATTGAATTATTAACAAGTTGAATTCCATCAGATGAAGTGCCAATATAAATACCGCAAATCATTACTGTTGTAGAAGTACTTGTAGTTTGTATATTGGTGATCTCTGAGTTCTTAACAATATTTGTTATTGCTGTTGATAAATATATTCCAAAGACTGCTCCACCTGATTTTAAGTTCTTTATTGTAAATTTGTTGAAAACATTATTAGCACCTGATGCATTATAAACACCACTTACTGTACCTGTTCCAGTACTAATGAGATTTTCTATTCTTACATTCTCAATTGAATTATTTGCACTTGTTGAAGCAATATAAATACCATAAATAGATGAAGCTCCTGAAAGATTACTTATCTTTAAATTGTTTACATTATTACCATTAGAGGAAGTAGTAAAAAAGAGCCCATAAGCTGTACCTGCTAAACAAGAATTGTTTTCAACTGTTAAGTTGCTAATATTAGAATTTGTGGTCTGTATAAAATAAAATCCATACGTAGTAGTTGAGAAAGTGGAATTGATTATTTTACTATTTGTAATCGTTGCATTCGAGGTATATCTGAATACAAACGGATAATTAGTTGAAGTAATATTAGCTGAATATATATTGTTTTCAAAAGTCAAACCATCAATATATGCCACATCTACACCATAAGTGCAGCCATCGCCTGGAATAGCGTTGTTGCCAATATCGTTATTTTTAATTTCTAAAGCAAATGTACGGAGTCCAGTCGAAGGAGAGTTAACTCTCACACCATAACCACATCGATAAATGTTATTATTGAATATTTTCAGACTGTCATTTTTACCTGCTGTAGTTAAAGATGTAGTGGAATACTGACCCGATAAAATCCCGTAAACCGAGGCTGTAGTTGCAGTCCCACCTACAATATTAAGATAACGCAAATTTACATTTGTTGCTCCGTTACCTGTTGTTGAACGTGCAACCCAAATGCACGCAGATGTTGCAGTGGCAAGATTTTGAATTGTAAGTGAAGGTGTGGCACCTGTCGCATTTATTCGTCCATCGATTGTTACATTATCTGCATCAAGCAATGTAATTAATGCTTTGTTCCCGCCAATATTTCCAGAAATAGTGTAATTTCCTGTGGGATAAATCAATACCGATGTGTAATTTGCGTTGCCTGTTCCCGATGCTTGAAGTATGGCGGGGTCCGTTATAACAAGATCGCCTTCAATTTTGATGACGATATTCCCAGTTACAGTACCATTATTTATTGCATCGAATGCTGCTTTAAGTGAAGTGTAGGTCAAAGTGTCTTGCAATGTTACTTGCGACTGCAATAAATTAAAACTGATGAATAAAAGAGATAAAGTTATGATTGAACGAGAGTAAAACTTTCTCATTTTTATCTCCAAAAATTAAATTAAGAATATTTATTTATAAACTCTTTATTTACAAATCAAAATTAGGATCTTATTTTTATGTTAAGGAACCTTTTAGTTTTGCCTAAATTTGCATTTTATAAAAACGAAATGCTATTAAATTTATTTTAATTTTGTTAAGAAAGTAAAAGTAATTCCAATTAATGAATTATTACTAAAACAAAATATAATATTATATTTGAATTGTCATTTTCATAAAATATATTATTTGAGACATAATAAATTTATTACAAAAAAAGCTACCCCACATAGGAGTAGCTTTATCTAACAATTTTTTCGGTATTCAATCATATCTCTATATGCACATTCCAGCCGTGTACGTCCTCGAGTTCGCCGTATTGGATGCCAGTAATTGTATCGTACATTTTTTGGGCTATTGGTCCTATTTTCATATCATTGATAATCATTGATTTATCGTTGTATTGAATTAAACCAACTGGCGAGATAACCGCTGCAGTACCAGTGCCGAAAACTTCTTGCAACTTGCCAGTTTCATAAGCTTCAATAAGCTCATCGATTGTTATCTGGCGCTCGCTTACCTTCATGCCCCACTCACGCGCAAGTGTCAGCACACTATCGCGAGTAACACCAGCAAGTATTGTCCCTTGCTCGAGCGATGGAGTCACAATTTCGTCGTTGATAACAAACATAATATTCATAGCACCGACTTCATCGATAAAATGACGTGTAACACCATCAAGCCAAAGCACTTGCGAGTATCCGTTTTTCTTTGCAATTGTACCCGCAAGAAGCGAAGCAGCATAATTTGCTGCTGTTTTTGCAGATCCAAGCCCACCACGAACAGCTCGCACATACTCGCTCGATACAAGTATTTTAACTGGATTTAGCCCTTCGGGATAATACGATGCCACTGGTGATGTCATAATAATCAACCGATATGTTGGTGATGCGTGCACACCAAGAAAATTCCCTGTCCCAAATGCCACTGGACGTATATACAAAGATTGCCCACGTTGTTTTGGAACCCAATTGATGTCAATTTTCACAAGTTCTTTTATTGCTTCGACAAACAATTTTTCATCGAAAGGTGGAATGCATACTCTCGAGCCTGAGTGATTTAACCTTGCTGCATTTTTATCCGGACGAAATATATTTATTCCACCTTTGACATCGCGAAAAGCTTTTAATCCCTCGAAAATCGATTGCCCATAGTGCAATGTGCACATCGCTGGCTCAATTGGCATAGGTCCGTACGGTATTATTCGCCCTTCATCCCATTTTTCATTTTCATAATCAGAAACAAACATATGATCGGAAAAATACTGTCCAAAACCAAGATTATCCCAATTAACATTATTAATTCGAGTTGTTTCAGCTTTCTCAATCTTAAAATTTGCCATAACTAACCTCTTTTATAATACTAATTAAATTTATATGTTGTGTTAATATCTCGTGGAATGTTTTTAAGTTTTTCAACAGTTTGCCGAATTTCATCATTAACTTTGCCGTATTTTTCTATTATTTCGCCAGCTTTGTTATAGTCTCCTTCTGCTTGTGTTGTAAGTATAAGATTTGCCAAATCAGAAACTACCTTGAAAAATTTGTCCTTGTCATAAGTAAATGTGCCATCAGCATTTCTAATGATTGCTCCATTTTGACGCAAGAAATTCAGCTGTATCAAGTTTGCTTGACCGTGGGCAGAATTTGTTCCAAATCGTAGCGAGCGATAAAGCCCTGCTATGTATGTAACAATAGCTTTTTTAATATATTCTTCATCTAACTTGCCTAACTCTAAAAGTGTTTTATGATTATACATACTTAAAATATCAGCCTTAGTTTCTTCAATAGCTGAATATCTTTCTTTTAGAGCTTGACGCACAGTTAAATTGTTTTTGCCATATACGAAGCCTCGCCCAAGTGTGTGAGAAACTTCGTGCAATGTAACAAAACTTGTGAAAGCTTTGCTATCAACATATTGGCGTAATTCAGGAGCAATAATGATATTTGCAATTGGTACGACGATAGTCTTGAATTTGGCTTCCATCATATTTTTATACATCGATTTTTTGCCGCCTTTTGTTTCGGTAACACGTGGATCATTTGGTAATGCGGCGGCTATAGTTTTTGTGCCTTTTTGGCAATCGCCACCAAAATAAACTACATTTACAATCTGTAGAATTTCTTTTTCCGTTTTAACAGGTTGTATGTATTTTTTATCGTAAGGCAATCTGTTTTGAAAATCAGCTATGTGCGACTTAAACATTTCGAGCTCTTTTGTAGCTTCAACATCTTTGACCATTACAACAGCTTCGTAAGCAGCTTTGTAATTATAAAGTTCATCTTCGTAATTTTCTATTGGACCGATAACAACATCGATGTTGCTATTTTCTATGTCCATCCAAGCCATATCGCTTTCGTAATAGTCATCCGTGCGGAATGCTTTTGCACGAAGCTGTAAGTAATTTTTCAAAGTTGGATTTTCCGCAAGCTCTGCGGCTTCATCAAGTAAATTTGCTAATTTTTGAATTTCTGGATAATATTGATGATATGGAATCGCTTTTAGCTCCCCATTATCTCTTACGATCACAGTGTATTGGCTTTTGAATGCTTCCTCGTCTGAAGGATTATTCTTTATATGGCTTTCAAACTCTTCTTTTGTTATATCTTCTGGATAGAAACCACCACCAAGCGGTCTTCTTTGCGGTCCTTGTCCTACAAAACGCTGATTTTCGTTCAAAACATCGTAAGGACCGTAATTTATATTAACATATTCAAGATAAATTTTAGCTTCTTCTGTGTTTAACTTAATTAAAGAATCACGAACCGAAATAGCATCGTGAGATGATTGTTTCCAGAAAATATCATCGCAAATTTTCCCAGCTTCAATTAATTTTTCGAGTAATTGGCGCTCACGTGCCGAAAGATGCGACACATCTGCTGTAATTTCAATTTTGGCATATTGTTCAGTAGCTTGTTTTACTTTTTGGGATTGTTCGGAGAGTTGCGGTTGGATGTCCATTTTCTTCTCGCAAGCAGTGATTAAAATTATACTGAATATTAAAAATACATTTAGAAAATATTTCATTTCACACCTTAACTTTATTTAAAATTTTTCCAAAAAATTATTCAAAGTTAAAATATTTTTATTATTTTACAAATTGAATTTGTCAAATCAATCGAGTTTGGCAATATGAATGAGAAAAGAATACTACTTGTGGACGATGATGAAGATAGCCGCGAAGTAATGAAAGACTTTTTAACAGGTATTCTAAATTTTCGTGTTGAATCCTATTCTAATGGTGAAGATGCCTTTACTGCATTCAACGAGAGCAGTTTTGACTTGGTACTTGCCGATATAAAAATGCCAAAACTAAACGGGATCGATCTTTTAAAGAAAATTCGCTCAGAAGAAAAAGGGAAAAATTGTCCTGTAATTTTAATGACGGCATTTGCTGACGTCAATACTGCTATTGAAGCTATAAAATATAATGCTACAGACTACTTGCTAAAACCCTTGGATATAAACAATCTCTTCGAGCTAATAAATAAACTACTTTCAACAGAAACTTCTACTAATGATGAAAAAATAGAAAAATCCAGTCTAAAAGGTAGTTACCTCCATATAAATAAAATCGGTAAAATTGGAATTTTTTCGGAAAATTTTGCAGAAGCAGTAATAAATGCGAATGTTTATCACCAAGATCGCACAATAAATGTGCTCATAGAAGGCGAAAGCGGCACAGGTAAAGAAATTATAGCAAATATAATCCACGGTATAGATAATACAAAGCCATTTGTAACAGTAAATTGTTCTGCAATTTCAGCAAATCTATTTGAAAGCGAGCTATTTGGATATGTCGGAGGTGCTTTTACAGGGGCTCGTTCGTCGGGATTGGCTGGGAAATTCGAATTAGCACAGGGCGGTACAATTTTCCTGGATGAAATCGGTGATATGCCGCTCGATTTACAACCTAAATTGCTTCGTGCTATTCAAGAGCGTGAAATTTACCGAATCGGTGGGCAGAAACCAATATCAATTGATGTAAGAATTATTGCTGCTACTAATAAAAGATTAGATGATGCCACAAGACAAGGTAAATTTCGTGAAGATTTATACCATAGAATAAAAATCGGGCATATCATCCTAAAACCATTGAGAGAACAAAAAGAAGCCATTATCCCTCTGGCTAAAATGTTTCTTGACGAATTTTCTTTAAAACGTGGTAAAAAATTCAAAAAGTTATCGGCTTCGGCTATTGATTTGTTAACAAATTATGAATGGAAAGGTAATGTTCGTGAGTTATGCAATGCAATCGATAGAGCCGTTCTGCATAATGACGATATTGAACTAACAGCTCGTCATTTGAGCTTTTTAGATGAAAATTTCCACGTCGATAGTGAATTTGTGCTTACTCCATATGCAGACTTTAAGCTTCCAGATGATGGTTTAAATTTAGAGGAATTAGAAAGAGAGATTGTGCGCCGTGTATTAAAAAAATTTCATGGAAATAAAACAAAAACAGCCGAATTTCTGGGGCTCACTCGTAGCGCCTTACGTAGTAGATTATAGCAATGTAAAATAAAGGACTGCAAAATTCATTTGCAGCCCTTGTATTTTAACTTTTCGTGAATTTACTGCTATTTTTCGATCTTTATACGCCCGTCAACTGCTATGATTTGATTTTTTGAACCAAGCAATGGATTAATATCCATTTCGACAATTTCTGGGGCAATTTGCAGTAAAGCCGAGACTTTTTGTATATATTCAGCAAATATTTCCTTGTTTACACCCTCTTTACCACGAACACCTTGAATTAATTTATAAGCACGCAATGATTGAATCATTGCCAATGCTTCTTCTTTTGATATAGGAGCAAGTGCATAAGCAAAATCTTTTAAAACTTCTATAAAAATTCCGCCTATACCACATAAAACCAAGTGCCCAAATTTATCTTCCTTTTTAGCACCAATGAAAATTTCTATTCCACTAACCATTTGCTGAATTAAAATTGCTTTTGCTCCTTCAATTTTCATTAGTTTTTCAAATGCCTCAGTTAGTTTTAACTCATTTTCGATGCCAACGATTACTCCACCTACATCAGATTTATGAACAGGACCGACAACCTTTGCAACCAAAGGATATCCCACACTTTCAGCAAAACGTAATATATCATCTAAGTTATCGGATTGCATTTCTTGTGGATGCTCGATACCAATAGCATCGAGAATTTTAGTAACTTGCTTTGGTTCTAAATAGCCATTGTTGGAGCTATCGATAACCGAACGAATAGAATTTTTATCAACTTTATCATAACTCTCAATTTTTACTGGTTTAGGAGTGTGGAAAATCTTTGCAATTGCATTGCCAGCGGCGACTTCATCAATAAATATGCTGTTGCCTTTTTGTATGAACTTATCGGCGGCTTCTTTTGCTAATACAACTGACGGAAGTACTGGGAAAATAGGCTTCTTTGATGAACGTATCTTTTCGTGCAAAACTTCATAAACTGGATATGAATCGAACATGCCTGTTGTGCCAAAAATCACAACCGAGCCATCAATATTATCGAATTTTTGGTCGCAATAATCTAAAATTGTGCCCAGTTGTTCTGCTGTTCCAGTTGCAAGGAAGTCAATAGGATTGGCAACCGATGAACCAGGGAAAAGTTTTCCGAGAAGCTCATCGGCAAAAGCACCTTCAATGTGTGGCACTTGCATATTGTTCTTATCCAGAGCATCAGTAAGCATAACACCTGGACCACCTGCGTGAGTTACCACTGCAATACGGTTACCTGTTAAAGGTTTTTGCTGCAAAGCAATTGCAACATCAACAAGTTCGCTACGGCTTGTGCAGCGTATTATTCCAGCTTTTTTGAAAAGTGCATCTACTGGCAAATCCGATCCAGCAAGCGCCCCAGTATGCGACGAAACTGCTCGTGAACCAGCTTCGGTTGTTCCTGCTTTAATCGCAGCAATACGGCAATCTTTTTCAATTAGCGAGCGTGAGTATTTTAAAAACAGTTCTGGATTATTAATCTTCTCTAAATACATAATTTTTACTTTGGAACTTGTGTTCTCGTCAAAAGTTTCGTCCCAATGACGTAAAACATCTTCGACACCAATTTGTGCACTATTGCCAACTGAATAAACACTTGCAAAAGACAAACCGCGCGGTATAGCAAGTTCGAGGATAAAGCAAGCCGTTGCCCCAGAACCTGAGACAAAATCCACACCCTGTGGCTCAAGCTTTGGCAACGGTCCAGCGAAGACACCTTGATAGCTTGGAGTTAGCACACCAATGCAGTTAGGTCCAATTAGATTGCCGTTGTGCTTGTTAATAATCGAGACAACTTCATCTTCGAGAGCTTTACCTTCGGGACCAACTTCACTAAATCCAGCAGAAAGAATGATAAATCCTTTGGTCCCTTTTTGCTCAGCAAGTATGCGAACTGTGTCGGGGCAGAATTTTGCCGCTATTGCCAAAATTGCAAGCTCGACATTTGGCAATTCATCAACAGATTTGTAACATTTTAAGCCTTGCACCTGCTCTTCTTTTGGATTAACTGCAAAAAGTGAACCTTGGTAATTGCCATCAATAATATTTTTGAGTATTCTACCGCCGGGTTTACTTATATCGTTAGATGCACCAACAACAACTATACTTTTTGGATCAAAAATTTCACGAACCATACTTGAAACTCACAAAAATGAATAAATAATTTCGATAAAATTACTAATTTTTTGCTAAAATTGTGAAGTTGTTAATAAAAATTGAGCGAAAAATGTTTTCAACAGTAAAAAATTTGCACTTTGTTGGAATTGGTGGTATTGGAATGAGTGGAATAGCAGAAATTTTGCTAAATGAAGGTTTCAATATAACGGGTTCTGATATTGCTAAATCCGAAAACACAGAATATTTGGAAAAGCTTGGTGTAAAAGTATTCATCGGTCACCAAGAGCAAAATATAGATGGTGCGGAAGTTGTGATTTACTCAAGTGCCGTCGATCCAAAGAATAATCCTGAAACTCTTGCAGCAATAAATCGGAACATCCCACTACTAAGGCGTGCAGAGATGCTTGCAGAAGTATCACGTTTAAACTATTGCGTTGCGATATCGGGCACTCACGGCAAAACAACTACAACATCAATGATCGGCTTAATTATGATTAAAGCAGGGCTCGATCCCACTATTATCGTTGGTGGACGCCTGAGAGATTTTGGTGGCACAAATGCACGTCTTGGCAAAGGAGACTGGACTGTTGTCGAAGCAGATGAATTCGACCGCTCATTTCTGCAACTTTTCCCAACAATTGCAGTTGTAAACAATATAGAGGCAGAGCATTTAGATATTTATAAAGATTTAAATGATTTAGTTGAAACATTTGCACAATTTGCAAATAAAGTTCCTTTTTATGGATTTGTTGCTTTGGGAATTGATGACAAAGGAGTTAAATCCCTTTACTCGAAAATAAACAAAAAAAATAAAACTTATGGATTTTCAAGAAATTGCGACATAAGAGCAGATAGAATTATCCAAGAAAATCGGCAATTAAAAGCTATAATTTACGAAAACAACACTGAATTAGGCGAAATTACCATTAACATCCCTGGCGAGCATAATTTAAAAAATGCACTTGCCGCTATAACTGTCGCTCGCGGGCTTGGAATTGATTTCGAGGTGATAAAAGAAGCACTTGCGGAATTTAAAGGTGTGTATCGCCGTTTCGATATTAAAGGAGAAAAAAACGGTATTATATATGTGGATGATTACGCCCACCATCCGACTGAGGTGCGTGCCGCATTGCAAGCAGCAAGAAGTAGTTGGAATCGTAGAATTGTTGCTGCATTTCAGCCGCACACTTACACACGAACTCAGCATCTTTACGAGCAATTTGCGGCATCTTTCGATGATGCAGATTTAGTTATAATCACGGATGTCTATCCTGCTCGGGAAAAACCTATCGAAGGTGTAAGTGGCAAGCTCATTGCTGATGCAGCAGTAAAATACGGGCACAAGAATGTGCTATATATTCCAACTTTGAACGAACTTCGAGAAAAATTGCCAAAAATATTGAAAGAAGGCGATGTTTTTATTACAATTGGTGCAGGAAATATATGCAACGTGATTGAGATATAGAGATATAAAATCATTAAAATTTCTAATAAATTAATTAAAAAATATCACAAAGTAAATAGAAAAGGCTGCTTTAACTTGGTTTAGAGCAGCCTTTTGATAATTTAATAGCATTATCTTCTACTTCTGCCGGCAACAGTCGGATTGTATGATTTTGTCTTCGTATTTTATTTGTTTGATTTATTTTAAATAATTATAAAAACATATTTATGTAATTACCAATCTTTTATCTGATTCTCTGACAATCTTCCATCGTATTAATATTAATAAATTCTTGTTCATCAATCATAAATTTGTTAATTTCAATTAAATTTATTTCGAACATTTTTTCTAATTGATATAAAGCAAAATATCTATTTTTTTCAGATGGTAAAGTCATACCCTTTAATAAATAATCATCAAGCCTTTTAAAAATTTTTTTTGAATAAACACCACAAACAAAATGTATTTTATCGCCCACAATCGGTAGCGAAATGAGAGAGTTTCGGTGATTATCCAATATTATTTGAATGGTTTTTTGAGTAATAAACGGCATATCACAAGAAATGATAAATACATTATCGAAATTAGAATGTATTAAAGCAGAATGAATACCACCTATCGGTCCCCTATTTTGATGAAAATCCCTGAACATATCTAAACCAAAATGTTCATAAGCTTTGAATTCATTAGTAATAATCATTTTTTGTGGGAATGTGTTTGCAATTCGAAGAATATTATTAATAATTGGTTCGCCATTTATTTCTAAAAAGGCTTTGTTACATCCAATTCTCGAATTCTTACCACCGGATAATATAGCAAAACAGGTATTTTCCATTTACATTAAAAAATTCACAATTCTTTGTTTTAACATTTCAAAATTTAAATCATTGGAATCTAAATCAATTATAAAATTATACTTCAAATTATATTTTTTAGTCAGTTCGAAGAAAATGCTTTTTCTTATAACTATAAGAGCACTTTTGTAATTTTTAGAAGAAATATCCAAAACAAGTTTATGCCAACCCAAATTTTTCAGTTCGAGAATACCTATTTCATCTAATAAAACTATTGATTTCGATTTAGTTTCAGAATAAATTAAATTAAATTGAAATTTAAAAACATTCTCATAAAATCCGAATTTGGCTGTCTTGATAAAAGTCTGCAAGCCTGCACGTGCAAGTGGATGCTTCTGGTTTGTTCCTAAATCTAACACATCAAATCCTTCAAGTTTATTATTATTAATTATAGGCACGTTAATAAATCCACAAACAGTTATGTGTTTGTCTTTAAATTCCTCCATTACTAATTGAATTAGAGTAGTCTTGCCTGTTTGCTTTTCACCTGTAATCGCAATTAATTTCATTATAAAATCAATAATTTAATCTAATACCGAAATTAAAATTAAATCCAAGTTGTGGATAGCCCCAATCAGAGTAGTAAAGTTCATCTAAGATATTCAAAAAAGTTGCATTTAAACTTAAATTTTTAAAAATTTTATACGAAATTAAAACATTTAATAAATTATAATCCGGTAGTTTAAAATATAACTTTTTATCTGCATTATAAGCAAATTGATTAAAATAAGATTGCATTTGTATGTGTCCACCTATGCCAGAATCAAAATAATGCGATAAAGTTAAATTAGTAATAAACTCCGGTCTTAAAGGCATAATTTTGCTCTTTACGCTTTTGGTCTGATTTTCAGATTTTTGATAATTAAAGCTAAAGTTTATTAAATATTCATTTAAATTATATTGTGCGTCAAATTCAACTCCAGCGAAATAAACCTTACCAATATTGATGAATTGTCTTGAATTATCTTCAAGTATTGTAATATCGATCAAATTTTTAACATAATTAGCATAAATCGAAGAACGCAGGCTCAAATTTGAGAAATAATTAGATTTAAATCCAATTTCATAGTTATTTGAAAATTCAGATTTTAAGTTAGGATTAGGTTTTTTGGCACCTATTACTTCGTTATAAAATTCTTTAAGAGTTGGAAAGCGACTTTTATGAGAATAATTAATAAAAACAGTAAACATATCATTTGAATAATTAATCCCTGCTTGGTGATTTAGAAAATCATCTGAGGGACGTAATTGTGAACCATTAGCGTATTTTGGTATTAATTTATCATAATTATATCCAAAGAATCCACCAAAATTGCCAAAACTAAGATTTTGTTCAACCGAGAGTGAGATTAATTGTGAGCGAAAATCTTTCCATTGCTCATTAATATTAGATTGCTGATGTTGGTGATCATTGTGAAGAGAAAATGCAAATTTAGTTTGCTCGAAATTATCCCGATTAATTTCAAGAATTGATGAAAAACCGAACTTTGAGTATTCCTGAGTTGAATGAAAGGCAGATTTTGTTTTTTGGGTCGAGAATGTGCTATCATCATAAGCATCAATAATATTTTTAAAACGTGTGGCAAAAAAGTTGGTTTTAATATTAATATGTTCCAACATCTCATAATTAATCGCATAGCTAATTAAAGCATTGTTCCATTCCGGCATTTTCCAATAACGTTTTTTCGATGCCTCCAAATTTACTGGAATACCTTTCTCACCGTATGAAATCATAAATGATAATGTGTGAATAAAATTATTAGTCAGTTGATTAGCAAATTTAGCAAATAAAGAATAAGATTCGCAATAAGAGTTAGTTATGGTTTTACTATTAGCTTTATATTTTGATGATGTTTGGAAATTGTTAAAATCATTGTAATCTGCAAATAAAGAGAAATAAATCCCTTTTAATCGTTGTTTAGCTTGTATTCCATAATTTTTAGAAATATTTCCGACATTGATAGATGCATTTATAGAATTTTCTAAAAAAATATTGTCCGTTACAAAATTAATTGAACCACCTAAATTATTAGCACCATAAAGAGTTGAACTTATTCCTTTAGAAACGGAAACTTTTGAAACAGGCAATAATGAAAATTGGCTAAGATCAACCATCCCATCAAATTGATTAACAATTGGAATACCGTCGAAATATATCCCGATTTGCCTTTGGTCAAGTCCCCTTAATCGAAAATAACCCTCATTTTTACTATTCCGAATTGAACGTAAGCCAGTAACTTCATTTAAGAGATTATCAAGAAAGAAATATTTATTTTGATGGTGGTTTTCAATAATTAAATCTAAATAAGAAGTAGATTTTTCTATTTGTTTATCTTGAGAAATTATAATAATCTCATTTGTTCGGAAAGCTTTGATTTCATTATTAGAATACACAAAATTACTTGAAAATAATAAAATAAATATTATAAATACTATTTTCATATATTTTCCTCTTCAATATGTGAAACATTACAATCAGATAAATTTTGAGATAAAAGATCAGCCATAAAAATTGCAGCATAATCTACAAATTTCGCAAGTTTTAGTTTTTTTAACTTTAAATTTTTAAAATAATAAAGAGTTTTTTTAGCAATATTTTCATAATTATCCATTGCTAAATAAATAATTCTATCAGAATTTTCAACTTTAAACTTTGATAAAATATGATTTGTAGAAATATTGATTAACAAGAAATTTGAAAATGCAAATAGTAAAATAGCTCTTAAACACATTTTTATGGACATTTCCAAATAATTTAAATCGTAAGTAATTTTAGAAAAAATCTTTATATCGTTGCTTTCTCCAAATAATGGATAAACAAAAACAAGCACAAAAACAAAACTAAGAAAATATTTGTTTTTCAATCGATATAAGACTTGACGTTCTGAAAAAAATAAAAAAAATAAGTATAGTAGGACTATAACAACAAAAATAAGAATAGAGCTATATATCCCGATTATTATTAAAAATAGTGGTAATATTGTTTTAAATAGCTTCATTTCTTAGCTGCAATTCAAGTTTTGTTTTTAAAGCTACTCTAAAGCCAAACCATCCAGCTATTGCACCTAAAAATAAATGCAAAAGCATAAAAGAAAAAATAATCAGTAATGCATAACTCGACTTGTCTATATCAAGATTTATAAATTTTCCAAAAATTGAAACATAAACATTTAGTATATTAAATCCAAAAAAGAAAATCTGTGCAGCAACAGAATGCAAGAAAGTATAAAATAAAACTACACAACCGCCTAAAATTGAACTAATAAAGTTTGGTCTAAAAAATAAGAAAAGTATTTCAGCAAAAATACTTTCCATTAAAATTGCGATGATTGGATTAATAATGAAAACACCTGTTAATGTTGATTTAATAGTAACTGTTATTAGTCCGAGCAAGATAAGAGAACCCCGAAATTGCAAAATATTCTTTGCAAAAACCAGGAGTCCAGCTGCAACAAGCGATAGTATTAAACCACGAAAAGGCAACCTTGCTGCATGTAGCCAAGTACCTAATGTAATTTCGATAAAAGACCACAGAGCTGCTATTACAGCAGTTCTATGTAAATCAACAAAAGATAGAGTATTTATATTTTTAAGAATATTCATTCTTTAATTTCATTTAAAATGTCATCCACCCAAGTCATTGCTTTCATCATCGATGGGAAGCCAATGGTAGTTAAAGAATGAAGAACAACACTATGGATTTCTTCTTTTGTACATCCACCTTCTAATGCTCTACGTGTATGAGAATGTACAGCTCCTTCTAATCCTGCACCAACAGCAATTGCTAATTTAACCAGCAAACGTGTTTTTTCATTTAATTTTGAACCTTTGCTTAATGCTTCTCCCAAATATTCGTAAGCAGAAAATATTTCTGGAAAATCCCTTTTAAAATTTAAAAATTTTTCAGGTAAATTGTTCATAAAACCTCCAAAAAATTTAATATTAAATTAAAAAACCGTCATTGAGAACAAATGACGGTTTTTAGAAAATATTCATAATTTCATTTGTTCTCCTTTGCAAACACGGCAGGCGAAACCGTTTCCGGTGGCACCCTATCGGCTTAAGAACCATATTGACTTTACAACTTAGGTTCTAAAGCTCGGAGAATTATTAAATAACTTCAAAGAACTTTTTTGTAAAAAGAGCTAAATTTTTATAAAATTCGTTCTGTGTTCCGTTGATTATCTTTTCAATGAATTTGGGTACCCAGGTAATTATGTATAAATCAACAAATTCATTTCGCTTAGATTTCCAATCGATATTCAAGAAATCATTATTCCCTTGAATTTCATTTTCAAACAAATAGTTTAAAAATTGTAACATTACAACAATATTATCTGGTAAATCTTTGACATCTTCATCGAAAAGTAAACCACATTGATTATAAAAATGAAGAATCCTTTGTGTAATTTCACCGTTTAAAGTATATCCTTCCAAATAAACGGATGCATAAGGATGAGCTATTATATCAAATGGACCGAGAAATATTTTTGTGTATTCCCTCAATAAATCTAAATTGGAATAATTATTAAGTGAATCGACAATAATTTTGGCATAAGTTCCAAGTTCAGAATCAATCTTTTCACTATTATCAACGAAAATTCTTCTTATCTCGTAATTAAAAAAGAATTCTTCATCAGGTTCGCAATAGTAACCAGCTAAAATATTAAGTATATTTGCTTTAAAAATCAATGTTTCAATCATAATCTTCAAATCAACGATTTACAATAATATTATATGACTCGACTATTCTATTACTTTTGAGCACACAAATATATGTACCGGCTGTTAATTTATCGACTGAGAATTTAAAAATAACAGAACCTTTACCCATAAACTCATTATTGACTAAAGTATGAACTGCTTGCCCAGTTGTGTTATAAATAGTTAAAGTATAATGGTCATCTTTTGGAATATTGCATTGTATATTGGTATAGTATTGAGCTGGATTAGGATAAACATTAATATACTGAACTTTATTTGCAAAATTGTCAATCGAATCATCAATTACTGAAACTGGAATATCTCTTGTGTTAAATTCACGTATGTAATAAACATTAGGTTTTACACCAGTTTCGCCTTTTGCCAAAAATTCGCCTTTATTATTTTTAAGTTGTTTTGGTGGATATTTAGCAATTAATTTTGAAACTTCAGAGGTTGGGTCATCGAAATCGCCAAAAATACGAGCTTTGGCTGGACATGAAACGACACAATATGGCTGTTCTCCTGTGGTTATTCTATGATGACATAAAATACATTTTTCAGTTATACCATTACGTCTGACTTGTTTATAGTCTGGATGCTCGAATTCATTCATATTCGGAGGGATTGAACCAGCTTTTTGAGAAACTTCAAAACCAGAAGAAGTACAATCAGTAATTAATTCAGTTTTATCTCTCCAATTTTTATGTGTTTGTTCGTTAAAGGGATTAAAACTAATTACAGAATATTGGACACCTGCCGATTCAATATTTTGATCGCTATATGGGCAAGCTATAATACATAATTGGCATCCGATACACCTATCGTCATTATGTAGTGTTACACCCTCAGGTGATTTAAACATTGCTTTCGGATTAACTGGACAGACATCAACACAAGGAGCATCCGAACAATGATTGCATAAAGTAGGAATAATTACTACTTTTGTATCAGGGAATGTACCTGATGAGTAAGTGAAAAAATTAGCCCAATTATAATACCTGCCATTTGAATAATTTTGGGTGTTGTTTTCAGTTTTACAAGCAAAACCGCACGCACCGCAACCAGTGCATTTATGTAAATCAATTACCATACCTAATTTTGCCATTTTTGGATCCTCCTGAAATTAAATTTTTTCAATTTTTACACCAACATAACCACCATTGCGAGCAGAAGAGCCCGAAATTCTATCATATTCGTCAGGTAAGATTTCATTGTTATTTCCACCTCTTGGTATTGCATTTTTAAAATCAGCGCTTGCAATTCGCCCATAAGCCCAGTGTCCCTGTCCAAAAGTTTTAGTAATAAATCCTGGACGTGTACCTTCCCAAATTTTCACAACACTTTCAATAGAACCTTGAACAGATGTTAAACGAATTCTGTCACCATCTTTCAAATTAAGTTTTTTAGCATCTATTGGGTTTATTTTAGTAACATCAGCCATTTTTTCATCACCTGGATCTAGCATTTTAAATTCGTAATACCAAGATATATTTTGACTACGTCCTTCACGATTAAGGCGAGATTTAGCGTCTATAAAAATTAAAGGATATTCATCAGGTTCGCCTTTTCTAGTCGGTGGTTCATAATGAGGTACGAAAACAGTTTCACCTCGTGCTGTATAATTACATATTTCTACAACTTCATCAATAGTTTTATTATATTTCTTTGCGTGATCATCCCAAGCTTTTTTGATTGTCTCACTATAGAATTCAAATTTTTTAGTAATTGTTTCAAAATTATCCCATTTGCTACGGAATTTATAAGGTCCGAAATTAACCACACCACTTTCCAAAAATTTATCCCACCCACCGATAGTATCGTAAGCTGGTTTAGCATATTTCATTGTTGCAAACATAGCAAATTCTTCTGCATTGGTTGGTTTTTCTCCTGTTTCTGGATTTTTAAATTCATTCTCAAAGTAATTAAATAAATTACTAAAACCTTTTTCTTTTAATTTCACAGCCAACAACCAAGCTATCTCGGTTTCTAAATCCTTAACATCAAATAATCTACGAGCAAGTGGTTGCTGAATTGATATGTTTGAGTGTAAATTACCTTTACTATTGACTATAGACCATTGTTCAGTAGCGTGGAATGTCGAAGGTAATACTATATCAGCAAACATCGTCATTTCGGATGCATTTGTAACGCAATGAACAAAGAAAGGTAATTTTTTCATCGCTTCATCCCATCTTTGAGGTGCGTTAATAGAAAAATTGAAATTACACCAATATCCTATAGCCATTTTAATATCGTAAGGTTTATTTTTTAGCAAATTATTGGCAATATTTGCAGTAACAACACCAGAACCTATTTTACCGCTTGCCATTGATGGCATATCTATATCACCTCTACCATCAATTTTTTTCTGAGAATTTCCAGTTTTTGCAATCTCATCAAGATAATTGTCAATGGCCGGTGTTGTGCCAACTTTAACAGAAGGACCGCGTAATGTGCCACCTTCATTATCAGCTGAACCCAATAATCCATTAAGAGCATGTATAGACATCGCTGTATAACTACCTCGCGGGGACATAACTGGACCAGGTCCTAACCAATGAATCACCTTCGGTGCTGCTTGCCCCATTTCGCGTGCGATCTGAATTATTTTATCCTTTTTAATCCCTGTAATTTGCTCAGCCCATTCGGGTGATTTATCTTTAAGTTCTATATTCCACCATTTCACTAAACCATAAGTATGCTTTTCTTGAAAATCGTCTTCTGATACAACTTGGTTAGGAATAAATTTATTAATTCCATCTTTAAAATCACCTACAAATTCCTTATTCCATAAGCCTTCTTTTAAAATTACGTGAGCAAAAGCAACAGCTAAAGCACCATCCTGACCTGGAATCACAGGTAACCACTCGTGACTTTTTGCTGCAGCAGCTGTCAGTATTGGATCAATAGTAACAACTTTGGCATTCTCCAATATTGAGCCCCACTTATTTAACATTCCTGGAACTATTCTATTAGAACGTATTGGATCAACTCCCCATAACACGATATATCGAGTGTTTAAAACATCATAATCCCTATATCCCCAATAGCCTTCTGTAAAAAAACTACCAGCTTTTTCTGCTTCTGCACAAATTGAACTATGAGAGAATGAATTTGGTGAACCCAAAATCTTGATCATAGAATTATATGGAATATTGTTTAAATATGGAGTATATCGACCTCGCAGAAACATAATTTTATGGGATTCGCCTGATGACCTTAAATCTAATATTCTTTCTGCTATTGTATTAATAGCCTCATCCCAGGTTATTGGAACAAACTGTGGATCGACACCGCGCCCTTTAATAGGATTAGTACGTTTCATTGGTACTTTTATCCTATCTGGGTCATAATTCTGACTTGGAATAAAGTGTCCTCTTGGGCAAACATAACCAGGATTAACTTTTGAATTTTGATTACCACGAACTTTCACAGCACGACCATTTATGACGTAAATCTCGATAGGGCACCAAGTGGTGCAACCTTGACAGGTAGAAGGCATCCATTTCCCAACTTCTTGTAAAATAACTTCATTCGTGTTGTTCTTTGCAAATACTTTAACAACAGGATTTGTTAAAGCTACTGTTCCGATGCCTGCTATACCTATAATTTTTAGAAAGTCTCGCCTTTGTATTTTCATTATAACTCCTGAAATATATATTACTTACGTAAAAACAAGCTATACAAAATCAGTGCCACAAAGTTCATTTTTTATTAAATTCATATTACAATATAAGGTAAGTTTATACTAAATAATTTTTTAGGCATAACATTGCGATGAAATATACGATTTTTCGTCTCAAAGCAACGATTTTTCGTCATAATGAATATTTAATCAGCAATCCCATATTTTTCTAATTTGCTTCTTAAAGTATTCAGCGGAATTTTAAGCAATTTTGCAGCATGAGTTTTATTATAATTACTTTTTTGTAGTGCCTCCTTCAACAATTGAATTTCCAAATCGGCAAGAATTTCATTAAGAGATTTGCTCCCTATTTCATATTTCGTTATTTTTGAGTTTTGTATTATTTCTAAGGGTAACGAAGTTATTTGAATTGTGTCGTTTTCGGTCATAATGACAGTTCTTTCGGCAATATTTTTGATTTCTCTAATATTTCCAGGCCAATTGTAATTTTTTAAAACATCGAAAACACTTTCACTAATTTTAATTCTATTTTTTGCAAATATTTTAACAAAATGCTCAAACAAAATTGGAACATCTTCTACACGTGATCGTACGGGAAGTAAATTAATCGGTAAAACATTCAATCTATAATATAAATCTTTTCTGAAAATACCTTTTTCTGATAATTCACACAAATCTTTTTTTGTAGCTGAAATAACTTTTATATCCAACTTTATCGTTTTATTGCTGCCTATTCTCTGAATTTCTCCTTCTTGTATAAATCTTAAAAGTTTCACCTGCAATTCTAATGGTATATCATCGACATCATCCAAAAATAAAGTGCCACCGTTAGCTTCTTCCAATTTACCGATTCTGTCTTTAATAGCTCCTGTAAAAGCCCCTTTAATATGTCCAAAAAGCTCACTTTCAAACATCTCTCGAGGAAGTATCGCACAACTTACTTTAATAAATGGTCGCTCTTTACGTGGGCTATTATAATGTATAATATTTGCTACTAATTCTTTTCCAGTTCCAGTTTCCCCAGTTATTAAAACTGGTGAATTTGTATTTACTGCATATTGTAACATTTTTTTTAATTCTTTTACAAAATGGGATTGTCCAATATAGCTATCATAAGAGTATTTGTTTTGATAAGTAAAATCAATAGTCTCACAACGAGAACGTAAATTTTTAAATTCAATTAATTTTTTAATATTAACTAATAGTTCATCAGTGGAAAAAGGTTTCATTAAGTAATTGAATGCACCAATTTTCATTGCTTCAATGGCTGTATCAATAGAACCATAAGCAGTCATAACTAACATTTCTATTTTAGGATGCTTCACTTTAATTTTACTTAACAGTTCTAAACCGTTTATATCAGGTAGCCGCAAATCAGTAATTATTATATCAACTAAATTATTTTCTATGTAATTTAAACAATCATTAGCGTTGACAAAAGAAACAACATCGAACCCTTCTTCTAAGAGCTCGTCGCATAAAGTAATCCTAATTAAATCTTCATCTTCAACTATACAAATTTTGAGTTTACCCATCATACAAATCCTTTTTAAATGTTATTTTAACATTCGTGTAACTTTGGAACTCTGACTGAATTTCAATTTTTGCTTTATGTAAATTAATAATATTTTGAGCAATAGACAAGCCCAATCCTGTTCCCTCATTTTTTTTAGTTGTAAAAAAAGGTTGATATATTAATTTCAAATTTTCTTCTTCAATACCAATTCCATTATCTGATACTATAGCTGTTATAGAGTCGTTTAATTCACTAACGAAAATTTCGATCGTTTTGCTATTATAATTATTGGTTAATTTCGCTTTTTGATTAATTGCATCAATACTATTCATTAAAATATTTATAAACAATTGCTCTAAATGATGTTGGCTCCCAATTAATTCGTATTTATTTTTTTCATAATGTTTATTAACATATATACCGCTTTCATTTAACATATGCGAAACTAATAAAAGTGATTTATCTATAATATCAATAAGGTTAACTTTTGAAAATTCTATGTCGTTTTTACGAGATAAATCCATTAAATTTTTAATTACATTTTGTACTTTTTTTGCTGATTCTTCCATCAATTCTAAATAGCGATTTACTTGATCGATATTTGAAGGATTTTTCTTAATTCGATGAATAGAATTTAAAACACCTGCAATTGGATTGTTTATATCGTGAGCCAATCCTGCCGCAAGAACACCAATTGTGGATAATTTTTCGGTATGCGCCAGTTCCATTTGCAATCTTTGTAATTCATTATGTGCCTCAATTAAACGTGCTAACATTGCTTTGAATGTATCAATTAATTTATCTATTTCATCAAGTATAATGATTTTTTTTAAGAATAGATTAGTTTTATTTATATCTTCAAATATCTCATAATTTTTTTTTGTCAGATTACTTAAATTAAGATTTGCTGTATATTTTTCTAAAAATTTTATTGATTTCGTAATCAAATGTGAAAAGACAAATGCTCCTATTATGCCAATTATCAAAAAAGATAAAATCATCACAATGTATATTCTCATATTCTCACTGACTTCCGTCTTTAGATTTTTATTATCTAAGCCAATATATAAATAACCTAAACTTCCATCTAAAATAGGTCTGCTAATTTGAATTGCATTTAATTTGAAATTATAACAGATATTAAATAAATTATCCTCATATCTGCAACTATCAGTACAATGATAATTAAACTTTATATTATTTGGAATATCATTCTCAAATGAATGTACTAATATTTTATTATTTTTATCAACCAGCAGTATGAATTTTATAGTTGAGTCGTTCATTTTCGCAGTATTTATTATTGTTTGGATTGATAAATAATCATCAATTAAAATGCTATTGGTTAGCTGTTCAGCTAAAGTGTTAGCAATGAATTTTAATCTATTTCGCAACTCGTTTTCAACCGTTTTGGTGATATTTTTCTTTACTATTGAATAATTGATTGAACCAAATAACAATACCACAACAATTATCGCAAGTGAGAATTTCCAAAATAATGGAATAAAAAGTTTATTCGATAATAACCGAAACATTTTCGTAATTTTTTTTTGTTATCTAAATTGAATCGTTCTAAAATAAGTAGATAAAATTAATAAAAAAATAGTCTTCTATTGCTTTTTATTATTTGGGATTTTTATGTACTTTATTCAGGTGTAGCAAAAGAACGAATAATCTTGTATAGTCCCGTTATACAACTCTATTCCTTTCTTTACGTCTTGTTTAACTTGTAACTTTGTTCTTAATGTTTTGTACAAAAAAATATTTCATCTTTGTGATTCTACTCATCCTTCCTTCTAACGCATTGTCATATTGGCTGGATATCCCTGTCATACTCAATTCTATTAAAGCTAAGATATAATCTTATTCGAGACCTCTTTATTCGGTTTTATCTTTCGTCCATTTCTTATCACTCCCTCATTACTATCAACTTTTTTAGGTTGAAGCAATAATAATAAAAAGGTTGCCCATTTTTAGACAACCTTTTAAATAATTGTGATTATTTAAAGCTATTTTCTACTTCTGGCGGCAACAGTCGGATTGTATGATTTTGTCTTCGTATTTTATTTGTTGGATGAATAGATTTAGGCGTCTTACTACATCATACTGCTTGTCATTTTCTTTTACAACTGGATCGTACTTCTTGCCTTCAGCTAAGATTATAATTTTTGCTCTTTTTAGAGCTTCATACATTTTTTCATTACTTTCAAATTTCTGTGTTGGGAAAAAGACCTGTCCGTTATTTAAGTATTCTCTAAATTTTTGGTCTTTCCGAAGCAAAGCCATAAGCTCGCTAAAACCGTGATAAACACGCAACTTTGAGAGATTATCATTGTCGCTGTTAAGATTATCGCCATTGCGAATTGTGATTCTCTCTAATTCAATATTTGAATTTTGACTGATCCGACCTTGAATGAAAGTTACAGTTTCGCCAATGTAATTGCAAAGGCTTGCATCTCGAATATCACTGTAAGCTTCCAACTTAATAAGTAGCTTGGTTTCGGGTGCAAACTTTGATATTTCCTCCATCGCAGGTATAAAATGCTCAGTTATCTCGTTTTTCATACCGACGAGGTTTTTATCAACAGCTTTTGCATATTCACGATACTCTGAAATACGCTGCGATCGTTTCTCCCCTGTCCAGACTCCATAGCGTGTATTTCTCGGGTGAAGTTCAATATAAGCAGCATCTTCTAAATAATTTCCCTTTTGCATATCAAGCATATGTTGAGTAAGCCCAGCACTTGTATTCACCTTCCAGAAAGCTGTTTGATAATATGGCACATTTTTGTAATAATCATCAAGTATATCAACAAATTTCACGGCACAAGGTGGCTTTACAAAATATTCGGGATACAGTTTGACAAAGTCGTTAATCACAGTGTCTTGCGTAAAATGTATTTCAATTGGTTCGAGCATAGTTAGTTCGGAACGAGCAATTGCACCAATAGCTAAAACTTGTGTTGTGTCGAGTTGCGGAATAGTATCGTATTCAACAATTTTGTAAGATTTTTTCAGGATTTTGCCACCTTCATATTCAATACGTCTGTTTATTATTTGCTTTGTAATTTCTACAAATGTTGTACGAGTTTGCGTAATTGTTTTAGTTTCAATTTTTGTTTCAAGCTTCGGTTGTTCTAATTGCTTTTGCAAAAGTTCTTTAGGAGGACACTTCACGTGTTTAATATCCTTGACTATTTCTTTTCGTTGCTCTTGGTTTTTGTTTGGATTTTGTTCATTATCAACGGGTTGAAACTCATTTTGTATGGTTATTGTTTCAAGCTCCGAAATAGGAACAAGTTCTGTAACATAAGTTGTATCAAATACTTCCTTAGCTTTTGGATTAATTACGGTATCATATTCAATAAGTCGCTCTTTTTTTACAATCAATGGATCAATAAATGAAATCTGTCTTGCTTTGTAATATTTGATTATTGTATCTTGTGGATCGTTGCAACCTGATGTATTAACTTTCGAACCACCATAAATTGCATACTTGTGCCCGTTGCTCAAAGTGAAGCTGGCGTTGTCTGCATCAAGCTCTTGGACTTTTCCCGTAGTTAAATCAACCAGTTTAATGACTGGCAGAAGTATTTTCTGCTTTGGTTGCTGTTCGTTAATAACATTAATATAGAGCTTTGCGACTGGTGGTGGCGGTGGTGGTGGCAATTTGCATTCTAAATTATAATTGAAAAGATAAATATCAAATTTGCCTTTATTTACTACAAGTGTATCTTTGCTTTTTGGTATGTTTTTAGGATTTGTATTTCTATTTGATGAAACAAAAAGTTCTTTTTGATACTCATTGTAATATGGAAATGCAACAAGCGGGAACATTTCGTCTGCATCGGTATTAATATAAGTATTTTCAAAGTCGTATTGATTACCTTTTTGTAACTTACGAGCTTTATCTTTTGGCTTGATAATTTGATTATGAAAATCAATTTCGATATCAGCTTCGTAAATATCATAATCTTTATCGCGATTGGAAGCAAAAAGTAATTTTGGTGCAATATTGCTACAAGCAACAAAAGGGCTTACTTCATTGAATTCGGCTGTGTTAATAAGGCTTTCGGTATCGAATTTTTTGGGTTCACTCCATTTATTACCAACCTTGAAAGCATAAAATAAATCTGAATTGCCACGTTTGATAACTTGCCGATCTAAAGTTGTAACCGCTGAATATGGATTGTCGCGGTCCGACGCCCAAATCATCACCAAGTTGCAAAGTGTATCGCTCCCAACCCAAGGATGAGAGTCCCAAAATGGTGAATTTATCGGTTCGGGCAAAGCTCTAAAAGTATAGGCACCGTTTTCTATTTGAAATGAAAAAATATCAGTGCCGCCAACATAGCCTATAAATGGCAGCGACATAATACGAGTGTAATTAGCATCAGGAGCGTGCGAAAGCGACACAAAACCACTATTGTTTGTAACAAATGCTACGTTTTCCAAGCGTTTTGTAAGATAATCAATTGTTTTGCTATTTCGAGCGACGAAGTCTTCTCCGAGCAAATCGTAGAAAAACATAAAAGCTGGTTTTATTCGACGAGTTGCTGGTTCGATATAAGCACTTGAACTTTCTTTTTTATATGCCGAGAAGCAATCATTTTCGTAAACTTTTAGATATGTTGCAATTTCATCATTTTGTGAATTTATAGAATCTTTCTCGGATGATTTACGGACTAAATCGAGATTCCCACTCGGTAAAATAAAAGTTTTCGGCGATGCACACGAAAATAAAACAACTGAAATTATTACTAATAGTAAAATATTCTTCTTCATATATTATCTCCGTTATTTATCCAATGGATAAAACATAATTGTAACGCGTTTGCGGTTAGGTGGGATGTTTGTTTGGCGAATTTCACTTACAAAGAAAACAAAGCGCTTGCCGTTTTTTGCGATGTATGTATAAACATTTCCTGGAACAACTGGGAGATCTATTGCGATGCGGTTTGCAGCCTGTGCACGAAGGTCATTGATAATATTTGCAGGTGGCTGTGGCACACCAGCGGCACCTACTGTACCTACAATTCTACCGTTTTGATCGATTACGACAATTGTTGCACCGTCAAATCGTACAACAGTTGCACCTGGTTGATTTGCACCGAAACGATTTCCAACATTATAGTTCGAAAATGATTGCACAATAGTCGGGAGATTGCTAACTACATAGTTGCAAAATGCTTGAGCATCTTCGTTTAAATAATTTTGGTCAATTTGGTCTATGCTTCCATAAATACGCAATGTTGCTCGCGGAATGTTTGGATCAACATCCTTTACAAGAATATCGCCAGCAAGCTCGACATTTATTGGATATCTATCAACAATTGCAGCATAGTAAATTTGATTATCGATAACAAACGGCAAAGATACAATCGGTATCTGAACTTTATTTACAAATCTGCTATCGTTAGGAAAATTTCCCGATGAAGCCGCATTTATTGGGAATTCGAACATACCAATATTGTAATCTGGATCTAAAATTACCTGCTCTTGCCCTGTATTTGGATCATTTACAATAGTAAAATTGGAGTTAAACTGCTCTATTGTAACAATTCGAGTTTGGCAAATTGTAATTGGATTTGCATTTTCGACAGGGCAATCGTTGCAAGAATTTAAAAGAGGAATTGATAAAAGTAAAACAATCAACCATAATTTATTTCTCATATCTATTTTCCTTATATTGTTATTCCAATTCTGAAAATAATCGAATTTACTCGTTTACGTGTTGGTGCAATTTGCCCTAAATTAAATACTCTATCAGCATAAGAGATAGAGCGAAAACCTAAATCTGTCGAAAAGTCAATTCTTTTTGTGATAGGGACTTCTACACCGATGCCAAAACCGAGATTTAGAGGCATTGATATATCTAAATCTGGTGCTTTTGTATCAAGTTTTTTCTTACAATCATCGTTAAAATTAAGTTTCATAAGATCAATAGAAAATTTATCCACATTTACACCAAACAAGCCGTAAACAAAAGGAGAAATACAAGGACGGACTTCAAATTCTTCTACAATCTGTCGATTTTTCACTTCAACCAGGTAATTAGGATCAACTTTTTGAATAATAATCAAAGTATCACCATATTCTGGACATTCGCAATCTTTCACTGTGCGGATTGTGTCATAAGTAAAAATTTTGTTTACAGTCGTATCTGCAAAAGAAAAATCATAGGTTTTCGTTATTCGATCCCGTTTTAATTCGTACCGCACATATAAATTTAACGAGAACCGCCGCGTAAGAGTAGAATCAAATTTATTAAAAGTGCGAACGCCGGAAGAGGCAATAAGTCCTATTCCCCATCGCTTAGATTCGCCGAAACGTCTTCCGAAAGCCACATCAAAGCTCCAATCGCTCCGACCAATTTTGCGATCATAGGCATTGTAGTCGTTATAGAGCGAAAAACCAGGCTTAAGCTCGAGAAAATACTTACCTAATTCTCTGTCGGGACATTTAATGCAAAATAGACAAAAATCAGGCAAGTCGAGTTCAATTGGTTTGCAATTGCAAGGTGTTACGCAAATATCCTTATAGACAGTATCAACAGGCACTTCACGCATATGGCGTGGTAGAAGCGGATCGTTGTAATTTTCGAAATAGTTAATATTGCCGTATTTATTTTGTGGAATATTAATTTTTAGACCAACCAAATCAATATCGTCGAACGGTATTTTTTCAATGATTTGACGCTTTTTTACTGACGAGTCAACGAAAACAACGTAGTTTTTATAAACCCAATGCGTCATTGGACAGGTATCTGGATAACCAACTACTTCAATTTTTTTCACTTCACCACGTAAAGCTGCACCAGAACGGAAGTTCTTAGTTTTGGGATGAGTTATATATTTATAAGCAGAATCTTGCTTAATTCTTACGGCATCATCATAATACACTTTCGCAGAACAAGATGCTAAAAGAATAATAATGATGCTAAAACAAAATGTAATTAGTATTGACTTTTTCATAGGCTAACACTCAAAGATAATCCACAATTTAGAGATTTCAAATTACCACGTTTGTCAGCACGATAAATAAAATTGGGAGAAGAATAAACAGCATCGAGATCAATCATCCAGCATTTTTTGAACAGCTTAAAATTATAAGCAAGCCCTAAACCAGCTCCACCACCCAAACCGAGCTGCGAGCGTTCGTCTGTTCCCGAAATGCCACTGATATTAAATTGTACTTCTGCATAAGGTAAAAGCTTCCAATCATAACAGTTTTTTACAAAAGGTGAGTATTTAATAGTTGGAGAAATTAAAAATTCTTTCTTGTAATAATCAATTGCATTTTTTTCCTTTTGTAAACTGAAATAATCAAATCGCAAACCGTACCATAGGCGGCAATAATTTTTATTCATTATCTCAAACTTAGCACCAAAGGATTCTTTGTTTTTATCGCTAAATTTTGAGATAGGAATTAAATAAACACCACCAAAGGAATAGTAAATGTCACTGAGCGCATTTCTTGGGAAAGTGAACAATAACAGGAATAATAGCAGAACAAACTTTTTCACAATATACTCCTTGTAAGTCATTTAATTAGAATTATTTAAATTATTAGCGACAAGTTTTCACTTTAATATAAAACAAAAAACTTTAAAAACCAAATGTTTTTAATTGAAAAATTTCATTCAGAAAGATAATTTTGGATATGTATTATGAAATTGGTCTTAACTATTCAATAATAATATAACTTGGACCTTTGGATGATAAGCGACTTTCAATAAGATTTATAGTAAATTTATCTGTTTTGCCAAAAAAAGTATCTGAATATTTGCGAAGCATCGCAGGAAAACCTTTTGAGACGCTTTTCATCCGAAGAAGTGTTAGATGAGGTTTGAATTGGCGTTTTTCTCTTGCTACTCCGAAGTCCGAACAAATATCGTCTATTATAATTGCCTTTTCGAGCAAAATATTAGTATCTGTTTGAATATCTATATAAAGAACACGTGGCGTTTTCTCATTCGGTAAAACAAAAAGACCTTTGAAAGTAAGCACCTCGTCAATTGTAGCTAAATGTTCAGAAAGAGCTTCTTTTAATTTGGGTATTTGAGAAATCTCGAAATCCCCAATGAACTTCAATGTAAAATGCAAATTATAATCCTCGACCCATTTGCCAATTGTATAAGCATCAAATTCCTTTTGTAATAACTCAAGTTTATTTCCAAAAGTTGATTTATCAATAAATACACCTACAAATAATCTTTTTGTCATAATTTTCTGGAAAACGTGTATAAACAATAAGCAAATATAAGACTAAATCGGCTCAATTTCTAAAAGTAATTCATCTTTATTGACAGGTGTACCTTCTTTAACTTTGACAGACTTAAGAATACCGCTTATTGGCGATTTAAGGACGTTTTCCATTTTCATTGCTTCGATGACAAGTAACTTATCCCCTTCCATAACGTTATTGCCTTCGTTGGCAAAAAGTTTCACAATCATACCAGGCATAGGAGCTTTTATTTGACGAATGCCATGATTAGCTTTTGAGGATGATTTTATGAATTTTTCTAAGAGCTGTTTTGTCGAATCTGTTATCTCAATTTGGTAATCAAAGCCGTTGATTGAAATATTAAGTATATTTTTATCACTAAAATCCATCTCAACTTCGACTAACTTTTGATTAATAGAAAAAGAGAACACATTATCGTGAATTTTCTTTAAAAGCTCAATAGTATAAATTTTATCATTTACTGCAATATTTGCAAAATTGGAATTTGAATATTTGATATTGAATTCTTTACCATCAAATTTTACAATTATATTTTCCATAAGGACCTCAAATTAGTCGACGGATCATAAGTTGTTTTTCTTTCCATTTATTATTTATTTTGTTGTTAGAATAAATCGGGCGTTTTGCCTGCGAAGTCATACGGTATCCATAAGCGGCGATTGCAGCAACAATTTCATCATTTTCTTCTTTCATTTTATTAAGGATACTGAAATCGAAAGAATTTTCAAGGAAACCAGTATCAAAATAACCATATCGGAATTCAGGATGACGAATTACGGCAATTAGAAAAGGTATAATAGTTTTTACGCCCTTAATTCTATAATTAAGTAAACATCGCTCCATTTTGTTCAATGCATCTATGCGATCGCGCCCCCAAGTGATAAGTTTAGCAATCATAGGATCGAAATGCATACTAATTTCGCTGCCATTTTCTACACCACTATCAACCCGAACTCCATAGCCACCAGGCTGACGTAAATATGTTATTGTACCAATATCAGGTAGAAAGCCATTAAATGGATCTTCTGCATAAATACGGCATTCCACAGCATGTCCGTGAATTCTTAAATCTTCTTGACGGAATGAAAGCTGTTTCCCAGCTGCAATAGAAATTTGCTCTTGGGCTAAATCAATGCCTGTAATCATCTCGGTAACAGGATGTTCGACCTGAAGTCGAGTATTCATTTCTAAGAAATAGAAATTTTTATTCTTATCGAGCAAAAATTCGATAGTTCCAGCATTAACATAATCGCAAGCTTTCGCGGCTTCAATGGCAACTTGACCCATTTTTTGCCGTAACTGTTCATCAAGAACAGTTGAAGGCGCTTCTTCTATTACTTTTTGGTGGCGTCGTTGTATGGAGCAATCGCGTTCGAATAAATACGCATAATTACCGTGGCTATCTGCAATCACTTGTATCTCGATATGCTTTGGATTTTCAATGAGTTTTTCGATGTAAATAGCATCGTCTGCGAATGCCTTCAAGGCTTCCCTTTTAGCTGAGTTAAAAGCTTCTTCAAGTTCGGTGGAGTTTCTGACGGCTTTCATACCTTTACCACCGCCGCCAGCGGATGCTTTTAGCAAAATTGGATAGCCAATGCTTTCTGCTATTTCTTTTGCTTCATCTAAAGAACGCAAAGGCTCCTTTGTGCCAGGAACAATTGGGACGCCAGCTTTTGCCATTAATTCACGAGCTTTTGTCTTACTCCCCATAGCACGAATCGACCGAGCTTTGGGTCCGATAAAGACGATACCTGCGTTTTCGACAGCTTCGGCAAAATCTGCATTTTCCGAAAGAAAACCGTAACCTGGATGAATAGCTTCGGCACCGCTACGCTTTGCAACATCAATTATTTGCTGAATATCCAGATATGCCGCTTTTGGTGTTTCGCTATAAATTTGATATGCATAATCACAATACGATACATAAGGCATAAATTTATCAACTTCGTGATAAATAGCAACTGTCTCGATCGACATCTCGCGTGCGGCACGTGCTATTCGTATAGCTATTTCGCCACGATTAGCAATAAGAATTCTTTTGAACATATCTTAACCTAATTTTAATCGGAACTAAAATGTATTAACGTTTAGCAAAAAAATTATTTTAAATTAATTGATATTTTTAATAATCTTTTAAAGAACAATTAGAATTTTATTTCTTTTTCCATTTTATAAAAAACTTATTATCAAGAGAAAATAATTTTAAGGAAATAAATAAAAAATGGCTGCCAAGTGAAAACAAGACAGCCATAAATTTGAATTTTTATTTTATAAGTGAGATTTTTAATTAAATAAGTTTCTCGAATAAATAGTTTTTTAAATTATCAGCATTGATGCGTATTTGTTGCATAGTATCGCGGTCGCGAACAGTAACGGTGCCATCTTGCAATGTATCACCATCAATTGTAATGCAGAATGGCGTGCCAATTTCATCCTGACGACGGTAACGGCGCCCAATGGCACCTGAGGTGTCGTATTGCACTTTAAAGTATTTTTGTAAATCACGATATATTGCTTCGGCTTTTTCGGGCATCCCATCTTTGTTCACAAGTGGGAGAACCGCCGCTTTAATCGGAGCAAGGTTGCTTGCAAAACGCAAAACTGTACGCTTTTCGGACTTGCCGTTTTCTGACGGCACTTCTTCTTCATCGTAAGCATTGCAAAGGAATGCCATAAATGAACGGGAGACACCACCGGAGGTTTCAACTACGTAAGGAATATAGCGCTCGTTGTTTACAGTATCAACATACTCCATCTTCTTGCCTGAAAATTCTTGATGATTGCGTAAATCAAAATCTGTTCGGGAGTGAATCCCCTCGATTTCGCCGAAACCAAATGGAAACTCATACTCAATATCAACAGCATAATTTGCATAATGAGCTAATTTTTCGTGAACTTTCCAGCGCATTTTATCTTTTTTCATTCCTAAGCCTAAATACCAATTCCAGCGTTGTTCTTTCCAGTATTCGAACCATTCTTTCTCTGTGCCGGGCTTTACAAAAAATTGCATTTCCATTTGTTCGAATTCACGAGTGCGAAATAGAAAGTTCTTTGTATTTATCTCGTTGCGAAAGGCTTTGCCAATTTGAGCAATACCAAAGGGCAATTTTTGACGAGAAGTATCAAGGACATTTTTAAAATTGACGAATATACCTTGGGCAGTTTCAGGACGTAGGTAAACAATAGCGCTGTCGTCCTCCACTGGACCGATAAATGTCTTGAACATAAGATTGAAATTGCGAACAGGTGTCCAATCGGTTGTGCCAGAAACAGGATCGGGGATTTCATATTTGGTAATTATTTCATAAAAATCATTTGGTTCTTTTGCATTATTTAGTAATGTTTCGATTTCGTCTGCAAGTTCAGTTTTATTTTTTTTGCGCAATCTTTCAATATAGTCTTCGATCAAATTATCAGCGCGATGACGAGCTTTGCTTGTTTTATTGTCGATCATAGGATCACTAAATTGAGAAGTATGCCCTGAAGCGTCCCAAGTGCGAGGGTGCATAAGAATTGCCGCATCTAAACCTTCTATATTATCGCGATATGTCATTTCCTTCCACCATGCATTCTTCAAATTGGCAAGCAATTCAACTCCCAATGGACCATAATCCCAGCATCCATTAAGCCCCCCATAAATTTCTGATGATTGAAAAACGAAACCACGTCTTTTTGCAAGTGATGTAATTGTATCAATTGAGAACATCTTTTACTCGTATTTAGTTAGACATAAAGAACTTCAAATTTAATAAAAAGTTTAGTAAGTTAGAAAAAAAATTATAAGATTGTGGAATAAAATTATTTGGAAATAATTTCAAATTATGATATATTTGTAACTCTTATATTATTGAGGAGCATAAAAAGTGAATACACTGGATTTTGTAAATCAAAGATTATTAGAAAGAGCAATCGAAGCCCGTAAGAAAAAAGACGGTGAAAATTTTGCTGAAATTCCAGATTTCAAGCCGGGCGATACTGTAAATGTTGCTGTTCGAGTTGTTGAGGGCGAAAAAGAACGCATCCAAAACTTTAAAGGTATAGTAATTTCTCGTCGTGGTGCTGGAATTAATCAAACATTTTTAGTAAGAAAAATATCGAATGGTGTTGGTGTCGAAAGAATTTTCCCACTTTATTCGCCTATGATACAAAGCATCACCGTCGAGCGTCCTGGACGTGCAAGACGTGCTAAATTATACTACTTGCGTGGTATGAGCGAAAGAAAAATTCGTGCTAAAACATCCAACAATTAAGAATAAAAATCTCATAAAAAGCCATCCCTTCTAAAAGGGGATGGTTTTTTATTGCTTATTTTAATTGACAAATTAAATAATTAATAAGAATTAATTTGCTTACTTCGATTATTATTTTTAACTTTCATAAGTTCTCAGTTCAGAAATTTTATTTCGCAATTAAACAGAGAAAATATTAATTATTTGTTAATTTTCTTGTAATATTTAATTTAAATAGTTATTTTGCGTATAGGTAACTTGCAGATATGCAACTAATATTTCTACGGAAATTTATTAATTAATCGATATTTTGTTAACCTAATCAATATATTATAGGTATGGCTACATTAAAATTAAAAAAGGCAGCAACATCTGCTCTAAAAGACTATATGGGAGTTTCGGAAGACGAAACATTACTCGTCCTATCGGATGAAAACATGCGTGAAATTGGTATGGCTTTGTTTGAAGTCGGCAAAAGTTTAGCTTACGAGGTTTTTTATTTGGAAATGACCCCAAGGAAGCTAAACGGTGAAGAACCACCAATACAAATTGCCGAGTTTATGAAGAATGTTGATGTGGTGATAGCTCCAACCACTAAATCCATTACACATACAAACGCACGCAGAGAAGCCTCCAAGCAAGGTGTTCGCATTGGCACTATGCCTGGAATCACCGTTGATGCAATGACACGATGTCTTTCGGCAAATCCACAAGAGATTATTGAAATAAACGATAAACTTTGCACTATTTTAAAGAACACCAAAGAACTGCGTGTAACAACGAAACTTGGGACAGACATCATAATCCCCATAAAACAACGTAAGATAATTTCATCGACTGGCGTTTTGAAAAACATCGGTGATAGTGGTAATATCCCTTCTGGTGAAGTTTATGTTGCTCCGATAGAGGGCAAAACCAACGGTGTTGTTGTAATTGATGGTTCCATTGCAGGACTGGGGATGGTTACTTCACCAGTAACAATTGAAATAAACGATGGTTTTGCAGAAAAGTTTTATGGCAAGACCGATGAAGCCCGCCAACTCGAAAAGATGCTACAAGATGTGGGTAAATATGCTCGTGCCGTTGGTGAATTCGGTATTGGAACAAACCCAAAAGCAAAAATTTCTGGTGATATTTTAGAAGACGAAAAAGTTTTAGGCACAGTGCACATAGCATTTGGCAATAATCTTTCGATGGGTGGTAAGATAAGTGTACCAATCCATATTGACTGCATAATCAAGAAACCAACTGTTTATGCAGATGATGAGAAAATTATTGCCGCAGGTAAACTAATTTTAGATTAACCGTTTTTCTTTCTGTTCTCGTAAATTAAATAAGCATACCTAATAGCAACAATAGTGCTATTGGGATTTGCAACGTTTTTACCAGCTATCTCGAATGCTGTCCCATGGTCAGGTGATGTTCGGATTATTGGTAAATTTGCAGTAAAGTTAACACCTTCGCCCTTAGATAAAAGTTTTAGCGGTATCAACCCTTGATCGTGGTACATTGCAAGTATGCCATCATACTCAGTATATTTCCCAAAACCGAAAAATCCATCAGCTGAAAAAGCTCCTTCGACATTAATCTCTCTCTCTTTCAGTTTGCGAATTGCAGGAATGATGATTTCAAGCTCTTCCCGACCTATATTGCCATTTTCACCAGCGTGTGGGTTTAATCCTAAAACAGCAATTCTGGGCTTTTCGATACCAAAATCATATTTCAATGAATGGTGGAAAACTGTTCCAATATGAATTATTCTATTATACGTTACTTCATAAGGCAATTCTTTTACTGGAGTATGAAACGTAACTAACGCAACTCGGATATTTTCGTGGAAAAGTATCATCAAAGGATGTTTCTCTTCGAAAGCATTTGCAATCATCTCCGTATGACCCGGGAATTTCCATCCAGCAAGACGTATTGCTTCTTTTGAAATTGGCATTGTAAGCATTATGTCATAATTTTGTTTTGTGCATTCCGTCGTTGAATACTCTATTGAATGAGCTGAAACAAGCCCCGCAGATTGATCTATTTTACCAAACTCAATTTCGTGGTTTTCAGTTGCTGGAAGAATTTTGAATTTTCTTTTGTTAATAATTAAGCTATCGTCATCAATAGAAAATTTGAAATTAATTTTCTTTAAATAATCCTCTATAATATTAGAATTACCAGCAATATGTAAATCAATATTCAAGAACCAGCTGCAATTTTCATTTAAGTAATTAATAGCTTTCACCAAACATTCAATACCAATACCGTTTGGATCACCTATTGTTGAAATAATTTTTATCATATCGACCTCTTAATAAAGTAAGTTCGGTAAACATTCATAATTAAACCAATTAAAATCAAATTTGAAATTATAAACGTTCCTCCGTAGCTCATAAATGGCAAAGGGATACCCATCACAGGCATAATACCGATTGCCATTCCTATGTTTATGAAAGAATGGTAAAATAAAATTGAGGCAGCTCCTATACAAACTATACTATGGAAAACATCGTGAATTATAGAAGCAATCTGAACAATACGCCAGATTATTGAAAATAATAATATTATTACAAGCACACCACCAATAAAACCAAACTCTTCAGTTGGAACGGAGAAGATAAAGTCCGTCCATTGCATAGGTATATATCTTAACTGCGTTTGAGTGCCTTGAAGAAAGCCTTTACCTGTAAGTCCACCACTGCCGACAGCCATTACAGATTGAATAACGTTGTAACCTGCACCTAAGGGGTTAGCTTCTGGTGCTACAAATGTTTGAATACGTAATTGTTGATGCGGCGAAAGATGCTCATAAACATTATCGGATATAAAATTAATAGAGTAAAAAATCAGTATTAAAACAAATGTCAGAACTAAATTTTTGCGAAATGCAAATAAAACCAATGAAAGAACAGTAGCAAGACTATAGAACCAGATATCGCCTTTAAAAGAAAATAGAATTAAAAAAGGAATCGAGATTATTGAAAATAAGATAAAAGAATTGAAACCGCTCCATAGTAAAATACCATAAAGCATTGCAAAAATGACAGTTGCCGTTCCAAAATCTGGTTGCTTCATAATTATTAACGCTGGAACAGCACTAATGAGCAATATAGTCGCTAAATCACGCCAAGTATGTATATCGAAGCCTTTTTTCGACATAACAAAAGCAGTAGCAAGCAGAACTCCAATTTTTGCAAATTCCGCCGGTTGTAGCGAGAAACCACCAAACCGCAGCCATCCTTTCGTCCCATTTATTTCTACACCAAAAATTGCAACTATTATTAGAAGTAGAATACTAATTCCATAAACAACTAAAGAGTTGAACTTAATCCAGCTTTCGGGGATGTATATTATAGCAATCATTAAGGACAGACCAATACCTGTTGATACCAATTGCTTATAGAAAAAGCTACTCATATTGGAATCGTATGTGGCACTGTATAGGGAAATTAAACCTATACCGATAATCCCTACTGTCAAAATAAATAATACCCAATCGAAATGTTTTGCGCTTGATTTTGAGAAAAATATATTATCATTGACTATCATTTGTGTTATTTCGAAACAGTTATACTTATTTCAGTGCCAGGCTGAGCCATTTCGCCAGCTTTTGGTGATTGGTCGATTACCGTATTAGGCAAATATGTTTCACTAACTCTGTATTGAACCAAACCTAAAACAAAACCAGACTGTTCAATTACTGATTTAACTTCTTCGAAGCTATATCCTATAAGCATCGGGACAACATTTTGGCTTTCTGGACCCTTGCTAATAAAAACATCAACTTTGCTACCATAAGGGATAAGCATTCCTGCGGAGACGCTTTGCTTGCTAATTATGTCTTTTGGATATGCGTCGCTGAATTCATAAGCTATATCGCCTAACTCGAGTCCTCGTTGTGCCAATGCAAGACGTGCAGAACGAATATCTGAACCGAGCAAATACGGAACTGATATTTTTTCCTGTCCCTTGCTTAATGTAAGTAAAATGGGTCTGCTTGTCTTGACACTTAAATTAGCAGAGGGCATCTGTGATATGACTGTTCCACTGGGATATTTATCTGAATATGTTTCTTTTACAATTCGCCATTTAAGATTTAAACGTTCAAGCTCTTGTTGAGCTTTGTTTATATTTTTTCCAATAAGATAAGGCACACGAACACGTTCGCCAGAGCTTATCACTGCTGGCATAATAAAATTATCAAATATTATAAGTAATATCAATAAAATAGCAATATAAGCAGATGTAATGATTATATATGGTCTTAATTTACTTAAAAGATTATTTTTTTCGGTACTTGCCAAATTATTTTTGATTATTTAAATACATACACAAAGCAAAATTAATAAAGTAAAATGTGAAAATAAAGTTTTATTAATATTAAAATAAAATTAAAAATCTCCGATTTCCTAAGGAATCGGAGATTTAAATTCTAAAAAGAAAAGATAACTATATATAAAATTTTATAACAAATAATAACGCCAGAATTATTGTAATTACAGAGATTTCTTTGAATTTCCCAGTTAAAAGTTTGAGCAAAACATATGTTAAAACACCGAACATAATTCCATCAGAAATCGAGTAAGTTAGCGGCATCATCACAATTGTAAAGAAAGCAGGTATAAGCTCCGTGTAATCATCGAATTCAATATTTTTTATAGGAGTTATCATCATTGCACCAACAAGAATTAAAGCTGAAGCAGCAGCAGCAGCGGGTATCATTAAAAATATTGGTGAAAAGAGCAATGCAAGAATAAACAGAATAGCTGTTGTAAGTGAAGTAAGCCCTGTTTTCCCACCTTCGGCAACTCCAGCAGCGCTTTCGACATAGGTTGTAACGGTTGATGTCCCCAGCATTGCACCAACTGTTGTGCCGACTGCATCAGCCATAAGAGCTTGCTTAACTCTTGGAATTCGCCCGTTTTCGTCGAGCATATTTGCTTTCGATGAAACGCCAATGAGTGTGCCAACTGTATCGAACATATCCACAAACAAAAACGTAAAGCAAACAATTGCCATATCAATTGTAAATATTTCCCTCCAATCGAATTGCATAAAAATCGGAGCAACCGATGGCGGTGCAATTTCAAAACTACTTGGTATTATCGTAAGATTTAATGGTATGCCTAAGATTGTTCCAGCTAAAATACCAATTAGCAGAGCACCTTTAATCCGTAGCGCCAGCAAAGTTCCCGCAACAAGTAGTGAAATTATTGCCACAAAAGGAGCAGGATTATTTGCAACATCAGTAATTTTCCCAAGAGCAACAAATGTTGCATCATTGCTTACAATTATCCCTGCATTTTTAAGCCCAATAAATGCAATAAAAAGCCCTATACCAACCGAAATTGCATGTTTTATATTATCTGGAATAGAATTAATAATCAGTTCACGAACATTGAAAATTGTAAGCAAAATGAAAATTATACCTTCGATAAAAACAGCAGTTAAAGCAAATTGCCAAGGATGCCCCATTCCAAGCACAACAGAGAAAGCAAAAAATGCGTTCAATCCCATACCTGGAGCAAGTGCAAAAGGTAGCTTTGCATATAATGCCATTACAAAAGTAGCTATTGCTGCTGAAAGTGCTGTTGCTGTGAATATAGCACCCTTATCCATTCCTGTTGCACCGAGTATTTGCGGATTAACAGCAAGAATATATGCCATTGTCATAAAGGTTGTAAGTCCGGCAATAAGCTCAGTGCGTATATCTGTTTTTTGTTCGGACAGTTTAAAATAAGTTTCAAAAAATTTCATTTTGCACCTTAAAATTTGTATTTTATAGCAACAGTTGGCATAATTTTAAACCCATCCATCCCTGCGAAATCGTTGCTCAGCTCGAGCTCGCCACCTACGGAGAAAGTGTTGTTCAGGTTATACCAAATTTGCGGTTCACTAAGGAATATGTAATTTGATTTCTTTAAATCATTCTGAAAATTATCATTCGAAACAGTATGATGTTCTTTCCAAAAATCAGCAAAACCGCTGAAAGTTAACTTCCCATCAAGCAAATGCAAATACCAAACAGCTGTTAGCTGGAAATTATTTGGCTTATCATTCCCTTCGATATATTTATACATTGCTTGCAACGAAAAGCCTTTTGAAAAATCATTAGCATTCCAACTGTATGAAGCACCAAGCAAATAACAGTTATTGAACTGAATATTTTTGTTCAAGCCACCGTTGTACTCAATATGCAGAGCAATTGGTTGCTCCCAGAACTTCAAATCGCGAGCAACTTCCCAATATGCATCGGTTGCTCCATGCTTACTGTAATTGAAATCTACAAAAAAGAATGTGCTACCATACGCATCTGGTTTGAAATTTTCGACCGTAGAAGTAAAGTATTCGCGCCCATCCCCTAAATCATAGTGTAGCTGAATGTTTTGAGACTTAATAGAAATGCCAAAGAGAAACAATGAAAGAACTATTAGTAATTTTCTAAGCATTTTTTACCCTTTGTATTATTAAAAGAAACAAAAATATTAATTTTATTGAATTTTTTTACAAATAATTGAAAAGTTATTGGATCTGTAAATTCATACATACTACTTTTACCAATTATTGTATTAAACAACAACAAAATGATGCTGATCGAATAAAAAAAGCTGCTCATATTGAGCAGCCTAAATTGAGAAGAAACTTTATGTGAAATTTATTCACAAGTACGCACAACCTCAACAGTTATGCGTCTGTTCTGCTTGCGAATACTTTCAAGTTCATCACGTGAGATTTTCTTTAATTGGGCGCCCGTTGGTTCTGGTATTTTTGGTCTGCTCGAGCCATAACCAATGGTTTTAGCAATTTTGTATTCAGGAACACCTTGTTCAATAAGCCACTGCCGAACTTTTTTCGCACGAAGGTCGGAAAGCTCCTGGTTACGTTTTGCATTGCCTTCTGTCGATGCATGCCCTTCGATAGATATTTGCAAACTATCGCATTGATTGACGTATTCAAGAAGTTTCATAAGATTTCTTATAGTTCCCGCATACTCGAAATTGAATTGATCAGTATTTACAACAAACAAAATATCAGGAAAATCTGTTTTTGTCCCAATTTTTGGTGGTTCTGGGCATCCGTTCTTATCTTTCACATCGGAGCGTACACCTGCAACAAGCGGACAGTCGTCTTCGCCATCAAGAACTCCATCACCATCAGTATCTGGATTTAGCGGATCGGTTTTTGTTCTAAGTATTTCATCACCGTCGGTGAGATTATCTTTATCTGTATCTATTTCGAGTGGATTTGTTTTATAAACGAAAATTTCATCATAATCTGAAAGCTTATCGCCATCGGTATCAGTTTTTAAAGGATCAGTTTTATGGACTAAAATTTCATCGCCATCGGTGAGCCCATCGCCATCACTGTCGCGTTTGAGTGGATCAGTTTTATAAACGAAAATTTCATCATAATCATTAATACCATCATTATCACTATCAGCAAGCAAAGGATTAGTCTTGTATTTGAATATTTCGTCGCCATCGGTGAGCCCATCGCCATCACTGTCGCGATTAAGTGGGTCTGTTTTGTATGTAAAAACTTCCTCTCCATCTAACAGCCCATCGCCATCCGTATCAGAAACAAGAGGATTAGTATTGTAAAGCATAATTTCATCGTAATCTGTAAGTCCGTCGTTATCAGTATCTTTTGAAAGAGGATTGGTTTTGTATTGCAGTATTTCATCACCATCGGTGAGTCCATCGGCATCGGTATCTCGACTGCGAGGATTTGTAGAATATTTTTTAACTTCATCACCATCAGTGAGACCATCGCCATCGGTATCAGGATTAAGCGGATCAGTGTTATATTTTTGGACTTCATCGCCATCGGAGAGACCATCGCCATCGGTATCAAAATTCAAAGGATCGGTTTTACGGGCAATTTCTTCACCATCGGAGAGACCATCGGCATCCGTATCGAACTTAATTGGTGAAGTTTTATAGGTAAATACTTCGTCGTAATCAGTAAGACCATCGCCATCGGTATCAGGCTTGAGCGGGCTTGTGTAATAGACAAATACCTCGTCGCCATCACGCAAGCCGTCGCCATCAGTGTCGGGATTGCGTGGATCGCTCCCAATTTCTCGTTCGCGTGAATTGCTAAGACCATCTTTATCATAATCTGCTTCGCCAAAAATATAATAGGAGAAACCTAATCCAAAATTTATCAGTTGATCCCCTTTATCACTTGCTTTGGGGTCTTCTTTCTTAGATAAGTCATCAAAATATTCACTTATTCCGAAACGATAAGTTCCTTTCGCATTCAGAACTAAATTATCAGTTAAATACACTTCAAAACCAAGCCCAGCAGGGAAAATAATTTTATTTTTCTCATAAATTTCTTGTTGATTATTCGGCAGAGCACCACCATAACCCGTATTGCCTGCTTTTGGCTCCCAATTGATGTAACCGACACCACCAAAAACATAAGGTACTAAACTTTGCGTTGGGAAAAAATTAAAAGACGCTGTTACCTCTCCACTCATCCAACGAACAGAGTTCATATCTCTGATTTTTGTCCCTGTGTTGGGATAAAAATCACCTATTTTCGCACCATTACCGAAATACGAAGGATACTTTTGCAATACTTTGTCGTCGATTTTGTAGCGAACTTGCCCTAAATTGAAAGTACCGTTAATCGAAAAAGTCGAGCTTAAATTAAGTCTTAAATTTAAATCACCAGCCATCCAAAATTGGTTATCTGTAAAATCACCCCAATATTTATTTAATCCATACAAGAAACCAACTGCAAAACGCCCACCTTCACTTTGTGAATAAGTAGGTATAAATATTATGCAAAATAAAAGCATTGCAAGTAATATTTTTTTCATATTTTATCTGAAGTAATTGAACATTCAGGAAAAAGGACGATTTGCAAATTGATTATTGTATTTTATAAGATAAAAGTATTTTTAATACTTTTTCGTCTTTATGCTTTATAAAATTTTTATTTAAAAATAAAGGATGAGAAATGGATTTGTATGATGTAATTGTTCTTGGTAGCGGTCCAGCAGGGCTTACAGCAGCACTTTATGCAAGCAGAGCTAATTTAAAAGTAATTGTTTTGGAAGGTTTGCAGCCCGGCGGGCAGCTAACAATTACAACAGAAGTTGAAAATTATCCTGGTTTCGAACACGGTGTGCAAGGTCCCGAGATGATGAATATTTTCCGCCGTCAGGCGCAAAGATTTGGTGCCGAAACTGTATTTGATATTGCAACAAAAGTTGATTTCTCAAACCGTCCATTTAAAATTTTCACTTCAAATGGTAAAGAATATTTTGGCAAAGCTGTAATTATTGCAACTGGCGCTTCTGCAAAATTACTCGGCATTCCATCTGAACAAAAATATTGGGGAGCTGGCATTTCTGCTTGTGCCACCTGCGATGGATTTTTCTATCGTGGCAAAAAGGTATTCGTCGTCGGTGGTGGGGATACCGCAATGGAAGAAGCCATATACTTGACAAACCACGCTTCGAGTGTTACTCTTGTGCACCGTCGGGAAGAGTTTCGTGCATCAAAAATTATGGTCGATCGTGCAAAAAGCAATCCAAAAATCAGTTTTATATTGAATTCTGTAATTGAGGAATTTATTGGTGAAGAAAAAAATGGAATTAAATTTTTAACTGGTGTAAAAATAAGAAACGTCAAAACTAATGAAATCACTGAACACACTGCTGACGGAGTTTTCATTGCAATCGGACACAAACCAAACACTGATTTATTCCAAAATATTTTAAATTTAGATGAAAACGGTTATATCATAACGGAAAATAAATCCACATACACAAACATCCCCGGAGTTTTCGCCTGTGGTGATGTTCAAGACCACGTTTACCGTCAAGCTATAACAGCGGCAGGTAGCGGTTGTATGGCAGCAATTGATGCTGAACGTTGGTTAGGAGCTAACCCATTATAGTAAAGAATAGGCTGTCTCTTTCGAGACAGCCTTCTTTTATCATTCCAAAAAATTAGAAATAAACACCTACTGCAACTGATAGATAGTTCTTGGGATCTTCCTTATCTTCCTTTCCAATAAAGTTTATGTAGTTATATTTAGCTTCAACATTTAGCAAAATCAAACCAAGCGATACATCAATCCCTGCTCCCACTCCAAAGCCGAGCCGTCCTTCTGTTGGTGAGGTTGAAAGTGGAACATCAACTCCGCCAATTTTGCTTTCAACCGAACTCGAAATATAGTTGTACGAAAGATCGCCAGTTGCATAAATACCAATAAATGAGCGTATTGGATAAAGGTTCAATCCAGCGCTAATTGGGATAATGTTGGTGGTAGATTTAAGCGTTGCTAAAACTTTGCCCGTTTGAGGATCTTTCACTTCAATATCAGTTTGAGGGAATTTGTGGTACCCGAAACCCAAGTAGAGATCTGCGTTATCCGCAAGACCTATTCTCCCTTTAAATGCAAGATGATAGCCGGCATCCATTCCTTTGGAAATTAAATTGCCTATTGTACCATTGTCCAATTTTACTTGATTTTTGTTATAAATATTGGCAATTTTATCGTTCGGTGTAGAAAGACCTAAATGAAATCCAACATCTATACCTTGTGCATTTAATTGAGGCAAAAATATAAGAAAGAATAAACTAAAAATAAACGTATATCGTTTCATAATTAAACCTTTAATTAATTTTTTATGACATTAAAATTACAGTTCTCTGATTTTATTGTTACAAATTATTTTATTCTTCGTATTAAAATTTAGTTAACATATATACGAAAATATTTTTTTTTTGTTTTACGTAATTGTAGGAGTTTTTATGAACACTAAATTGAAAATCTTCATATTGGCAATAGCTTTAATTTTGCCTGGTTTTCTTTTTTCTCAAACTTATCCATATCAAGGACAGACTAATCTTGGCTTGTATTTAGGAGGTAATTTTAATTTTCACCAGCCTTCGAATGTTAATCCATTGGACAATAATAATTCAACAGTACAATTTAGTACAAACAGTAATGATTTATTCATTAACGGTGGCTTTATTGCTAATTTTCCCATAAGCAATATGATTGCTATTTCTGCACGTCTTGGTTACAATGGTTTTCGTGGGGAACTTAAAGAAAACAATGAAAAATTTAAATCTAATATTGATTATTTGGAGGTAACTCCACTTGTGCAATTTCATAATTTGATTGGCGAATTGCCTTTATATTTCCATTTAGGTCCTGAGTTGGGCATCCCACTAAATGGAAAATATACTTATCTTAATGAAGCTGAACGCGATATCCCTGACAAGAATTTTCGCTTAGGTTTGGCACTTGGAGCAGGATATGTTTTCAAAGTTGGCAAAAGTATATATTTAACACCAGAAGCATCATTTAGAATACCATTCACCAAAGTATCAAGCGATAATGCTTGGGATAGCTACACAATCCCTCAATTGCGTTTGGGATTGAACCTAACTTTCGGTCTTGGTAAGAAGAAAGCACCCGAAGTTGTAGATGTCCCGGGCGTTGAATTAGAAGTAGGTTTCAAAGAAGTGCGCGGCTACGATAAACAAATGAACACATTCCCACTGCAAAAGATTACAGTCGAAGAAACACAATATGGGGAGCTTTTCCCGCTTGTTCCCTATGTATTTTTTAATGAAAATGCAACTACACCAATAAATATTGATGCACTTCACGCAAGCAACAAAACAGGGGAATTTTCCATTAAAGAGCTGCCCGCTGATGCGATGTTCATCAATACGCAAATGCTCGATATTGTTGGCACACGTTTGAAACAAAATCCGAATGCCAGAATTACTCTTACCGGTACACTCGACAATCAGAGAGAAAAAGATACTCGATTGTCTGCTGATAGAGCTGAATTTGTAAAGAATTATATTGTAAAAAATTATAATATTGATCAATCCAGAATTGAAACAGTTGCTGGACGTGAACCCAAGAAACCTTCATCGACAAGAGATCCCGAAGGTATTCAAGAAAATCGCAGAGTTGAAATTTCAACCACAAATAATGATATTTTAGCTCCAATTACCATCGAAAGTGAACGACGCAGAATTGCTGATCCTGATCTGGTCGAATTTATTACTTATGCCCGCTCTAATGAAGAATTAGCCGAATGGACACTTGAAATTAAGCAAGCTGGTAAAACCATTAAGAAATTCAACGGTCAAGGCGAGCCACAACCTGTAAAATGGCAAATAATACCTAATGAGCTTGCACCATCGAAGGTACCACTGGAATATACTTTCACAGCTAAGACCAAATCAGGCGCAACTCGATATGCTACATCTTCTGTGCCAGTTGATTATTACTCTTTCAGCCGTAAAGTTTCAGAAGATCGTCCCGATCGCGTTATTTATAAATACTCATTAACTTTGTTCGATTTCGACAGTCCAGAAGTATCTGAGTTTGATAAAAGAATATTAGATCAGCACGTTATACCAAATATCAAATCAAACTCAACCGTTCAAATTTATGGCTATACTGATAGAATTGGCGAGGCAAATTACAACAAGAGATTAGCCCAAAATAGAGCTGATAACGTTCGAAAATACTTGGAATCCAAAGTTAAAGCAAAATTTGAAACATACGGTGTTGGAGAAAGTGAAGTAATTTTCGATAACAATTCACCAATCGGGCGACATCTATCGAGAACAGTCCAAATTTATGTTTCAACACCAAAGCAGTAAAAAAACAAACTTTAGAATAAGAAATGGGCTGCTATCAATTAGTAGCCCATATTCTTTTGAATATTTTTTTTGGATCTATTCAGTTGGCTCTTTCGGAGCGGATTTTCTTGATTTAAGTTCGTTATCAAGGAAAAACAAAGCACCCTTTGAATCGCCAATTAGCTTCAATCTCTCAACTATTTCGCTTGTTGTAGCTTCTTCTTCGACTTGTTCATCGATAAACCATTGAAGCATACTTGAAGTGGCGTGGTCTTTTTCTGCAAACGCAAGATCAGCAAGTTCATTTATCCAGCCTGTAACGAGCTGCTCGTGGCGAAGCGCATCTTCAAAAGCAGCAAGTGGTGATTCCCATTCCGATGGTGGTGCTCCTATTTGCCCGATTTTCACTTTACCACCGCGATCTATAACGTAATCGAAAAATTTTAATGCGTGAAGCATCTCTTCTTCGGCTTGTATGTGCATCCAATTAGCAAAACCTTTCAAATTGATCGACGCAAAGTATGCTGACATTGCCAAATAAAGATTTGATGAATACATTTCGCGTACAATTTGCTGATTAATTGCGTCTTCGATAACTTTCTTTAACATAATAACCTCTTTTTAAA
>Ga0068705_10000066_pt1 | contig 48416 bp, 47 predicted proteins | sample YNPMSTMetaG_FD_65631 | JGI IMG/M metagenome (GOLD analysis project Ga0068705, IMG submission 65631) | Anoxygenic and chlorotrophic microbial mat microbial communities from Yellowstone National Park, USA - YNP MS-T MetaG | ecosystem: Environmental > Aquatic > Thermal springs > Hot (42-90C) >... | reverse complement strand
TCGTCCCTCGCCTGCGCCGACTTGCCTTGCCGTCACGCTCCTCCGGTGCAGCGCGCGCGGGACACGTCGGCGGGCCGCCGCTCTCAGGGGGCCCGGTAGGCGATCGCCGCGATCTCGATCTTCACATCGCGCGGCAGGCGCGCGACCTGGACGGTCGCCCGCGCCGGGGGATTGGTCGGAAAGTACGTGGCGTAGACTGCGTTCATGCGCGGGAACTCGTTGAGATCGGCCATGAACACGGTGGTCGAGACGATGTTGGCCATGGTCATGCCCGCCGCCTCGACCACCGCCTTGAGGTTGTCGAGCACGAGCTTCGTCTCCTCCTCGATCGTGCCGCGCTTCACCTCGTTGGTTGCGGGGTCGATCGCGATCTGCCCGGCGAGGAACAGGAACGGCCCTGCCTGGATCGCTTGGCTGTAGGGGCCGATCGCGGCCGGGGCGTTCGGCGTCGAGATCACCCGCTGCGCGGCGGCAGGAGCGGCGGCGAGCAGGGCTGCGGCGACAACAGAAGCAAATCGGATCATGGTCGGCCTCCCGGAGGCTTGAGCGCCGGTCATGATAGCGGATCGATCACGCCTGTGGCACCCGCGCGCGCCTCGATCACCTCTCCGAGCGAGAGGCAGATGTCCTCGCGGAACCGGGCGGCGACGAGCTGCACACCGAGGGGGATGCCGTCGTGCACCACCGCCGTCGGCACGGAGAGGCCGGGCAGGCCGAGCAGGTTGATCACGTAGAGCGGCGCCTGGGCGGCGAGGATGCGCGCGCCCGCCGCCTCTCCCTCCTGGTCGAGACCCTGCGGGAAGGGCGGCTCGAGCGACACGGGCAGGAGCGCGGCCGCATAGGCCGAGAGGAAGACCTGCCAGTCGCGCCAGATCGCGGTCCGCCGCGCGAGGCCTGCGGCGAAGGCATCGGGCGCGAGCGGGGCGACGTTCGCGGCCCACGCCGCGTAGGCGGTCTTGATGGCGTCGTCGCCGAACTGTTCGATCGCCGGGCGAAGCGCGCGCTCGGACTCGGTCACGATCAGGGCGCGCCAGAGCTCGGCCGCCTCGTCGAACCGCGGCAGGGCGACCTCCTCGACCACGCAGCCGGCCTCGGCAAGCCAGCCCGCCGCCTGGCGCAAAGCCTGCACCACCGGGGGCGAGGCGCCGAGCGTCGCAAGAGCGATCCGCCAGGGCCGTTTCGGCTCGGGAAGCTCGAGCGGAACCGGGCAGTGCCAGGGGTCGCGCGGATCGGCCGCCGCCATCGCCGCGAGCGCAAGCCGCAGGTCGCCCACGGTCCGAGCGAGCGGGCCCTGCACGCTCAGCATCTGCAGCGTGATCGGCAGTTCCTCGACCGCGGTGCCGTTGAAGGCGGGCACCCGGCCGAAGGAGGGGCGCAGGCCGACCACGCCCACAGCATAGGCCGGGTAACGGATCGAGCCGCCGAGATCATTGCCATGGGCGATCGCCCCGACGCCCACAGCCACCGCCGCTGAGGCGCCGCCCGACGAGCCGCCCGGCGTGAGCCGCGGGTTGCGCGGGTTGAGCGTGCGGCCATGCAAGGCGTTGTCGGTGAAGAAGCGGTAGCTGAAGGCGGGCGTGTTCGTCCGCCCCATCGGGATCGCGCCGGCGCGTCGCAGGTTGGCCACCACCGGGCTGTCGCCCGTGGCGATCAGGTCCTTGAAGGCGGCCACGCCGTTCGTGGTCGCATAGCCCGCCTGGTCGATGTTGACCTTGATCGTCACCGGCACGCCGTGCAGCGGGCCCAGCGCCTCGCCGTGCCGGACCGCTGCATCGGCCGCGTCGGCGGCGGCGAGCGCCTCCTCCTCGCGCAGCTCGACCACGGCGTTGATCGCGGCATGCGTCGCCTCGTGCCTGGCGATCACGGACGAAACGACCTCGCGGGCGGAGGCCGCGCGGGTGCGGATCAGCCGTGCCTGGTCTGCGGCGGAGAGCGCCCAGAGCCCGCTCATGCCGCGCCTGCCCCGGGCAGCCCGAGCACGTTCTTGGCGATGATGCTGCGCTGGATCTCGTTCGAACCGCCGTAGATCGAGACGACGCGGCTTTGAATGAAACTCGAGCCGGGGTTGAGCGCCCGGTTACCGCCGATCGGTTCGACCAGCGCGCCCTCCTCGCCGGCGATCTCGAGCGCCGCCTCGGCGATCCGCTGGAAGAGCTCCGACTGCCACACCTTCAGCATCGAGACCTCGGGGCCGAGCTCCTCGCCGCGGCGCAGCTTCGCCACCTGCGTCTCATAGAGCGCCTTGAGGTCCTCGAGGTCCATCCTGAGGCGCGTGAAACGGTCGCGGAACACGGCGTCGTCTGCCACACCGTAGTGGTCGGCAAGCTGCGCGAGCTTGGCAAGCGCGTAGGTGGATTGTTTCGGCGAGCCGAGGAAGATGCGCTCGAAGCCGAGCAGCGCCTTGGCCATGGCCCAGCCGCGGTTGGGCTCGCCCACGAGGTTCTCGGCCGGCACGCGGACATTGTCGAAGAACACCTCGCAGAACTCGTCATGCCGGTCGAGCGTGATGATGGGGCGCACGGTTATCCCAGGGCTGTCCATCGGCGCGAGCAGGAAGGAGATGCCGTCCTGCTTCTTCGCCGTGCGGTCGGTGCGCACGAGCAGAAAGATCCAGTTCGCGTCGTTGGCGAGCGTGGTCCAGATCTTCGAGCCGTTGACGATGTAGTGGTCGCCCTCGAGCACCGCCTCGGTGCGGAGCGACGCGAGGTCCGACCCCGCGTTCGGCTCGGAATACCCTTGGCACCAGATGTCCTCGCCCGAGAGGATTCGCGGGAGGAAGCGCTGCCGCTGCGCCTCGGTTCCGTAACGGATGAGCAGCGGCCCGATCATGGTGATGCCCATGTCGTTGGTCCGCGGCGCCCCGTGCCGCTCGAGCTCCTCGATGAAGATCACCTGCTTGGCCGGGGAGAGGCCCATGCCGCCGTATTCGCGCGGCCAGCCGGGCGCAAGCCAGCCCTGACGCGCGAGCGCCATGTACCAGGGCCTCGTCTCTCGCCAGTGCAGCCGACGCGGCGGGTGGCGCAGATGGGGCGGGCAGTTCGCCTGGATCCAGGCGCGCACGCGCTGGCGGAACACCTCGTCGGGCAGCGCCTCCATGTCCTCGCCAGGGCCTGGGATCGTCTCGGTCATGTCACGTTCCTTCGGAGAATCGGGGAGGGCGCTTCTCGAGGAAGGCCGCCTTTCCCTCGGCATGGTCGGGCGTGAGGTAGAGCGCGGCCTGGATGTCCTGCTCGCGCGCGAGCGCCGCCTCGAGCCCGGCGGCGAGCGCGGCCTTGGTGAGCGCGAGCGTCAGCGGCGCCTGGGCAGCGAGCAGGGCCGCGCGCTGCCGCGCCGCCGCGAGCGCCTCGGCTGCGGGAACCACCCGGTCAACAAGCCCGATCGCAAGCGCGCGCGACGCGTCGACCGTCTCGCCGAAGAGGAGGAGCTCACGCGCCCGCCCCTGGCCGACCCTGAGCGGAAGCGTGTGCAGGAGGCCGAGATCGGGCAGAAGCCCCACCTTGCCGAAACTCGCGACGAACCGCGCCCCCTCGCCCGCGATCACGTGGTCGCTCGCGCAGGCGAGGGAGATGCCGGCACCCGCGCACCAGCCCTCGACGGCGGCGATGATCGGGACGCGCGCCTGCACCATCAGGCGCACGAGCCGGTGCGTCTGCCGCATGCGCTCCCGGCCCTCGGCGAGGCTCCCCACCTCCATGCCGGCGAGGTCTCCACCCGAGCAGAAATGCTCTCCCGTCCCGGTGAGGATGACAACGCGAACGGAACGGTCTGCCTCGATCTCCTCGAGCGCATCGGCAAGCGCGCGCCGCATGGCGACCGAGAGCGCATTGCGGCGCTCCGGCGCGTTCAGCGTCAGCGTCACGAGGGCGTCGTCGCGTGCGACGAGGACGGGGTCGGAGGGGATCATGCGTCGAGGTCCAGAGGCGGGGCGCACGCGGCATAGCGTCGCCGATGCGCGGTCGCGGTGCCGAAGGAGGTGGCGAGCGCCATGGCGCGGCGGAGGAACAGGCCGATATCGGCCTCGTCCGTGTAGCCGATCGCGCCATGAAGCTGGATCGCCTGGCGTGTGATCAGCATCGCCGCGTCGGAGGCGCGCGCCTTGGCAAGCGACACCGCTGCCGCGCGCCGCTCTGCCGGCGCATCGGTGTCGCACATCGAGGCGGCGTGGCCGACCGCGGCGCGCGCGAGCTCGAGCTGGATCTTGAGGTCGGCGGCGCGGTGCTGCAGCGCCTGGAACGAGCCGATCGGGCGGCCGAACTGATGCCGCGTGCCGAGATAGTCGAGGGTGATCGCGAAGGCACGCTCCATCAGCCCGAGGAGCTCCGCGGCTGTGGCCACCGACGCCTCGTCGAGAAGGCGTGCGACGAGGGCGCTGGCATCGGACGCGACGCGTCTTGCCGGCGCGTCGTCGAGCGAGAGCGTGCCGAGATGGCCGCCATCGACGGTCGAAGCAGTGGTCAGCGCGACACCGGGCGCTGACCGCTCGACGAGCGCGACGATCGGCGTCTCGCCCTCGCGCGCGGTGACGAGGAACCCGTCCGCCCCGGCCGCCATCGGCACGGCGAGCTTCCGCCCGCTCAGCCGCACCCCCGCCTCATCCGAGGTCGCGATCGTGTCGCCGAAGGGGTCGAGAGCGTGCGGCCGCTCCGCCCAAGCCGGAAGGAGCACGCGCCTGCCCGCGAGCACGTCCGGTTCGGGCACGAGCGGTGCCGCGATCGCGGCGATCGCCACAAGCGGCTCGGGCCGCAGCCCGTGCCCCATCTCCTCGGCGAGAGCGCAGAGCTCCGCCACACCCAGCCCCGCCCCTCCCGACGCGTCCGGCACGCGCAGCCCGAGCCAGCCAAGGCCGCCCATCTCGGCAAGAACGGCGCGGTCAAAGCCTGTTTCGCTGTCGCGCAGGGCGCGCACGGCGGCAAGCGACCCGCCGCGCGGGCTGATCGCGCCCGCGCTCTCGCGGAGGAGGCGGAGTCCCTCCGCCCGGTCGGCGTCGATCACGGTCATGACGCGAGGGAGAGGGGCGCGTCGGTTCGCGCCTGCAAGGCCTCGAGCGTCAGCCCGGGGATCATCTCCCGCACCACGAAGCCGCGCGGCGTCACATCGAGCACGGCGAGATTGGTGTAGACGCGCCTGACCACGCCGAGGGCGGTGAGCGGAAAGCTGCAGCGTCGCACGAGCCGCGGCCGCCCGTCCTTCGTCGTGTGCTCCATCACGACCCAGAGCCGTTTCGCCCCCACGGCGAGGTCCATCGCCCCGCCGACCGCGGGCGCACGCTCGTTCGCGCCGGTGGACCAGTTGGCGAGATCACCCCGCTCCGAGACCTCGAAGGCGCCGAGCACGCAGAGATCGAGCCGGCCGCCGCGGATCAGGGCGAAACTGTCGGCGTGGTGGACGAACGCCCCGCCCGTCCGCAGCGTGACGTAGTGCTTGCCGGCATTGATCAGCCACGGGTCGCGCGCGTCCTCGGGCGGGGCGGGGCCGACGCCGATCACCCCGTTCTCGCTGTGGAAGATCACCTCGCGTTCGGGCGGCACATGGTCCGACACGAGGGTGGGGATGCCGATGCCGAGATTGACCACCCAGCCCTCCGGGATGTCGGCGGCGACGCGCGCGGCCATCTCCGCCCGTGTGCGCGGCTTCGGCTCGACGGCGGCGTCCATCTCTCCCTCCCTTTCAATAGAGCGGCGTGCCGAGTACAGGGTCACCGTAGGGGATGTGAACGACGCGGTCCACGAACACGCCGGGGGTGACGATCGCCTCCGGGTCGAGGCCGCCGAGGTCGGCGACATGCTGCGTCTGCGCCACGGTGAGGTCGGCCGCCATTGCCATCACCGGGTTGAAGTTCCGACCCGCGCGGCGGTAGGTGAGGTTGCCCCAGCGGTCCGCCGCCCAGGCCTCGATCAGCGCGACATCGCCCCGAAGCGCCCGCTCGAGCACGTAAGCGCGGCCGTCGAACTCGCGCACCTCCTTGCCTTCGGCGAGAGCAGTGCCGACACCGGTCGGCGTGTAGAAGGCCGCAAGCCCCGCGCCGGCCGCCCGAAGCCGTTCCGCGAGCGTTCCCTGCGGCACGATCTCGAGCTCGATCCTCCCCTCGCGGTAGAGCTCCTCGAGCACCACCGAGCCGGCGCTGCGCGGATAGGAGCAGATGATCTTGCGCACGCGCCCCTCGGCCATCACGCGGGCGAGGCCATGCGTTCCGGTGCCGGCGTTGTTGCACACCACCGTGAGGTCGCGCAGATCAAGCTCCGACAGGGCTTCGATCAGAGCATTGGGCGTGCCGACCTGGCCGAAGCCGCCGATCAGAACGGTCGCGCCGCTCTGCACGCCCTCGAGCGCCTCCGCCGCGCTGCGGACGAACTTGTCGATCACAGCGCGACCTCGCACAAGCCGTGCGTGATCACCGTCACGTCGCGCTCCGCCACGCGGGCGGTGAAGGCGAAACGCCCGCCGCCCTCGTCCCACAGCCGCGTCTCGATCGTCTCGCCCGGGAACACGGGAGCGGAGAAGCGAAGCGCAAGCTGCCGCAGCCGCTCCGGCGCGCCGCCGCAGGCAAGGCGCAGGAGCGCATGCCCGACCACGCCGAGGGTGCAAAGCCCATGCAGGATCGGGCGCGGGAAGCCGGCCCGCGCCGCGACCTCCGGGTCGGCGTGCAGCGGATTGAGGTCGCCGTTGAGCCGGTAGAGCAGCGCCTGTTCCGGCCGGGTCGCGAGAGCGAGCGCGGCGTCATGCGGCCTCTCCGGGGTCGGATGCGGCTGCTTGACGGGGCCCGTCGGGCCGCCGAAGCCGCCGTCACCGCGCAGCAGCGTGGTGCTCTCGAGGGTCGCAAGAGCGTTGCCCTCGCCGTCGGTGAGCTCGCGCGCGGTGTAGAGGATCGCCCCCTTCCCGGCGCCGCGATCGATAAGCCCGGTGATACTCGTCCGCCCAACCACCGTCCCCTCAACGGGAAGCGGGCGGTGCAGCGTGATCGACTGTTCCCCGTGCAGAACCTTGGCAGCGTCGACGCCGGTCGCGGGGTCGCCGAGCCAGAAGCCGGGATAGCCGAGCACCACCGCCATGGTGGGAAGAGCCACGAGATCCTTCTCGAACACGAAACGGCGCTGCCAGTCGTCCATCGGGTCCTGCCCGAGCCCGACCGAGAGCGCGTAGAGCATCACGTCCTTGCGCGTGAGCGTCTGCCGAATCTCGGGGATCGGGTAGGCGTAGAGCCTCTCGGGATCAAGCGGCATGGCTCTCCTCCAGCGTCACCACGGCGTCGAGCGCGACCGCGCCTTGGCCTTCGGGGAGGACGAGGATCGGGTTCACCTCGACCCCTACGAGCCGGGGCCCGGCGCCGGCAGCGAAGCGCGAGAGGCGGGACAGCGCGGCGGCGAGGGCGGCGACGTCCGCCTTCGGCCGCCCGCGCGCGCCGTCGAGCAGCGGAAAGCCGCGCAAGGAGCGAATCATCTCCATCGCGTCCGCCTCGCCGAAGGGGCAGAGCCGGAGTGCGGTGTCGCGCAAGACCTCGACGAACACGCCGCCCAGAGCAACCATCGCGACCGGGCCGAACACGCGGTCGCGCGTCACCCCGATCAGGCATTCGACGCCCCCAGAGAGCATCGGCGTGACGAGAACGCCGCGCAGGCGTGCGTGCGGCGCGTGGCGCTGTGCGGCCGCAATGATCTCATCGTAAGCGGAACGAACCGCTTGGGGACCGGCAAGCCCGAGCCGCACCCCGCCGATGTCGCTCTTGTGCACGATGTCGGGCGAGACGAGCTTGAGCACCACCGGAACGCCGAGCGCCGCCGCGGCGTCGGCCGCTTCCTCGGCCGAGGTGCAGAGCCGCTCCTCGGGCACCCTGATGCCGATCGCCTCGAGCAGACGCTTCGCCTCGACCTCGTCCGGGCGCGTCGTGGGGAGCGGTGCCGCGAGCGGTTCGGGGCGCGCGGCGGGGGGCCGGGCGAAGGCCTCGCCGAAACGTCCCATCGCCGCGACCGCTGCGACCGCGCGCGTCGGGTCCTCGAACACGAGATAGCCCGCCTCGCGCCAGGCGGCGAGCGTCTCCGCAGGGCCGGTGACGGAGAGGATGAAGAGACGGTCGGGGAAACGCGACACCACGCGGTCGAGCTGTTCGCGCAACGACGGCGCGATGCTCCGCGAGGCGCCGACCTGGGTGAAGAAGGCGATCGCGCTTGCATACCCGCCGTCGGCCAGCATGCTCTCGGCGAAGGCGCCGATCACAGAGAGGTCGTTGAAGGCCTGGGCGGTGCAGTCGACCGGATTGGCGGGGTTGCAGAACGGCACGAGCGACTTGAGCCGCGCCTGCGCTTCTTCTGGCATCGGCGGCATCGCAAGGCCGGCGGCGTCGGCGGCATCGGCGATCAGAACGCCCGCGCCGCCCGAGATCGTCACCACCCCGAGGGTGTTGGGGCAGGGGTAGATCCGGCGCGTCGCTACCTCGGCGATGTCGAGGAGCTCCTCGGTGTTCCGGACGCGCACAGCTCCTGCGTCGCGCAGCACCGCCTCCGTCACCGAATCGTCCCCGGCGAGCGAGGCGGTGTGGCTCGCCGCGGCGCGCGCCCCGAGCGCCGAACGCCCCACCTTGATGATGGCGACGGGTTTGCGCCTCTGTCGTGCCGTCTCGAGAGCGGCGAGGAAGGAGGGGGCGTCGCGTATGCCTTCGGCGTAGGCGACGATCACGTCCGTTCCCTCGTCCTCGGCGAGCCAGCCGATCGCCTCGCCGAGCGTGACATCCGCTTCGTTGCCGGTGGTGATCAGAACCGGCGTGCCGAGGCCGCGGTCGCGCGCGAGCGCGAAGAGGTGGGTGCCATAGGCGCCCGACTGGCTCGCGATGCCGATCCGCCCCGGCCGCGGCCAGCCGTTTTCGAAGCTCGAGGAGAAGATCGGGAACCAGCCGATCCGCGCGTTGAAAAGCCCGAGCGTGTTCGGCCCAAGCAGCCGCATGCCGGCCGCCCGCGCCGCGGCGGCGAGGCGCGCCTGACGCTCCGCCCCGGCCTCGTCCACCTCGGCGAAGCCGGCGGTGAACATGATCGCCGCCTTCACCCCCTTGGCGATGCAGTCCGCCACGGCCTGTTCGGCGGCCTCCGCCGGCACGGCGATGATCGCGGCCTCCACCTCGCCGGGAACGTCGGCGAGCCGCGGCCAGGCACGCAGGCCCTGAACCGTCTCGCGGTTCGGGTTCACCGGCAGAATCGGCCCCGGAAAGTCCCGCTCGAGCATATAGGCGATCGGCCGGCCGCCGATCCGCCTCGGGTCCTGGCTCGCGCCGAGGACAGCGACGCTCTTCGGCGCGAGCAGAGAGTCGAGCGAGCCGAAGGCCACAGGCGAGACCTAGAGGGCGGCGTCCGATCCGAGCAGCGCGGTCACCTGGCTCGAGAGCGTGCCGCCATTGCCGTGCACGAGCGCGACATCGCAGACGGGAAGCTGGCGCTCGCCCGCGCGGCCGCGCAGCTGCAGCACCGCCTCGACAATCAGAAACAGGCCGTACATGCCGGGGTGGACGCAGGAGAGCCCGCCGCCATTCGTGTTGACGGCGAGACGGCCGCCGGGCGCGATCGCCCCGTCCTGGACGAACCGTCCGCCCTCGCCCTTCGGGCAGAAGCCGAGATCCTCGAGGAACAGGATCGTGGTGATGGTGAAGGCATCGTAGAGCATCGCGAGGTTCACGTCCGAGGGCGAGAGGCCGGCGGCGGCGAAGGCGCGCGGCCCGCTCTCGGAGGCAGCGGTGATGGTGAGATCGGGCATCATGCTGATGCTCCGGTGCCACTGTGCACCGGCGGCGCCGAGGAACCAGGCGGGCTTCTGCCGCAGGTGCCGGGCGCGATCGGCGCGCGTCAGAACGCAGGCGGCGGCGCCATCGGTGACGAGGCAGCAGTCGAGCACGGTGAGCGGATCCGACACCATGCGGCTTGCGAGCACGTCCTCGCGTGTGAGCGGCCCGCGCGCGAAGGCGGCCGGGTTGAGGTTCGCCCAGGCGCGCGCGGCGACGGCGACGTCGGCGAGCATCTCGCGCGTTGTGCCGAACTGGTACATGTGCCGGGAGGCGGCGAGCGCATAGGCCGTGAGCGGATGGCGCGGCCGATACGGCGCCTCCCAGACCTGCGGTTCCGACATCGAGACGAGCCGACCGCCCGCGCTGCGCTGGTTCGAGCCGTAGCAGATCAGGGCGACGTCGCAATAGCCGGCATCAAGAGCGAGCGCGGCGTGCAAGAGATGCGCCTCGAAGCTCGCGCCGCCCACGTTCGTGCCGTCGAAGAAGCGCGGGCGGATGCCGAGATATTCGGCAACCGAAAGGGTGGGGAAGGCGTGCACCGACGTGGCGGTGAACAGCCCGTCCACCTCCCCGAGCGCGAGCCCGGCATCGTCGAGAGCGGCGAGCGAGGCCTCGGCCAGCAGCTCGATGGCCGACCGGCCGGGTGCCTCGCCGCAGCCTGCCGTCCCGATGCCGACGATCGCAACCTTGCCGCGAAGCGCATGCGCCATTCTGCGTCCTCCGAACGTGTCAGGCCGGGTCGAACACGAGGCCCGGGGCGCCATCCACCTCGGCGATCCGCGCCTTGACCCTCATCCCGATCGTCACCGCCTCGGGCGCGATCCCCTCCACCCGGCTCATCAGCCGCGGTCCCTCGTCGAGCTCGATCAGGGCGATGTTGTAGTCGGCCCGCGACCCGTCGGGGTTCGGGCGCTGCCGCGTCACGGTGGTGGCGTAGACCGTGCCGAAGCCCGAGGCCTCGACCCAGACGAGATCACGCGCTCCGCTGCCCGGGGCGGCGACGCGCGGGTAGAACACGAACGCTCCCGTCGAGGCGCTCTTCTGGAGCATGAACCGGCCTTGGGCGAGGAAGGCGCGGAACTCCGCCTCGGGCCCGGGTGCGGGCGGGAATTTCGGTGCGTCCACAGAGCGTTTCCCTCTCGTTATAAATGATCCCGCCCGAGGGGCGGACGCCGGGCAGCATGCCGCGGCAGCGGCGGCGCGGCAACCTCGGGCGCGACCGAGGATGTGCGGGTCAGCCCTGGGCGTCGGGCGCGAGGGCGATGCAGGAGGTGTTGGCGCGCTCGAGCCTCTGGCAGGCGGCCACGGCGGCTTCGGCCGAGAGCCCGGCGAGGCGAGCGCGGGTGAGGGTGCCGCTCGCCGTCCGCACCGGGCGGAGCTCCTGCCGCGCCCCGGCGAGCAGGTCGGGGGCGGCACGGCGTGCGGCTTCGGCGGCACTTCTCGCCTGCGCCTCGCCCTGAAAGGCGCCGACCTGGATCGCCCACGCGCCGGCGAGGCTTGCCGGGCGCGGCGCGGCGAGCGCGGGTGCGGCATGGGCCGAAGAGATCAGCCTGAGCCCGCCGCCCTGCGCCGGCGCAGACGGCGGGCGCTGCAGCGCCGCTGTGACCACGGGCTCGCGCACCGGAGCGGTGACGGGCGCGGGGGCAACCGCGGTTTGGACCGGCGGGGCGGGCGGCGGCCGCGGCGGCGCGTAGGCGAGAAGCGGCGTCGGCCGGCCGCGTGCGGTGCGGCGCGGCCCTGGGGGAATGTCGGTCGGCAGAGCGGCATAGGCGTACGCCGCCGGAGAGGCGCGGGTCTGCGGGTGAACGCCCGCGATGCGCGGTGCGATCATCGCCACATAGCGACGGGTCTCATCCGGCAGGCCGCGGCGACCCGCGAGATAGGTGTCGAGCGTTCCGGGGCCTGCGTTGTAGGCGGCGAGGAAGGCCGGGTTGCCGAACCGGTCATACATCTCGCGGAGATAGGCGGCGCCGGCGAGGATGTTGTCGCGTGGGTGGTAGGGATCGGGGCCGAGATCGTACCGGGCGGCGAGCTCGGCGTAAGTTGCCGGCATGACCTGCATCAGCCCCATCGCCCCGGCGCTCGAAAGCGCGAGCGGCCGGCCGCCGCTCTCGACGCGCATCACCTCGCGGATCCAGAGCTCCGGAACGTCGAACCGTCGCGAGGCCTCGACGATGTAGGGGCCCCAGGGGTCGTGCGGCGGGCCGGGCGGGGCATAGCTCGCCTCGCGCGGCTGATAGGCGGGCGGATGGCCGCCACCGCCGCAGGCGGCGAGACCAGCGAGGGCGAGACAGGCGGCGACGAGGCGAAGGGAGCGGCCGATCCGGCCTGGTGTCCTTTCCCCTGCGACAGTTGCCACGTCCGCACTACTCCCTAAACGATGTTGTGCTGCGACTCGCGCCGCGCCCGCCTTGTCCCGCCCGGCGTTGAGGGTGGGGCTGAAAAAAGGCAGCCAAATGGCTATCGCGGAACGAGACGCCGTGCCAAGCCCGGTAGCGGGCGAAGGGTGGCATGTTCGCCATCGTGACGGCATTCTGTTGCCCAAGGGCCACAGAGGCGGCTGGCTGGAGAAGGACGGAGAGCCGTCGCGGAGGAGGGTTCCATGCATTCGTCTGTGAAGTTGGTCTTCGGCCTCTGCGTCGCCGGCCTGGTCGCCTCGGGCTGCGCCCGCGGGCCCGGACCGAACGTCTATGAGAGCCAGGAGGTGAACCAGGCGGCGGCGGTGGAGCGCGGCACCATCGTCTCGATCCGCCCCGTCTCGGTCGAGGGAACGGGCCGCACCGGAACGCTGATCGGCGGGGCGGCCGGCGGGGTGGCGGGCAGTTTCATCGGCGGCGACTGGCGGTCGAACCTGCTTGCCGGGATCGCCGGAGCGGTGGCGGGCGGCGTCGCCGGCGGTGCGGTGGAACGGTCAATGACCGGACGGGTCGCAGCCGAGTTCATCGTCCAACTGGAGAGCGGCGGGACGATCGCCGTGATCCAGGACAACGAGGACGGGTTGCGGGTCGGCGACAGGGTCTCCGTGCTCAGGGGACAGAGGACCCGTCTTGTTCCGTCGCGCGGGTGAGGGTCGTGTTGGCGCAGAGATGCATCACGCTGCGGGTCGGCGTCGTGAAGACGCGCTCGCGGATCCTCCAGCCGGCGGCGGCGAGCGCCCGCTCCCAGGCGGCGAGCGAGGTGCCGCGGTAGCCGACCTCCCATTAGTGCTCCATCAGCCCGGATGACGGGGTGAAACGCCGCCAGCTCTTCGGCCATTTCAGCGCCAGCTTGGCGCGGAGCCAATGCGGCGTCATGTGCAGCGACAGCGCGAGATCCGCGCCCGACCAGGGCACCGAAACGATCAGGAACCGGCTGCCGGTCGCGGCGAGCGTGCGCAGCGTCGCCTGCGCCGTCTCCCAAGGGATATGCTCGAGCGTCTCGCAGCAGAGAATGGCATCGAACCCCGTGAGCGTGCCGGGCGCCAGCGTGGTGAGGTCGACGTCGTGGTGTGGCACGTCCGGCCGGGCGAAGGCGCGCGGGCCGAAATCGAGGGTTTCGACGGCGTAGCCGGCATTGTCGAGAAGCGCGGTGACGTAGCCGAGATAGGGCCCGATCTCGAGCACCCGCCGCGCCGGAATGCGGCCGAGGAGCTCGAGCTGCATGTGCTGATGCGCGCTCCGTTTCGGCGAGTAGTAGCGGTGCCATTCGGCGCGCAGGGAGGCGTCGTGCGGGTCTGGCATGGGCTGCCTCATAGACCGGGTGTCGCCCCTGCAACAGGGACGCGACGGAGGCGCGCGAGCTGCGCCTCCCGCCGGGCGATGTAGGCGACCGAGCCGAGCATCAGCGCCGCCCCGGCGAAGAGCGGCCAGCCCGGCCGTTCGCCGAAGACGAGGAAGCCGATCACCGCCCCGAGCGGCACCTGCACGAATTCGACCGGGGCGAGCAGGCTCGCCTCCGCCCGCCGCAGAGCGATCGAGGCCAGGAAGTCGCCCGCGATCGCGGCCAGCCCCGCGACCAGGAGGAGCGCGAGCTGCGTTCCCGTCGGCGCCTGCCAGACAGCGAGGCTCGGCGGCGTCCAGGCGACCAGGCTGATCACCCCGTAGAGGAACACGACCCGGAACGGCGGCTCGCCCACCGCCGCGAGCCGGCAGACGAAGGCGCCAACACCCGCCCCGGCGATCGAGGCGGCAAGCGCCACCGCGGTGCCCGGATTGAGGCCGAGGCCTGCGCCCGCGCCGCGCTCGCCGAAGGCGACGACGAGCACGCCCGCGAACCCCACGAGAGCGGCGAGCGGCCGCCGCCAGCCGACCCTCTCGCCGAGGAACAGCACCGCGATCACGAGCAGCCAGAGCGGGCGCGCCTGGTTGAGAGCGATCGCGTCCGCAAGCGGGATCAGCGTCAGCGCAAGCGTCGAGAACCCCATCGCGGCAAGGCCGCAGAGACCGCGCCCGAGATGCAGCCAGGGCCTGCGGGTGGCGACCAAGCCCGCCCCACCGCGGCGCGCGAGCCACGGCGCGAGCACCAGCATCGTGATCAGTGCCCGCGACAGGAGCACGATCGGCAACGGCAGGCCCGAGGCGAGCACCGCCTTGGCGCAGGCGCCCATGACCGAGAACAGCGCCATCGCCACCAGCATCAGGCCGACGCCGGAGAGAGGCGAGCGGGCGCGGAACATCCTCATCGCCGCCCCGCCATCGCCACGCCGGCGAGGATGAGCACGAGGCCAAGCGCATGGAACGGCCGCACCGCCTCGCCGAGCAGCGGCACGGCAAGCGCGGCCGAGAACAGCGGCATCAGGTGCAGGAAGGGCCCGGACGCGGCCGGGCCGATCAGCGCCACCCCGCGGTGCCAGCAGAGATAGGAGGCAAGCGAGGGGAACAGGCCCATCTAGGCGACGACGCCGAGCGACGCCGCGTCCGACGGCATGGGCCCGCCACCGAAAGCGAGCTCCCCGAGCCGGCAGAGCCAGAGTGGCAGCAGCCCGAACACGATGGTCGCGGCCAACAGCCCGAGCGGCCCGAGCCGGGCGCCGAGCTCCCCCGGGACCCGGCGCAACAGAACCGTGTAGAGCGCCCAGGCGACGACCGCGACGAGCAACAGGAGGTCACCGGCGTTCACCGCAAGCCCCGCCAGCGCGGCCGGGTCGCCCCGCGCGACCACCACCGCGACCCCAGCGAGAGACAGGGCGAGGCCGGACATCTTCGCCCGCCTCGGCCGCTCCCGGTCGAGCACGCTCGCCGCGGCGAGAATGGCGAGTGGAATCAGGCTGTTGGCGAGTGCGGCGTTGATCGCCTCGGTCTTGTTGAGGGCGACATAGGTAAGGGTGGTGAAGCCGCAGACGCCGAGCAGGCCGAGCGCGAGGAGGATCCGCGCTGCCTGCGCGAGCCCGGCCCGCTCTGCCCAGAGCGTCCGGGCGGTGAATGGGGCAAGGACGAGGCCCGCGACGACCCAGCGCCAGAGGGCGAGGCCGGCGGGGGGGATCCCGCCCGCAGCGGCGCGTCCGACCACGAAGTTTCCCGCCCAGAACAGGCAGGCGGCGGCGAGCAGGAGCGATGCCGCGAGCCGTGCACGCACCTCTGGCGGCGAGGCGATCCGCGACAGCGGTGTCATTCCCGGCGGCTCATTCCGGCTGCAGGTCTACCCCGCCCGCGCCCGCGAGGCCATCGCACACGCCGGACCGATCGGCCCGGCCTTGCACCGCCGGGCGGGTTTGGCTATCCGCCGCGACGCGTGCCGTCACGCGGCCGTCACATCCGCCCGCCTTGTCCGCCACCCCGCCCGAGGAGGGGCCATGCTCCCCTGTTTCGCGCCCGATGGCGCGGCGACCCTTCCCCTGCTCGCCGCCTCTCCCGGAAGCCTCGCTGCGGTGCTCGCGACCCTGCCCGAGGCGTCGCGTCGTTTCGCCAGCGCCGCCGGGTTCTCGGCTAAGTCGGGCGAGACGCTGCTCCTGCCAGGGGCCGACGGTCTTGCCGGCGCCCTGGTCGGGCTCGGCGAGGGCGGGTCGGTGCTCGCCGCCTTCGCCTCTGCCGCTGCGTCCCTGCCGGAGGCGAGCGCGTGGCACCTCGAGGGTGTGGCCGAGGCGGAGGCGGCCACGCTCGGCTGGGCGCTCGGCGCCTATCGCTACGGCCGCTTCAAGCCGGGTCGGATGCCGCCGCGTCTCGCTCTCGGCCCAGGCCAAGGGTTCGCCCGCCTCGAGGCGGAAGCGGTCTGGGCGACGCGCGACCTGATCAACCACCCTGCGAATCTGCTCGGGCCGGCCGAGCTCGCCGAAGCGGTGGCGGAGGTGGGCCGGGTCGCCGGCGCACGGGTGACGCTGACCGAAGGCGACAGGCTCGCCGAGGCCTACCCTGCCGTGGCGATGGTCGGCCGCGGCAGCGCCCGGCCGCCGGTCGTCGCCGAGCTCGCCTGGAGCGGGGCCGGGCCGGACGCCCCGCTCGTCGCCCTCTGCGGCAAGGGGGTGTGCTTCGACACCGGCGGCTACGATCTCAAGCCGCCCGCGGCGATGCTCAGGATGAAGAAGGACATGGGCGGGGCGGCGGTCGCGCTCGGGGTGGCGCGGCTCGTGATGCAGGCGGGGCTGCCGGTGCGGCTTAGGCTGCTTGTGGGGGCGGTCGAGAACGCGATTGGCGCGCATGCGATGCGGCCGCTCGACGTGGTGCGCACACGCAAGGGCGTGACGGTCGAGATCGGCAACACCGATGCCGAGGGGCGGCTCGTCCTGTGCGACCTGCTCGCCGATGCCGATGCCGAAAAACCCGCGATCTTGCTCGATTTCGCCACACTCACGGGGGCGGCGCGCGTCGCGCTCGGGCCCGACCTCGTGGCGCTGTTCGCGAATGACGACGCGCTTGCGGCCGATCTGCTCGCGGCCGGAACGGAAGCCGAGGACCCGCTGTGGCGTCTTCCCCTGTGGCAGCCCTACCGCGCCTGGCTCGAGAAGGGGCCGGCGGAGCTCGCGAACGTCGCCGGCAACACGCATGCGGGCGCGGTCGTCGCCGCGTTGTTCCTTGAGCGTTTCATCTCCCCAGGCACGCCGTGGGCGCATCTTGACCTCTACGCCTGGAACGATCACGCGCGGCCGGGCCGGCCGGAGGGCGGCGAGGCGACCGGGCTGCGCGCCGTCTTCCGCATGCTCAGGCGGCGTTTCCCGCCGGCCTGATCGGCCGCGGCGGGGGCAAGGAGCGCGCCCCGGCCGGCGCTGCGGCGGCGGCATGTCGTGGATGCAAGGCAGGTCCGATCCCGTGTCAGGCGGAGTTGATCACGTCGCTGTAACTTTTTCGTTCCGGGGTCTGGCATTTTCCGGAAAATGCAATACATCACTGCGCAGCGCGGCCGGAACGGTTCCGCGACATCTGCATGAGGACAATGATATGGCAACCAATCCCGCCAGCGAGCACCTTCTCTCCGTGCTCCGTGAGACCATCGTCGCACTCGTTCGCCGCGATGGGCCCGACCTCTCCGCCCGCCAGCTCGGTGTGTTCCTGACGGTCTATCTGACCGAGGGCCCCCATACCGTGCGTGGGCTCGCGCACACGCTGAACGTGTCGAAGCCCGCGATCACCCGTGCGCTCGACCGGCTCGGCGAGCTCGACCTCGCCCGCCGCAAGGTCGACCCGCAGGATCGCCGCAGCGTGATCGTTCAGCAGACGCTGAAAGGGGCGGCTTTCCTGCGCGAGCTGCGCAAGATCATGAACGAGGCGAACGGCACCGGCCGAAGCGCCGGGATGCGCCGGGCCGGCTGAGGCGGCACGGCGCCCCCGCAGGGGCGCGACTCGTTCGAAAACGAAACGGGCCTGGGCTCGGTCGAGCCCGGGGCCTGTCGTGCGCGCACTCTGCCCGCGTCAATAGCCGACGGACACGTCCACGACGTTGAGCAGCGGCCGCCCCTCGCGAAGCCGCGCAAGGTTCTCAACGACCTGCGGGGCCACACTGCGCGGGATCGTGATCGACGCCACATGCGGCGTGACGATCACCTTCGGGTGCGTCCAGAACGGATGGTCGGGTGGCAGAGGCTCGGTGCGGAACACGTCGAGCGCCGCACCGCTGATCTGCCCCGCGTCGAGCGCGGCAAGCAGGTCCTCCTCCACCACGTGCCCGCCACGCGCGGCGTTGATGAGATACGCGCCGCGCGGCAGGGCGGCGAGCGTGCGCGCGTTGATGATTCCTTCGGTCGCCGGCGTCAGCGGCAGCAGGCAGACGAGGATGTCGGTGCGCGCAAGAAAAGGAAACAGCGCCTCGGGGCCGGAGAAGGTTTCGATCCCATCAAGCGCTTTCGGCGTGCGCGACCAGCCGGCGACCCGGAAGCCTAAGGCGCGGAGCTTGCGCGCCGCATCCCCCCCGAGCGTGCCGAGGCCCATGATGCCGATCCGCGTCACCTCGGTGTCCGGGGCGGGAAGCTCCTCCCACACCCGTGCCGCCTGGAGCGCGCGATAGCCGGCATCCTGCCGGTGATGCCGCAGCACCGCGAGCAGCACATACTCGCTCATCGCCGTTGTCAGAAGCCGATCGACGAGCCGAACCACGGCAACACCGGGCGGCGGCCCCGGCGGTCGGAACAGGTGGTCGACGCCCGCGCCCATCGAGATCAGAAGCCTGAGGTTCGGATAGCGGTAGAGGTCCTCGGGCGGGTGGTTCCAGGTCACCGCAGCGATGATGTCCTCGACCGGGCCGGTGTCGGGGAAGAGGCGTATGTCGAGGCTGGGGTCGAGCGCGAGGAGCTCCCGGCGCCACACCTCCATCGTCGCGGGCTTGGTCGAGAGCAGAAGCGCGCTCATGCGAGGCCGTCTTCCCGGTCCTGCTCCTGTTGCGTCCGCGTCTCACGCACGAAGGCCGCCCCGTCGCCGCCCGGGGGGCGGCACTCCTCGCCGCCGCGACGCAGCGTCACGGCACCCGCCTCCCACACGCGCAGGAACGCCTCCGGATCGCTGCTGATGTAGCCCAAGGTGCGCTCGTACACCTGGTCCTTGAGGCGCGGCAGGATGACCAGGAACCAGACAGCGAGGCCAGCGGTCAGCGCCAGCAGCCCGAGCGGAAAGCCCCCGATCGCGACCGCGATGACCACGCCCATGATCCCGAGAAAGATCGGCAGCGCGGTCTCGATCCGGCGGAACACCGGGCTTCCGGGCCGGTTCATCAGCCCGATGTTGACGCCGAGCGTGAGCCGGCGCTCGCGCAGAAGCCGGTCAAGCCGCGCATGCGCCGCGCGAACGGAACGATCCGCCACCCGCTCAGCTCCGCACCACGTCGCCCTCGGTGGCCTTGAGCGCGAAGGCGGCATCCATCAGCGCCCGCGTGTAGGGCTCGCGGGGATTGTCCATCACCGCGCTTGTCTCACCCTGTTCCACCACCTTGCCGTCCTTCAGCACCACCACGTGATGCGCCATCGCGCGCACCACCTTGAGGTCATGGCTGATGAAGAGATATGCGAGCCGGTGCCGCTCCTGAAGCCCCCGCAGCAGCTCGACGATCTGCGCCTGCACCGACATGTCGAGCGCCGAGGTCGGCTCGTCGAGCACCACGAAGCGTGGCTTGAGCACGAGCGCGCGGGCGATCGCGATCCGCTGCCTCTGCCCGCCCGAGAACTCGTGCGGGTAGCGCTCCGCTGCGGCAGGGTCGAGCCCGACCTCGACGAGGGCCTCGGCCACCAGGCGCTCGCGCTCTACGGCGGAGAGGTGCCGGGCATGGATTGCTAGCCCCTCGCCGACGATCTCGGCCACCGACATGCGCGGCGAGAGCGAGCCGTAGGGGTCCTGGAACACGATCTGCATCCGCCGGCGAAGCGGGCGCATTGCCGCCCGGCCGAGCCCCTGGATCGGGCGCCCCTCGAAACGGATCTCGCCTTCTGATCGCTCGAGCCCGAGCAGCGCGAGCCCCATCGTCGTCTTGCCCGAGCCTGACTCGCCGACGAGCCCGACCGTCTCGCCCTCGCGCACGCGCACCGTCACCCCGTCGCAGGCCTTTACCACCGCGACGGTCCGGCGCAACAGCCCACGCCTGACCGGGAAGTGGACCTTCACGTCGATGCCCGCCATCACCTCGGGCGCGTCGGGAGCCACCGGAGCGGGCACCCCTTTCGGTTCGGCCGCGAGCAGCATCCGCGTATAGGGGTGCTGCGGCGCGCCGAACACGTCCGCGACCCTGCCTTGTTCGACGATTCTGCCCTTCTGCATCACGCATACGCGGTCAGCGAAGCGCCGCACGATCGCGAGGTCATGCGTGATCAGGAGAAGCGCCATCCGAAACCGCTCCTTGAGCTCGGCGAGCAGCTTCAGGATCTGCGCCTGGATCGTGACGTCGAGCGCCGTGGTCGGCTCGTCGGCAATCAGCAGCGCCGGGTTGTTGGCGAGCGCCATCGCGATCATCACGCGCTGCCTCTGCCCGCCCGAGAGCTGGTGCGGATAGGCGCCGAGCCGACTCGCCGCGTCGGGAAACCCCGCCATGGCGAGGCACTCGATGGCGCGCTCGCGCGCCGCAGCACGCGACAGCGGCCGGTGCAGCTCGATCGCCTCGACGATCTGCTTCTCGATCGTGTGCAGCGGGTTGAGGCTCGTCATCGGCTCCTGGAACACCATCCCGGCGATGCCGCCGCGCGCCTCGCGCAAGGTCGCCGCATCGGCGCCGATCATTTCGCGCCCGGCAAGACGGATCGAGGAGCCTTCCGGGTGGCGCGCCGCAGGATAGGGCAGGAGCTGGAGCACCGAGAGTGCGGTGACCGATTTCCCCGAGCCGCTCTCGCCCACAAGCGCGAGCGTCTCGCCACGGTCGAGCGTGAAGGAGGCGCCCTCCACGCCGACCACGTCGCGCCCCGCGACATGAAAGGTGACGCCGAGATCGCGCACCGCGAGCAGGGGCTCGCTCACCGCCTCCCTCCCGGGAGCTTGCGCGGGTCGAAGGCGTCGCGCACCGCCTCGCCGATGAACGTCAGAAGCGTCAGCTGCAGCGCGAGCACCACGAAGCCGGTGATGCCGAGCCAGGGCGCTTGGAGGTTGTTCTTGCCCTGCGCCAGAAGCTCGCCGAGCGAGGGCGAGCCGGGAGGCAGGCCGAAGCCGAGGAAGTCGAGGCTCGTGAGCGCGGTGACGGAGCCCGCGAGGATAAACGGCATGAAGGTAAGGGTGGCGACCATTGCGTTGGGGAGGATGTGCCGCGCCATCACCCGGATGTCGGACATCCCCAACGCCTTGGCGGCGCGCACGTAGTCGAAGTTCCGCCCGCGCAGGAACTCGGCGCGCACCACGCCGACGAGCCCCATCCAGGAGAACAGCAGCAGGAACAGAAGCAGGATCCAGAAGCTCGGCGTGATGATCGAGGCGAGGATGATCAGGAGATAGAGCGTGGGCAGGCTGGACCAGATCTCGATGAAGCGCTGGAAGGCGAGATCGACCCAGCCGCCGTAGTAGCCCTGAACCGCTCCGGCGGCGATGCCGATGATCGAGGAGATGATCGTGAGCGTGAAGCCGAACAGGACCGAGATGCGAAAGCCGTAGATGACACGGGCGAGCACGTCGCGTGCCTGGTCGTCGGTGCCGAGGAGGTTGAGGGAGGACGGCGGGGAGGGGGCGGGCACCGGCAGGCCCTTGACCACCGTCTGGTAGCTGAACGGGATCGCCGGCCAGACCATCCAGCCCTTCTCGTTGATCAGGGCCTGGACCTCGGGGTCGTGATAGTCAGTTCGGGTGGGGAAGAAGCCGCCGAAGGTCGTTTCGGGATAGTCGACAAGCACGGGGAAGAAGAACGCGCCGTCATAGCGCACGAGCAGCGGGCGGTCGTTCGCGATCAGCTCGGCGAACAGGGTGATCGTGAAGAGTGTTGCGAAGATCCAGAGGCTCCAATAGCCGCGGCGGTTGGCGCGGAAATTGGCGAGCCTGCGGCGGTTGAGCGGCGAGAGTCGCATCGGCCGAGGTCAGAGCCGCGCCTCGAAGTCGATCCGCGGATCGACCACCGTGTACATCAGGTCGCCCACGATCTGCATGACGAGCCCGAGCAGCGTGAACATGTAGAGCGTGCCGAACATCACCGGATAGTCGCGGCGAATCGCCGCCTCGAAGCCGAGCAGGCCGAGCCCGTCGAGGCTGAAGATGATCTCGATCAGGAGCGCGCCGGTGAACAGGATGCCGATGAAGGCGGACGGAAAGCCCGCGATGATGAGCAGCATCGCGTTGCGGAACACGTGGCCGTAGAGGACGCGCGCCTCCGACGCGCCCTTGGCGCGCGCCGTCATCACATATTGCTTGCCGATCTCGTCGAGGAACGAGTTCTTGGTCAGCAGCGTGAGCGACGCGAAGCCGCCGATCACCATCGCCGTCAGCGGCAGGGCGAGGTGCCAGAAATAGTCGATGATCTTCGCGCCCAGGCTCATCTCCGACCAGCCGGGGCTCGTCAGCCCCCGCAGGGGGAACCACTGCAGGAACGACCCGCCCGCGAACAGGACGACGAGCAGGATCGCGAACAGAAAGCCCGGGATGGCGTAGCCCACCAGCACCACGGCGGAGGTCCACACATCGAAGCGGCTGCCGTCGCGCACCGCCTTGCGCACGCCCAAGGGGATCGAGATCAGGTAGACGAGCAGGGTGGTCCACAGCCCGAGCGAGATCGAGACCGGCATCTTCTCGAGGATCAGCTCGACGACGGAACGGTCACGGAAGAAGGAGCGGCCGAAGTCGAAGGTGAGGTAGTTCACCATCATGTCGACGAAGCGTTCGAGCGGCGGCTTGTCGAAGCCGAACATGCGCTCGATCTCCTTCACGATCGCCGGGTCAAGGCCGCGCGCGCCGCGATAGAGGCTCTCCGTCCCGCCGCCCCCGGCCGCGACGTCACCCTGCGGGCGGACCATCTCTCCCTGGCCGCCGGCAATCCGTTCCGTCGCCGCCACTGCCGTGCCCCGCAGTTCGGCGATCATCTGCTCCACCGGGCCGCCGGGGGCGAACTGGATGACGACGAAGTTGATCACCATGATCCCAAACAGCGTCGGGATGACGAGCAGCAGACGCCGGAGGATGTAGGCTCCCATCGCGGGGCGGAGTGCCTTGCGTCAGCCTGACCGCCGCGCCTCGGCGAGCCGGCGCTCGCGCTCGGGGTCGATCCACCAGGTGTCGAAGCCGAGGCCGTAGCGCGGCGGGGTGGCGGGGCGGTCGAACTTGTCCCAGAACGCCACCCGGAAGGTGCGGCTGTGCCAGTGCGGCACGACGTAGTGGCCCCAGAGCAGGACGCGATCGAGCGCACGGGTGCGGATGATGAGCTGCTCCCGGTCTGGGGCGGAGATGACGAGCTCGACGAGCTCGTCGATCACCGGGTCGCAGATGCCGATCGAGTTGCGCGAGCCTTCCTCGCGCGCCTTCGCGCAGGTCCAGTAGTCGCGCTGCTCGTTGCCGGGCGAGAGCGACTGACCGAACACATCGACGGTCATGTCGAAGTCGAACGAATCCATCCGCGCCTGGTACTGCGCGGTGTCGACCGTGCGCACCCGCATCTCGATGCCGAGGCGCTGCAGCTGCTGCGCGTAGGGAAGGGCAACGCGCTCGAAGGAAGGCGAGGAGAGGAGGAGCTCGAAGCTGAAGGGACGGCCCTGGGCGTCGACCAGCCGCTGGTTGCGCACCGTCCAGCCGGCCTGCTGCAGGAGCGTGAGCGCGCGGCGGAGATTCTCGCGGTTGTTGCCCGAGCCGTCCGTCACCGGAAGCTTAAACTCGCGGCTGAACACTTCCTCCGGCACGCGGCCGCGGAAGCGTTCGAGCAGCTTGAGCTCCTCGCCCTCAGGCAGGCCGGAGGAGGCGAGCTCGCTGTTCGAGAAGTAGGAGGTGGTGCGCGCATAGGCGTCGAAGAACAGGTTGCGGTTCGACCACTCGAAGTCGAAGGCGAGCATCAGCGCCTCGCGCACGCGCCTGTCCTGGAACAGTGGGCGGCGGATGTTCATCACGAAGGCCTGCATGCCGGTGGGCAGCTCGTGGGGGATCTCCTCGAGCTTCACGAGGCCGCGGCGCCGGGCGGGGAAGTCGTAGCCGGTGGCCCACTCCTTGGCGATGTTCTCGGTGCGGAAGTCGATCTGCCCGGCCTTGAAGGCCTCGAACGCAACCGTTGCGTCACGGAAATATTCGTAGCGCATCACATCAAAGTTGTCGGTGCCTTTTTTTGTCGGCAGGTCGCGCCCCCAGAAGTCCGGCACGCGGCGATAGGTGACGGTGCGGCCCGCCTCGAAGCTCTCGATCCGGTAGGGGCCGGAGCCGAGCGGCGGCTCGAGCAGGGGCCGGGTGAAATCGCGCCCCTCCCACCAGTGCTTCGGCAGGACAGAGAGCTGGCCAAGGATCAGCGGCAGCTCGCGGTTCGAGCCGTCCTTGAACCGGAACACGACGCGGCGGGGGCCCTCGACCAGAACGTCGGTCACATCCGCCCAGTAGGCGCGGAAGAACGGCCGCCCGTGCTGGCGCAGCGTGGCGAAGGTCCAGGCGACGTCCTCGGCGGTGATCGGACGCCCGTCATGCCAGACCGCGTCGGGGTGGAGCTCGAACGCCACCCAGGTGCGGTCATTGGCGAGCTCGATCGCCTCGGCGAGGTGGGCATACTCGGTCGAGGCCTCGTCCTGGCTGCCGCGCAACAGCGTCATCCAGAGCATGGACACGCCGGCTGCGGGCACGCCGCGGACGATGAACGGGTTGAAACTGTCGAAGCTGCCGATCGCGGCGAGCGTGACCTCGCCGCCCTTCGGCGCGTCGGGGTTGACGTAGGAGAAGTGCGTGAAGCCCGGCTTGTAGCGCGGCTCACCCAGAAGCGACAGCGCGTGCGTGCGGGTCGATCCCGATGCCGCCACGACGCGCCGCGGAAGCGCCGCGACAAGGGGTGCGGCCAGTGTTGCCGAAACGATCGCGCGGCGCTTCATCGCAGGCTCTCCTCGGGCCGACGGGGACGTCCCGCCCGATTAGATCATGCAGCGTGATGCGCGCCGCAAGGGAGAACGGGCCACGCGCTCGTCACGCCGCCGCCAGCAGCCTTGCCGCGCCGACACAGCGCTCACGCCCCGGCCAGCACGGCGAGCGCCTCGGCGTGCAGAGCCGCCGACCCGGCCGCGAGCACCGAGCCGTCGGCGCCGAGGCGGAGCGGCGCGCCTGACCAGTCGGTCATCACCCCGCCTGCGCCCTCGATCACGGGAACGAGCGCTGCCCAGTCCCACGGCTTGTAGGTGGTCTCGGCGATGAGATCGAGGCAGCCGAGGGCGAGCAGGCCATGCGCGTAGGCATCGCCGCCCCAGGTCACCTGCCCGACGCGGGCGGCGAGCCGCTCCCAGCGCGGCCGACTGTCCGGCGTGAAGAGGTCGAGTGTGGTGCAGGAGAGCTGCGCCTCGGCGAGCGCGACACCCTGGCGCGTGCCGACGGCGGCGGCGAAGCCCGGCGGGGCGGAGAAGCGCGTCGGCCGGCCGGCCAGCCCGATCCAGCGCTCTCCCGTGATCGGCTGGTTGATCACCCCAAGCACCGGCACGCCCTCGTGCAGGAGGCCGATCAGCGTGGTGAAGCTCGGCCGGCCGGTGATGAAGCTCTTGGTGCCGTCGATCGGGTCGAGCACCCATTGCCAGGGGCTCGCCTCGCGTTCCGCCCCGAACTCCTCGCCGATCACGCCGTGATCGGGGAAGCGCTCGGCGAGCAGGGCGCGGATCGCCCGCTCAGCCGCCCGGTCGGCCGCTGTCACCGGGCTCGCATCCCCCTTGCGGAGGATTGAGAGGCGCTCGCGGAAGAAGGGGCGCGCAACGGCGGCCGCGACGTCGGCCGCCGCCTCGGCAACCCGTGCGGCCGCCTCGAGGTCAAGCCCCACGGCGGGCGTCAGGGAAGCGGCTTCGGTTCGGCGGCGAGGCTGCGGAGGAAGGCGATCACGTCAGCGCGCTGCGCCGCGGAGGCGATGCCGTTGAACGCCATCCGGGTTCCGGGGGCGTAGGCCCGGGGCGCGGCGAGGAACTTGTTGAGCTCCTCGTAATCCCACGGCCGGTCGCGCATGCCGGCAAGCGCCGCCGAGTACTGGAAGCCCTCGGCATGGGCATGCGGCGCGCCGACGATGCCCCAGAGATTGGGGCCGACGCCGTTCCGGCCGCCCTGGTTGAAGCTGTGGCAGGAGGCGCACTGGCGCTGCGCGATCGCCTGGCCGTTCTGCGGGTTGGCGGAGGCGAGCAGCGGCCCGATCGGCTCGATCGCAGGGGCGGCGGGGGCGGCCGGCGCTGCCGCGTCACCACCGGCCGGGGCGCCGGCGATCTCGAGCACCGATCGCTCGAGCCGCTTGGGGTGCACGAGCGCATCGCCGATGATGCCCGTGACCATGAAAACGATGCCAGCCGTCAGGATCGCGGCAAGCATCTTGTTCAGTTCCATGCTCATGGCGTGATCCCGGCTCCTCGCAACCCAGCCTCCGCCCTGCCCCGCGGAGCTGGGGCTTTTCAGGCGCGCGGCCGTCCATTAGGGCATCGCCCGCCGCCTCTCAACCCTCTTGCCGCAGAGCAGCATGCTGAGACGCCCGCTCCGATGCGTCCGATCGTCCTGATCCCGGCCCGCATGGCGTCGTCGCGCCTGCCCGGCAAGCCGCTCGCGCCGATCGCCGGCCGGCCGATGATCCTGCATGTGCTCGATCGCGCCCGCGCGGCCGGGGTCGGGCCCGTCGCGGTCGCCTGCGCCGAGGAGGAGATCGCCGCCGCCGTCCGCTCGGCCGGCGGCACCGCGGTGCTCACCGACCCTGACCTTCCCTCCGGCTCGGACCGCTGCTTCGCCGCCCTCTGCGCGCTCGACGCGGAAGGACGCCACGACGTGGTGGTGAACCTCCAGGGCGACCTTCCGACGCTCGAGCCGGAGGCGATCCGCGCCGTGCTCCGCCCGCTGGCCGACCCGGCCGTCGACATCGCCACCCTGGTCACCGCCATCCACGACGCCTCGGAGGCGATGGCGCCGAATTTCGTCAAGGCGGCGGTGGTGTTCGGCGAGGGCCAGGACTCGGCCCGGGCGCTCTACTTCTCGCGCCTGCCGGTGCCCTACGGCCCCGGGCCGCTGTGGCACCACATCGGCATCTATGCTTGGCGCCGGCCGGCGCTCGCCCGGTTTGTCGCTCTGCCGCCCTCGGGGCTCGAACAGCGCGAGAAGCTCGAGCAGCTGCGCGCCCTCGAGGCCAACATGACGATCGCGTGCACGCGGATCACAACCGCCCCCTTCGGCGTCGACACGCCGGAGGATCTTGCGCGGGCGCGCGTTCTTCTCGAAGGACACGACCCGTGACCGAACCTGCTGCGACGGAGGGCGTGATCGCCTTCCAGGGCCTGCCCGGGGCCTATTCCGACCTCGCCTGCCGCACCGCCTATCCGAAGATGCGCACCCTTCCCTGCCCGAGCTTCGAGGATGCGATCGCGGCCGTGCGCGAGGGGCGCGCGCAGCTCGCCATGCTGCCCTGCGAGAACAGCCTCGCCGGCCGGGTGCCCGACATCCACCGGCTCCTGCCCGACAGCGGCCTGTATGTGGTGGCGGAGCAGTTCCAGCGCGTCGAGCACTGCCTGCTTGCGCCGAAGGGCGCCACGCTTGCGGGGCTCAAGCGCGCGCGCAGCCACGCGGTCGCGCTCGGCCAGGTGCGGAACGTGCTGCGCGAGCTCGGCCTCGAGCCGGTGATCGAGGCCGACACGGCGGGAGCTGCCGCGCACGTCGCCGAGCTCGGCGGCACCGAGGATGCGGCGATCGCCTCCGCGCTTGCCGCCGAGATCTACGGGCTCGAGATCCTGCGGCGGAACGTCGAGGACGCGCCGCACAACACCACCCGCTTCTACGTGATGGCGCGCGAGGCCGCTCCGCCGCCGCCCGACACGCCCGGGTTGATGACGACGTTTGTCTTCCGCGTTCGGAACGTTCCGGCCGCTCTCTACAAGGCGCTTGGCGGCTTCGCCACCAACGGCGTGAACCTGACCAAGCTCGAAAGCTACATGGTAGGCGGCGCCTTCACCGCCACCCAGTTCCTGTGCGACGTCGAGGGCCACCCGGAACAGGGGCCGCTGCGGCGCGCGCTCGAGGAGCTGCAGTTCTTCTCGCGCGAGACCCGCGTGCTCGGCGTCTACCGCGCCCACCCCTACCGTCTGCAGATGGCGTCGGGGGACTGAGCGGGGCGACGACCCGGCCGGCCCAGCCTCTCGCGGTCAGTATCCCGACGGTGCCCGCGGCGTCGGCTGCGGCCCGGCCGCGGGAGCTGCCGGCGGCGGGCGGCCCTCCTCGCCGAACCGGACGGGCCGGGCCGGCTCGACGCCGAAGCCCGCCTGGCCGAGCGCGCCTTCGCGCACGAGACAGGCCGTGTAGATGTTCCGCTCCGCCCAGGCGAGCTCGTCGCGCCAGCGGTCATGCGCCTCGCCCTGGGTCAGGGAGGGCTGGCGTCGGGCGAGTTCGCGCACGGCCGGTGCGTCGGCCGCCTCGCTCCGGCAGGCGATGACGCGCGGGTCGTCCGCGGCGAGGCCGGCCGGAACCGGCAGTTCGGAGCGCCCGATGCCGCAGCCGGCGAGCGCGAGCAGGGCCATGAGCCTCGCCGCCCTCATCTCTCCACCCAGTCCTCGATCAGGCGTCGCGCGATGCTGTCGACCCGCGGCAGGCGCAGCCCGAGCTTTTCGATGTCGCGGATCTCCTCGCGGGTGAACCAGCGCGCGTCCTTGAGTTCCTCCGTGTCGATCCTGAGGGTGGGGTCGTCGGCGACCGCGTAGAAGCCGAGCATGATGGAGGAGGGGAAGGGCCAGGGCTGGCTCGAGTGGTAACGCACGTCGCGCACCACGAGGCCCGCCTCCTCGAACACCTCACGCGCCACCGCTTCCTCGAGGCTCTCGCCCGGTTCGACGAAGCCGGCGAGCGTCGAATACATGCGTGCGAGCGGGAAACGGTGGCTGTGCGCGAGCAGGCAGCGTTCGACGCCCGCCGCGTCGCGGTGCGAGACGAGCATGATCACGGCCGGGTCAGTGCGCGGGAAGTGCGTCGCCCCGCACGAGAGGCAGGCCATCACATGCCCGGCGCTGCGCGGCTCGCAGCGCCCGCCGCAGACGCAACAGAACCCGTGCCGGCCCTGCCAGTGCATCAGCCCGCGCGCCTGCGCAAGCACCGCCGCTTCGGCGGGGTCAAGCTGCCCCGCCACCGTGCGGATGTCAGCGAAGGCGACGCCGCCGAGCTCGGCGACGAGCGGCTCAGGTTCGTCGATGTCGGAGAGGTCGAGCGCGAACACCGCGCGCTCTCCCCAAAGGCCGAGGAAGGCGTGCCGGCGCCGCTCGAGCCCGATGGCCGCGGCGGCGAGGGTGGTGAGGAACACGGCCTCGGGCGAGCCGCTCTCGAGGCCGCGCAGGAGCGACTTCGACCGCCAGACCGGAGCGAACAGCGTGTCGGGGTCAGCGAGCGCGCGGGCGATGAAAGCAGCGTCGTCGCGCCGGTGCGCGGCGCGGTCGAGCGGGCTTCCCGTGTACGGATTCGGTCGGCGTGCGAGGCTCATCGGCGGGCGGGCGTGACCCTGCCACGCGTCGCCGTCCGCGTCCATGCGGGTTCGGGCGGGCCGCCCGCTGCGGGGGTGGCCGTGACGTGCCGCGGCGTGCTAGACCATGGCCTGGGAGGTTGGCGGCGGACGGGCTCCTCGCCAACCCGGTCAGGTCCGGAAGGAAGCAGCCGTAACGGGTTCTTGCCCGGGTCGCCCGCCAGCCTCCCACCCTCTCCCCCGCCGCCGGGACGCGATGGCCAACCTGTTCGGAGACGAGCCGCCGCTTCAGGGCGCTCCCTCGCCGCAGGAGGGCCTTGGCCTGTTTGGCGACGCCCTGGCGCAGTCCCCCGCACCCGCCGCCGCGGCCGCGCCGCCTCCCTACCGCGTGCTCGCCCGGAAATACCGGCCGCAGGAGTTCGCGGAGCTGATCGGCCAGGAGGCGATGGTGCGCACGCTGACCAACGCCTTCGCCTCCGGGCGGATCGCCCATGCCTTCATGCTCACCGGCGTGCGCGGCGTGGGCAAAACGACGACCGCCCGCATCATCGCCCGCGCCCTCAACTGTCTCGGCCCCGATGGGGCGAACGACCGCCCCACCATCACGCCCTGCGGTGTGTGCGCCAATTGCCGCGCCATCGCCGAGGACCGGCACCCCGACGTGATGGAGATGGACGCCGCCTCCCGCACCGGCGTCGATGACATCCGCGAGATCATCGAGGGCGTGCGCTTCCGCCCGCTTTCGGCGCGGCAGAAGGTCTACATCATCGACGAAGTGCACATGCTCTCGCGCAACGCGTTCAACGCTCTGCTCAAGACGCTCGAGGAGCCGCCCGCGCATGTGACCTTCATTTTCGCCACCACCGAGATCCGCAAGGTTCCGGTCACCGTCCTCTCCCGCTGCCAGCGCTTCGATCTGAGGCGCATCGACTCGGCGCGGCTCGCCGAGCATTTCCGCAGCATCGCCGCGAAGGAGGGGGCTTCCGTCGAGGAGGGCGCTCTGCGCCTGATCGCCCGCGCCGCCGACGGCTCGGTGCGCGACGGGCTGTCGCTGCTTGACCAGGCGATCGCGCTCGCGGGCGACGGCCCGGTCACCGAGGCGTCGGTGCGCGACATGCTCGGGCTCGCCGACCGCGAGGCGGTGTTCGACCTGTTCGAGGCGGTGATGTCGGGACGGGTGGCCGAGGCGTTGGCCTTGCTTGCGGAAGCGAATTCTGTCGGCGCCGACCCGGGCGTGGTGATCGCCGATCTGCTCGCCGTCACCCACACGGTCACACGGCTCAAGCTCGCGCCCGCGCTCGCCGAGAGCGCGGCCCTCTCCGAGGCCGAGCGGACGCGCGGTGCGTCGCTCGCCGCCGCGCTTCCGCTGCCGCAGCTCGGCCGTGCCTGGCAGATGCTCCTCAAGGGGCTTGCGGAGGTGAACGAGGCGCCTGACCGGCTCGCCGCCGCCGAGATGGTTCTGATCCGGCTCGCCCATGTCGCCGACCTGCCCACACCGGGCGAGATCATCCGACGACTCGGCAGCGATCAGGCTACGTCGCCGTCGCCCCCCCGGGCCCCGGGCGGCGGCGGCGCGCTCCGCGCCATCGCCGGCGGGGCAGGGCGGCCTCTGCCGGAGCCAGCGCCTGAGCCCGCTCCGCCCCCCGGCTCCGTGCCCGCGATCGCGAGCCTCGCCGACATCGCTGCTCTCGCCGCGGCGCGCCGGGAACCGACGCTCGCGGCACTGATCGCAAGCCGCGTCCATCTCGTCCGGATCGAGCCCGGGCTTCTCGAGATACGCCCCGACGAGGACGCGCCGCGCGACCTCGCCTCCCGAATCGCCGCCCTGCTCTCGGAGGCGACCGGCCGGCGCTGGACGGTCGCGATCTCGACCGAAGCGGGATCGCCGACTCTCGCCGAGCTCGAACAGGCGGAGGCCGCCCGCCTGCGCGCCGCGATCGAGCAGGAGCCGCTCGTGCGGGCGATCCTCAACACCTTCCCCGGTGCGACGATCGAGGCGATCCGCCCGCGTGCCATGCTGCCGGATGCGGCTGTCGACGACGATACGAACGAGGACGAGGACGGATGAAGAATCTCGCCAACATGATGAAGCAGGCGCAGGAGATGCAGGCGCGCATGCACGAGATGCAGGAGCGCCTCGCCCAGGCCGAGGTCGAGGGCGTGGCCGGCGCGGGCATGGTGCGCGTCACGATGACGGGCAAGGGCGAGGTCAGGCGGCTCAAGATCGACCGCTCGCTCGTCGATCCGGAAGAGGTCGAGGTGCTCGAGGACCTCGTGGTCGCCGCCCTTGCCGACGCCCGGGCGAAGTCGGAGGCGATGGTGGCGGAGGAGATGGGCAAGCTGACAGGCGGCCTCGCCCTGCCGGCGGGTCTCAAGCTCCCGTTCTGAGCCGATGCCAGGCCCCGGGCCGATGGGGCCCGAGCTCGAGCGGCTGATCCTGCTGCTCGCCAAGGTGCCGGGGCTCGGGCCGCGCAGCGCGCGCCGCGCCGCGCTTGCGCTCCTGCAGAAGCGGGAGACGCTGATGCGCCCGCTCGCCGAGGCGCTCGCGGCGGCGGCCGAGGCGATCCGCCCCTGTTCCGTGTGCGGCAACCTCGACACGTCCGACCCCTGCGGGCTCTGCGCCGATCAGCGTCGTGACCGCGGCACGATCTGCGTGGTCGAGACGGTGGGCGACCTCTGGGCGCTCGAGCGCGCGGCCGCGCATCGCGGTCTCTACCACGTGCTCGGCGGCACGCTCTCGGCGCTCGCGGGACAGCGGCCGGAAGACCTCGCGATCGAGACGCTGATTCGCCGGGTGGCCTCGGGCGGGGTGCGGGAGGTGATCCTCGCCACCTCGGCGACGGTCGATGGCCAGACGACGGCGCACTACCTTGCCGAGCGGCTGCGCGCGACGGGGGTGGCGATCACACAGCTCGCCCACGGCGTGCCCGTGGGCGGAGAGCTCGTCTATCTCGACGACGGAACGATCGCCGCGGCGCTTGCCGCGCGACGGCCCGCCTAGCGACGCATGCGCTGCGTTGCGCAGCGGCAGGGCGAGCGAACGCACGCCCGCGTCCGGCAAGCCTCTCGCCCACCGAGCATCGCCGCACCGGCTGCGACCGTCAGGACCACGAGGACAACCGACAGCATCGTCGCACCCCTCACACACCCCTCTCGTGTTGCTGCCCCTCAGACGTGGCGCGGGCGGGGGAAGAGTGAAGGTCCGGCCATCCATCTCACGCAACCGTGAGCGAAACGGTCATCCGGGCAGGAGCGCTCCCACCGCCGCCCCCGTCATGCAGCAGGCGAGCGTGCCGGCGAGCGTCGCGGCAGGGCCGAGCGTGGCGATCTCGCCCCGACGCTCGGGCACGAGCGCGCCCAAGCCCCCGACGATGATCCCCATCGAGCCCGGGTTGGCGAAGCCGCAGAGCGCCCAGGCGAGGATGATCCGCGTCCGTTCCGATAGCACTGCGCCCGAGCGTGCGAAGTCGAGATAGGCGACGAACTCGTTGATCACGAGCTTGAGCCCCAGGAGCCGCGACGCCTCCGCCGCCTCCGCTCCGCCGATCCCCATCGCGAGCGCGACGGGCCGCATCAGCCAGGCCGCGATCTTCTCGAGCGTGACGCCCGCGATCGGAACGAGTGCGGCGTTGATCAGGGCGACGAGCGCGACGAACACGACGAGCGCCGCGATCACCCCGAGCAGGATGGCGAGCCCGTCCGCCGTGCCGCGGGCGACCGCCTCCATCGCGCCAGCGTAGAGCCGAGGCGGCGGCAGCGCTTCCGCCTCGCTGCTGCCCGGGTCAGGCGGCAGCATCAGACGCGCGACCAGCACCGCCGCCGGCGCGCTGACGAGGCTTGCGGCGACGAGCTGTCCGGCCGCGTCGGGCAGGACGTCGCGCAGGAAAACGGAATAGACCGCGAGCGTGTTGCCCGAGATGGTGGCAAGCCCCGCCGTCATCACCACGAAGAGATCGGCGCGGGAGAGCCCCGCGAGCCAGGGGCGGACGAGCAACGGCGCCTCGATCATGCCGACGAAGACGTTGGCCGCGGTGGCGAAACCGGCCGCGCCGCCAAGGCCGAAGCCGCGCGCAAGCAGAACCGCCATGCCGCGCACCGCGAGCGGCAGGACGCCGAGATGGTACAGCAGCGCCGAGAGGGCCCCGACCACGAGGATCAGGGGCAGCGCCCGGAAGGCGAGGATGAAGGAGGAGCCCGGCCCGGTCTCGGCGAAGGGGAGCGGCGCGCCCCCGAGATAGCCGAACACGAGCGCCGTGCCGGCCTCGGTCGCGCGCGCGAGCGCGTCAACGGCCGAGCCGATCGCGCCGAGCGCTGCGCGCACGGGGGGAAGCCACAGAAGCAAAGCCGCGAGCGCAAGCTGCACGGCAAGCCCCACCAGGATCAGACGCCAGGGCACGGCAGCGGGGCCCCGCACGCGCCCGAAACCCCAGGCGAGGGCGGCGAAGGCGAAGAGCCCGAGCGCGGAGACGAGCTGCGTCGTCACGGCGTCGGCAGCGGCGACGGCGGGTCGTCGAGCCTCACCTCGGCGATCCGTTCCGCTTGGCGCTCGATCTTCTCGGTCGAGATCGCGATCTGCCGGACGTCCTCCTGCGCCTGGCCGAAGTGGCGCTTGAGCTGCTCGACACGCTCGGCGAGGCGGCGGACATCCTCCGCCAGACGCTCCACATGGTACTGGATGGTCCGCGCTTCCCGGCGCATCCGCGCATCCCGTGCGACGGCCCGCATGGTGTTGAGGATCGCCATCATCGTCGTCGGCGAGACGATCCAGACGCGCCTGCGGAACGCCTCCTCGATCACAGCAGGGAATTCGGCATGCAGCGTGGCGTAGACGGCCTCGGAGGGAACGAACAGGAGAGCGCTGTCCGCCGTCTCGCCGGGCAGGATGTACTTCGCCGCGATGTCGCGCACATGCTTCAGCACATCGGCGGCGAACTGGCGCTCGGCCGCCTTGCGGTCCGCCTCCGCCTCGGCGGACCGAAGCCGCCGGAAGGCCTCGAGCGGGAACTTGCTGTCGACGCCGACCGGCCCTGGCGGATCGGGCAGCTTGAGGAGGCAATCGACGCGCGTGCCGTTCGAGAGCGTGTGCTGCTCCGCATACTCGCTTGGCGCCAGCACGTCGCGCACCAGAGCCATCAGCTGCGCTTCCGCGAACGCCCCGCGCGCCTGCTTGTTGCCGAGCAGGGTCTGAAGCCCCGTCACCTGCTCGGAGAGCGCGGCGATCGTCCGCTGCGCCTGGTCGATCACGGCGAGCCGCTCGCCGACCTTGCCGAGGCTCTCAAGGGTCGCCTGCGCGGCCGACGCAAGGCGCGCATCAAGTCGTTCCTTCAGCGTATCGACCGCGGCCGAGAGGGCGCGCTCCTGCGCGGCGAGCCGGTCGGCGAGCGCCGCTTCCTGCGCGCTGAGCGCCATCGCCTGGGCCTGCTGGTCGCGCCCGATCTGGTCGAGGCGGCCCGCAAGCATCGCCTGCTGGTCGCGCAGCGCGTTTACGGCTGCGGCAAGTTCGGCCGGCACCGCCGACCGGCGCGCCAGCACAAGAAGGAGGATCGCGAGGAGGAGCACGAGCGCGACCGGCGCCCATGCCGGCCACTGGGAGAGCAGGGCCTCCATCGCGCTCAGTGCCGGAAATGGCGCATGCCGGTGAACACCATCGCAAGCCCCCGCTCGTCGGCGGCCTTGATCACCTCCTCGTCGCGCACCGATCCGCCGGGCTGGATCACCGCCGTCGCCCCTGCCTCGGCGGCGCTGATCAGACCGTCGGCGAACGGGAAGAAGGCATCGGAGGCGACCACCGAGCCGCGGGTGAGCGCCTCGCCAAGCCCCTGTGCCTTGGCGGCTTCGGCCGACTTCCAGGCGGCGATCCGGGCGCTGTCCACCCGGCTCATCTGCCCCGCCCCGATGCCGACCGTGGCGCCCCCCTTCGCATAGACGATCGCGTTCGACTTCACGTGCTTGACGACCCGGAAGGCAAAGACGAGATCGGCAAGCTCGGCGTCGGTCGGCGCGCGTTTCGTGACAACGCGCAACAATCCTGGCTCGCAGCGGCCAATGTCGCGCGTCTGGGCCAGGAACCCGCCCGAGACCGAGCGGAAGGCGAGCCCAGGAGCGGCCGGGTCGGGCAGGCCGCCGGCGAGCAGGAGCCGAAGGTTACGCTTGCGTGCGAACACCGCCTTCGCCCCTTCGGTCGCATCGGGGGCGATCACGACCTCGGTGAAGATCGAAGCGATCCGCTCCGCTGCCGCCTCGTCGAGCGGCCGGTTGGCGGCGACGATGCCGCCGAAGGCCGAGACGGGGTCGCAGGCGAGAGCGCGGTCCCAGGCCTCGGCCAGCGTCGAGCCGATCGCCGCGCCGCAGGGGTTGGCGTGCTTGACGATCACGATCGCGGGCTGTTCGAACTCGGCGACGCACTCGTAAGCCGCATCGGTGTCAGCGATGTTGTTGTAGGAGAGCTCCTTGCCCTGGACCTGGCGCGCGGTGGCCACGCCGGGGCGGTCGTCGGTGCGGTAGAAGGCGGCCTCCTGGTGCGGGTTCTCGCCGTAGCGCAGCGTCTGGGCGAGCGTTGCGGCGAAGGCGGCGCGCGGCGGGAAGAGCACGCCGTTGGCGGCGGCGAACCAGCGGGCGATCGCGGCGTCGTAGGCGGCGGTGCGGGCGAAGGCCTCGGCCGCGAGGCGTCGTCGCGTGGCAAGCGTCGTCCCGCCCTTCTCTGCGAGCTCGGCACGCACCTCCGAGAGGTGGTCGGGTGCGGTGAGCACGGCGACGAAGGCGTGGTTCTTCGCCGCCGCGCGGATCAGCGCCGGGCCGCCGATGTCGATGTTCTCCACACACTCGTCGAAGCCCTTTCCCTCGGCCACGGCCGTTTCGAAGGGGTAGAGGTTGACCGCGAGCAGGTCGATCGGGCCGATCCCGTGCGCGGCGAGCGACGCCATGTGGGCCGGGTCGTCGCGCCGGGCGAGCAGCCCCCCATGGACCTGTGGGGCGAGCGTCTTGACCCGCCCGTCTAGGATCTCGGGAAAGCCCGAGAGCTCGGCCACGTCACGCACCACAAGCCCGGCCTCGCGCAGGGCGCGTGCCGTCCCTCCCGTCGAGACGAGCTCGACGCCGAGGCCCGAGAGGAAGCTCGCGAAGGGAACGATCCCGGTCTTGTCGGAGACGGAGAGCAGGGCGCGTCGGACCGGCAGCGTGTCTGTCATGGGGCGGGTTCCGGAGAGTGGCGGCGGGGATTATAGGCCGAGGAGCTCGATCTGGCGGGCGATCACGCGAGACTCGTCATAGAGCGCGCGGGCGCGGGCAAGCCCGGCGGCGCCGAGGCGCGCGCGTAAGCCCGGGTCGGCCACGAGGCGGCCGAGCGCGTCGGCGAGCGCCGCGGCGTCGCCGACCGGCACGAGCAGCCCCGTCTCGCCATGCACCACCTGTTCGCGTGTGCCGCGGATGTCGGTTGCGACGACGGGCAGCCCGGTCATCATCGCCTCCGCAACGGTGCGCGGCATGCCCTCGAACTCGGAGGGAAGCACGAAGATGTCCGCCGCGCGGAGGACCCGCTCGACATCACTCCGCGCCCCGAACAGGGCGAGGCGCGGGCCGAGGCGGGCGCGCGCGGCGGCGAGGATGTCGTCGATCCGGTCGCCATGGTCCGTCGGCAGGCGTTCGCCGACCACCCAGACATGCGCTTCGGGAAGCCGTTCCGCGGCGGCAAGAAGTGGCCCGTGGCCCTTGTGCGCGACGAGGCGCGAGACGATCACGAGCACCACCGTGCCGTCCTCCGCCCCGAACTCGGCCCGCAAGGCCGCGCGGTCGGCACGCTCTCGGTCATTCGCGGGGGGATGGAACCGGGCGGCATCCACTCCGTTGCCGATCGCAACAGCGCCCGAGCGGGGCGCGAGGCGAAGACGCTCGGCGAGCCGCGCCTCCTCGGCGCTCTGGGTGAACAGCGTGGTCTGGCAGCGCGCGGCGACCGCCTCGGCGGCGAACATCGCGGCGCGCACGAAGGGGTTGCCCGGCTTGAGGAACGAGTATCCGTGCGAGGTGTAGACGATCTCGGGCACGCCGGCCCGCCGCGCCGCAAGCCGGGCGAGGTGCCCCGCGACCGGATAGTGCCCGTGCACGATGTCGAACCGCTCGCGCTTAAGCAGATCGGACAGGGCGCGATAGGCGATCCGGTGCGCGCGGAGATCGAGGCTGCGCGAGAACGGGATTGGATGGACGGTGAACCCTTCGGCACGGACGGCATCGAAATAGGGGCCGTCCCGCGCCGCCACTTCCACCCCGTGGCCGCGCGCGCGCAGCGCACGCATCAGCGGCATCAGGAAATGCCATACCTGGAAGTCGATCGCCGCGACCTCGAGGATCCGCCGCGCTGTCATCGGCCGCGCGCCTCGAGCCAGCCTGCGAGCATCAGCACCGTCCACAGCGCCGCCGAGCGATCGCGCTGCCCCGACTGGTGCTGGTCCCAGGCAGAAGCGACGACGGCGCGATCGACGAGGCCCGAGTCGGCGAGCGCGCGCGAGCCGATCAGGTCGCCCGCCCAAGCACGGAGCGGGCCGCGGAGCCAGGCGTCGAGCGGAGCGCTGAAGCCCGTCTTTTCCCGTTCGAACAGGCGCCTTGGCAGGTGCCGCGCGAGCGCATCCCGCAGCGGCGCCTTGCCGCCGTCGCGCCGGACGAGCAGCGACGGCGGCAGCGAGAAGGCGAGAGCGATCATCGCCGGCGAGAGCAGCGGCACGCGCACCTCGAGCGCGACCGACATCGAGGCGCGGTCGACCTTCGCGAGCACGTCGTCCTGCATGTAGGTGAGGGCGTCGAGAGCGCGCATCCGTGCGAGCGGTTCGTCGGGCAGCGTCCGCGGCGGAGCGTCCGGAGCCGGGCTCGTTTCGATCGTCTCGTGTTCGTCCCAAGAAGAGACGAGCCGCGCATAGGCATGGTCGAGGTCGCGCGCGGCGAGCACCGCGGCGGTCTTGTGCAGGGTCTCGCCGGGCCGGCGCGGCGTGCCCGGGAGCCGCCCGAGCAGCGAGTCCCACGCGCGCGGCGGCACCGCCGCGACGAGGCGGGCGAGCGGCCGGCGCAGCGGCAGGGCCGAAAGCCGCCGCCAGAGGCCCGCCGCGAGACGGTGCCGGCGGTAGCCGCCGAACAGCTCGTCCCCGCCATCGCCCGAGAGCGCCACCGTGACATGCCCGCGCGTGAGACGTGAGAGCAGGAGGGTTGGCAGGGCGGAGCTGTCGGCGAAGGGCTCGTCGAACAGGCGCGGAAGTTCGGGAGCGAGCGCCTGCGCCTCCGCCTCCGTCGCGCGAAGGACCGTGTGCCTCACCCCGAGCGCCTCGGCGATCGCCGCAGCGTCGCCGCTCTCGTCATAGCGCGGATCGTCGAAACCGATGGTGAAGGCATGCGCCGTTCCAGGCGCGGCACGGGCCATCGCCGCGACCACCGAGGAACTGTCGACCCCCCCCGAAAGGAAGGCGCCGACCGGGACATCGGCGACGAGCTGGCGCCTGACGCTTTCGCCCACCGCCCGGTCGACCGCTTCTGCGGCTTCGGCCGCGTCGCGCACCCGAGGGGCGGCGTCGCGGGCGATCGCGCCGAGATCGAACCAGCGACCTTCGCGCACCGTCCCGTCGAGGCCGATCTCGACCATCCCCCCCGGCGGCAGCTTCCTCACGCCCGCGAAAACGGTCAGCGGAGCAGGCACCACCCCGAGGCGGAGATAGGCGGCCACGGCCGCGCCGTCGAGCGAGAGAGAAAGCCCAGCGGCGGCGAAGGCGCGAAGCTCGGAGGCGAAGAACGCACCCTCCTCCGTCACCGTCCAGGCGAGCGGCTTGATGCCCGCATGATCGCGCACGAGCGTCAGACGGCTCTCGAGCCTGTCCCACAGCGCGAAGGCGAACATTGCATCGAGCCGCGGCAGCGTCGCCTCAAGCCCCCAGTGCGCGATCGCCGCGAGCAGCACAGCCGTATCCGAGGCGGAGGAGACGATCACTCCTTCCGAAGCAAGATCGTTCCGAAGCGCGATATAGTTGTAGCACTCGCCGTTGTAGCTGATGGCATAGCGGCCGCAGGCCGAGAGCATCGGCTGGGCGCCGCCGGGCGAGAGGTCGATGATCGCGAGCCGCCGGTGCGCGAGTGCGAGCCCCGCGGCCTCGTCGGCCCACTGGCCCTCGCCGTCGGGGCCGCGATGGGCGAGCGCATCTCCCATCGCCCGGGCGCGCGCGAGCAGCGCGGCGCGCTTGGCCGGCCGGCGCAGGAACAGGCCGGCGATGCCGCACATCAGCCCCTGCCGCGGCGCGCCGGCGCCGAGGCGCCGAAGCGCGGCCGCCCGGCGGGCTCCTGACGCATGCCGCCGCTCATCCGAGCTTCGAGATCGCCCATTTCACGAGGCAGGGGCCGTCCTCGGGCGTGCCGCTGAGCACGATCTGCTCGCTCCGCCTCGGCTCCCCGCTGCCGGCATAGATGCTCTCCTCGAGCGCAAGCCGCGCGCCTTCGGCGCGGAACACCCAGCCCGTGCCCGAGGGCGTGCGCAGGAGCACGCCCGCGCCGTCCTGCTGCAGCGAGGCGCCGACCGAAGGGTGGAGGTGGAAGCGGATCGCGAAGGGCTGCGGCGTCGCGGAATCGATACTGTCCTCGCCGCGGACATCCTCGCCGCTTTCGCCGAGATAGAGCCGACGGCGGTGGATCGCGCCGAACGGCTTGCGCCAGCCGTCATGGCTCGCATCCAGCCAGTGTGCTCCGTTCGCCTCGTGCCGCTGCACCGCCACCTCTTCCGGCCGCCGGCCGAGCCCCCCCTCGCGGAGTTCCGACGAGTTGACGTCGGCGATCACGAGGGTCGAGTGCGCGGCGGTGGCGCGCAGCGCGTCACGCCAGGCGGCCGAGGCTGCCGGGGCGGCGCCGCAATTGACCACGAGCCGGTCCCGCCCGACCGACATCTCGAAGGCGAGGGTTCCCGCATGCGCGAGCCGGTCCTGACCGCGCGGTGCGGGCACGCCCGTGTCGATCACGATCACCGTCCGGCCGGCGGCGAGCCGCTGGAAGCCCATCTCGGGAAGCCGTTGCACGGCACGGGCGCGCGCCGGCGCCTGCGCGAAGGCCTGGGCGAGCCTGCCGGCGCTCTCCTCGCGCGTGCCATTGAACAGGGCCGGAGCGCCATCGCCATGGCGCAGCGCCGCGAGCGCCGGCGCGATCCGCTCGATCGCCCCAGCGAGCCACCCCGGTACCGTCTGGCGCACCGCGCCGAGGAGGTGCCGCACTTCGATCAGGTCGGCGAACACGGAGAGGAGCGCCGCGGGGCTGCGTTCGACATGCCCGCCATCGGCGAGCACCTGGCGCGCCACCTCCTGCTCGAGGAAGCGGATCGCGCGCGCGAGATAGGCCTCCGCGCCCGGCAGGGCCACGCCCGCGACCGCAAGGCCGCGCAGGGCGGAGATGGCGCGCGCATCGATGGTCTCGGGCGGGAGCATGTCGGAGAGCGCCCGCGCGTCCTCCACCACCTGGGCCATCACCGAGGCGCGGAAGCCTGCTTCGGCGCTCTCGGCAAGGAAATCCCAGTGCGCGAGCAGAGCCGAGAGCCGGTTGCCGCGCACCTCCGCCCGGGCGGCGACCGGCGTGGCCCGCCCCGCCCCGGCGATCCAGGCCTGGGCGAGAGCGCGCGCTTTCAGCCGCGCGGCATCGGAGCCGACGGCGCGAAGCTCGCGCAGCCACAGGAACCCATGCGCCGCTTCCGCCCAGACCGGCGAGGCCTCCGCCCCGCCCCAGAGGCCCGGCTCGAGCGGACGCGCCGTGCCAGCGACGAAGAACTCACCCTTGAGCACCCGCGCGCCGGCTTGGGGCTCGCCGGCCCAGGGGTCGCGGACAGGGACCGCCGGCGCGTCGGGCAAACGACCGAGGCGAACCGGCGGCGTCGGAAGCCGGCCGAAAATCCTCCCGACCGCTCTCACCCAGGCGCGCGGATCGAGCGGGTCGAGCCCCGCCATCACCCGGCCCGGCCCGTCAGGCGCGGCCAGAGCATGCGCCGGCCCTCATGCCGCCACGGTCAGCGGCGCCTTCAGCGCCGCGATCGCAGCGGCGTAGTCGGACGCGCCGAACACCGCCGTTCCGGCCACGAGCACGTCGGCTCCCGCCTCGCGCGCGCGCCTGCCCGTCTCGGCCGTCACCCCGCCATCGACCTCGAGCGCGATCGCCCTGCCCGAGGACTCGATCAGGCGCCGCAGCGCGGCGATCTTCGGAAGTTGCGCCTCGAGGAAGGCCTGCCCGCCGAAGCCCGGGTTCACCGTCATCGCGAGGATCAGGTCGATGCTGTCGAGCACCCACTTGACCGCCGAGATCGGTGTCGCCGGATTGAGCGCCACCCCGGCCCGGCAGCCGAGCGCGCGGATCGCCTGCAGCGTGCGGTGCAGATGCGGCGAGGCCTCGGGGTGGACGGTGATCAGGTCGGCGCCGGCTTCGGCGAAGGCGGCGAGATAGGGGTCGGCCGGGGCGATCATGAGGTGCACGTCGAGCGGCCGCGTGGCGACGCGCTTGACGGCGCCTACGAGCTGCGGCCCGAAGGTGATGTTGGGGACGAAATGACCGTCCATCACATCGAGGTGCAGCCAATCCGCGCCGGCGGCCTCGACCGCGCGCACCTCCTCGGCGAGGCGAGCGAAATCGGCGGCGAGCAGGCTCGGGGCGACTCGGACGTCGGGCACTGCCATCGGCGCGTTCTAGCGGCGGCGCGCGGCCGCTTCAAGGAACCGGCCCGGCCTCCCTCACGCGCAGGCGATCGCCTCGATCTCGACCTTGTCGTTAGGGCTCGCGAGGCCCGCGACAATGAGCAGGGTCGAGGCCGGCGCGAAGCCCTCGCCGAACGCCGCCGCCCGCGCCGCACGATAGGCCGGGATCAGGGCGGGGTCGGTCAGGAACACCGTCAGCTTGACGATGTTGGCGGGCGTCATTCCGGCATCGGCGAGCAGGGCGCGCAGGTTCGCGACCGCGACCGCGCACTGTTCCTCGCCCGTCTCCGCCACCGTCCCGTCCGGCCGCGTGCCGACCTGGCCTGAGAAATGCGCCCAGCGCTCCGCCCCCTCGACGATCGCGCTGTGGCTGTAGCGGCCTCCGGTCGAATGCACGCCGGGCGGGTTGCGGAAGGTAAGGCGTGGCATGGGCGTCTCCTCTCTGCGCGGGGCGTGGCCCGGGCGTGGCGGTGCGCTCAGCGCCGGACGGGCAGGGTGCCGAGCGTTCCCATGCCCGGTGTTCCCCCTGGGCCGGGCACGAGGCCGGGCGGCGGGGTGGCCGGATCGTGGGAGCGCGGCGGCGCGGGCGCAAGCTCGCGCGGGGCAGAGGAGGCCGCGGGCGGCGACGACCCGGGTGGGCCGAGGTCCTGGACCTCGACGGCGGCGGGGTTCGGCCGCGGCATCCCCTCCGGCACGAGCAGGCTTCTGAGCGCCTGACGCACCTGGAACTCGAACTCGACATTCATGCCGCGCGCATCGTCCATCGCCTCGCGCAGCATCTCGTCCCAGATCCGGTCACGCCCGGCCTGGGGAACGTCGTCGTTGACGGTTCGGACGCGTTGGACGCGTGCCTCGGCCCGGCCGTTGATGCCGCCGCCGCGCAGCGCCCCGCCGCCGCGGATGTCGAGCGTGACCGCAAGCGTCAGCGTGTACCGCTCCGAGGGCTGGGAGCCGAACAGGCCGGCGAGGCCGCCCTGACGCGGCAGGCGCTCCTCGACCATCGAGGCGTCGGTGATGGTCACCGTGGCGGTCCCCTCGGTTCCCCAAGGGAGGACGCGGTCGCGCGCCATGCGCTCGAGCGCGGCGCGCGGCTCCACCGCCATCCGGTGGTCGACATGGGGTGGCAGGCGCGGCGGAACGTAGCCCTCGACGATCTCAACCCGGGCGACGTCGAGCCTGAGCGGGGTGAGCCAGGTGTAGTCGAGCGCCCGCGGCGCGAGCGGGGGCGGGGGCGGTTCGCCGGCGCAGCTGGCGAGAGCGAGCGCGGCGAGAGAGGCGGCTGCGGCAGCCAAGGCAGGCCGGCGTGCGGTGCGCATGCGCGTGAGGCGTCCCCCGTCCCGGTCGGCGCGTCTTAGGGCGCGCCCGCGCCCAAATCGCTGCGCCGGAAGCGGAAGTCAACGTTGCAGAACTCGCAGGTGACGGTGATCGTTCCCGCCTCGGCCATGTCGTCGAGCTCCTTCTCGGCGAACCCGGCGAGGATCCGGCCGATCCGCTCGCGGGTGCAGCGGCAGCCGAACGAGACCGGCCGCGGCGCCTGCGCCTTCGGGCCGAGCTCGTGGAACAGGCGCCACAGGAGCCGCTCTGGGCTCAGCCCGTCATCGAGCAGCTCGGCCGAGGTGACGGAGCCGGCAAGCATCACCGCCGTGCGCCAGGCCTCGTCCTCCTCCTCCGGCGTTTTCTTGACGCGCGCCCCGCCGCCCTCGAAGGCGAGCCGCTCGAGCAGGAGCGCGGCGGCGCGCCAGCCGGCCGGAGTGGGAGCGGCGACCAGCTTCACCGCCGCCTCGACCTGCTGGCTCGTGCGGAACCAGGTGTGGGTGAGGTCGGACAGCGTCGCGCCCTCGAGCGGGACGATTCCCTGATACCGCTCCATCTCCGGCCCCTGGTCGACGGTGAAGGCGAGATGGCCGGCGCCGAGAAGCCGCGCAGCCGAGGGGTTGGCGGCGAGTGCGGCGACGGCCTCGGCATCGACCTTGGCGTAGCCGCGCAACGCCCCCGTCGCCGTGCAGTCGGCGAGCAGCATCGCCACCGGCCCGTCCCCGCGCGCCTGAAGCGAGAACGAGCCTTCGAACTTCAGAGCCGCGGCGAGCCCGGCGGTGAGCGCGAGCGCCTCGCCGAGCAGGGCGGCGACCGGGGCGGGGATGGCGTGGCGCGAGAGAACCGCCTCGGCGAGCGGCCCAAGACGGACGAGCTGGCCGCGGGCGGGCGCGCCCTCGAGATAGAACGGACGGATCGCGTTCGGAACAGTGAGGTCGGGGACGGGGTGGGCGGCGCGATCGGGCCCGGCGCGCGCGCTCATCGCCCCGCGGTCACCGCGCCGCCCGTGCCGCCTCGCCGACGCCGAGGCACCAGGCGAGCACCCCGGCCTGGGCGTGCAGGCGGTTCTCCGCCTCGTCGAACACAACGCTCTGCGGCCCGTCGAGCACGCCGTCGGTGACCTCCTCGCCGCGATGGGCGGGCAGGCAATGCATGAAGATCGCCCCCGGGGCGGCTTTCGCCATCAGCGCCTCGTTCACCTGGAAGGGGCGGAGGAGGTTGTGGCGGTTCGTGCCCGGAGCGTCGTTCATCGACACCCAGGTGTCGGTCACCACCGCGTCGGCACCGGCCACTGCCTCCTCCGGGCTCTCGGTGAGCTCGATCACCGCTCCTTCCGCGCTTGCCCAGGCGAGCAGCTCCGGCGGGGGGCGGAGCGCCTCGGGGGCGGCGATCCTGAGCGTGAAGCCGAACCGCGCCGCGGCATGGATCCAGCTGCGGGCGACGTTGTTGCTGTCGCCGCACCAGGCGACGGTGCGGCCGCGGATCGGCCCACGATGCTCCTCGAAGGTCATGATGTCGGCCATGAGCTGGCAGGGGTGCGACTTGTCGGTCAGCCCGTTGATCACCGGAACGGTCGCGGCCGAGGCGAGCTCGGCGAGCTTCGCGGCACTGTCGGTGCGCAGCATGATGGCATCGACATAGCGGGAGAGGACGCGCGCCGTATCCGCCACCGTCTCGCCGCGGCCGAGCTGCATCTCCTTGGCCGAGAGCACCACCACCTCGCCGCCGAGGCGGCGCATCGCCACCTCGAAGGAGACGCGAGTGCGCGTGGAGGGCTTCTCGAAGATCAGAGCGAGCGCCCGCCCTTCGAGCGGGCGTGTGGCGAGGACGCCGCGGCCGGCCTTGAAGGCGCGGCCGAGCTCGAGCATGTGGCGGAGCTCCGCTTCCGAGAGGTCGCAGAGATCGAGGAAGTGGCGCGGCGGAGCGGGGGGCGGGCGGGAGGCGTCCGGCGTCCCCGCTGCATCGGCCGCGTCGCGGCGGACGGCACGCTGCAGGTTCATTGCGCCGCCGCCTTCGGCACCGCTGCCTCGCGCATTCTCGCGAGCGCGCGTTCGAGCAGCATCACCGCCTCATCGGCCTCCGCCTCGGTGATGATCAGGGGCGGCGCGAGGCGAAGCACGTTCTGCCCAGCTGCCACCGTGAGCAGCCCCTCCGCCACCGCAGCGGCCTGGAGATCGGTGTTGAGGACGCCCTCGCGCAGCCGGATGCCGAGCAGGAGCCCCGCCCCGCGCACGTCCTCGATCAGGTCGGCGTTGCGCTCCTTGAGCGCGAGCAGGCCGCGCCAGAGATGGCGCGCCACCCGGTCCACGCGGTCGAGGAAGCCGTCGGCGAGGATCACGTCGAGCACCGCGTTTCCGGCGGCGCAGGCGAGCGGGTTGCCGCCGTAAGTGGTGCCGTGCGTGCCGGGCTTGAGGTGCTTCGCCACGTGCTCCTTGGCGAGGATGGCGCCGAGCGGGAAGCCGCCGCCGATCCCCTTCGCGGCCGACATCACGTCGGGCTCGATCCCCGCCCACTGATGCGCCCAGAGCTTGCCCGAGCGGCCCATCCCGATCTGCACCTCGTCGAGGCCGAGCAGGAGCCCGTACTCGTCGCACATCGCGCGCAGCTCGCGCAGGAAACGGAGCTCGGCCGGCCGCACCCCGCCCTCGCCCTGAACCGGCTCGATGATGACCCCGGCCGTCGCGGGGGTGATCGCATCGCGTACCGCGTTCATGTTGCCGAATGCAACCTGGTCGAACCCGTCCACCTTCGGGCCGAAGCCGTCGAGATATTTCGGGTTGCCGGTGGCAGCGAGGGTGGCAAGCGTCCGGCCGTGGAAGGCGCCTTCGAAGGTGATGATGCGGTAGCGCTCGGGGCGGCCGGTCTCGGCCATCGTCCGGCGCATCGCCTTGATCATGCCCTCGTTCGCCTCCGCCCCGGAGTTGCAGAAGAACACGCTGTCGGCGAAGGAGGCGGCGACGTGCCGCGCCGCGAGACGTTCGGCCTGCGGGATCCGGTAGAGGTTCGAGACATGCATGACCTTCGCCGCCTGGTCGGCGATCGCGCGGACGAGGTGCGGATGCGCATGGCCGAGGCTGGAGGTGGCGATTCCGGAGCCGAAATCGAGGAATCGTCGCCCGTCCTCCGCCCACAGACGCGCGCCCTCGCCCCGGACGAAGGCGAGGTCGGCGCGGGCATAGGTCGGCATCAGGGCGGGAATCACGGTGCTGTCCTCTGTCCTCTCCATCCGGCTCCGGGGTCGATCCCGGAAAAGCCGGAGAGTGGGCACCGGCTCGGGCAAAGTCAAATGACGCGGCCGCTTGCATGGCCGCCCCGCGCGCGGCGTGGTGCAGCGGACGCCACGGCTTGGCATGCTGCGCCGATGCCGCGCCGCTCCCCCCCTCCGGAACGACCGACCGAGGCCTCGCTGCACGAGGCAGCGCTCGCCCATCTCGCCCGCTATGCCACGACGCAAGCCGGGCTCGAGCGTGTGCTCGTCAACCGGGTGCGGCGCTGGGCGAGCCGGGCTGGCCTCGGGGAGGACGAGGCGGCCGAGGCGATCGCGCAGGGGCGAGCGGCGGCGGCCCGCGTGGTGGCCCGCCTCGCCGCGGCCGGGGCGGTCTCCGACCTTGCCTTTGCTGCAACACGGGCGAGACGCCTCGCGCGCGGCGGCCACTCCCGGGCGGTGATCGCCGCGAAGCTCGCCGCCAAGGGCGCGGGTGAGGAGGTTGAGGCGGCGCTTGCCGAGGCCCTGCCCGACCGGGAGGCGGAGCTCGCCGCGGCCTGCATCGCCGCGAGGCGTCGCAGGATCGGCCCCTTCGCCGCGGAGGCGCCGCACGATCCTGCCTCAGCCGCGGAGGCGCGTCGCCGTGCCCTTGCCGCGCTCGCCCGTGCAGGGTTTCCCCGCTCGGTCGCCGAGGCGGTGCTCGCGATGGACGCGGCCGAGGCGGAGGCCCGAATCGCCGCGTTCCGGCGCTGACGCGCCCGGATGGCCGTCATCGCCACAGGCGAGGGGTTCCGGCGCGGGGTCCGCTCCGCCCTGCCGCTGACGCTCGGGCTCCTCCCTTTCGGCCTCGTGGTCGGCGTGCTCGCGCAAGGCAAAGGCCTGACGCTCCTCGAGGCGGTTCTGATGAGCGGGCTCGTGTTCGCCGGCACGGCGCAGATCCTCGCTCTCGAGAGCTGGCAGGACGCCGCGCCCGTGCTTTCGGCCGTGGTTGCGGCGCTTGCCGTCAATCTCCGCTTCGCCCTGATGGGGCCGTCGCTCGCGCCGTGGCTCGATGCGCTCTCGGGCTGGCGGCGCTGGCTCTCCGTCGGCACGATCGTCGATCACGCCTGGGCTCTGTCGCTCGCCGAGATGCGGGCGGGGCGGCAGGACGCGCTGTTCTATCTGGGCGCCGCGCTCGCGTTGTGGGCGGCGTGGCTCGTCACCACGGCGGCGGGGCACGTGATGGGGACGGTGGTGGCGCTGCCGCCGGGGCATCCCCTGTTCTTCGCCGCGCCTGCGTGCCTGATCGCTCTGCTCGTGCCGCTGTGGCGTGGTGTGGGGCCGGACATTCTTCCCTGGTCGGTCGCGGCGGCCGTGGCGCTCGGCGTCACCCCGATCCTGCCGACCCCTGCGCTTGCGGTGGTGATCGGTGCGGTGGCGGGGGCGGCCGCCGGCGCCTGGCGTGACACGCGGGCGAGGGGGGCGAGGCGATGAGCGGGGTCGACATGCTGACACTCGGGGCGATCCTGGGCATGGCAGCGGTGAGCTTCGCGGTTCGTGCCTCGGGCTATCTCGTGCTCCGGCGGGTTCAGCCAGGGCCGTTCCTGCGCGCCTTTCTCTCGCACTTGCCCGGGGCGATCTTTGTCGCCTTCGCCGCGCCGGCGGTGGCGCGGGAGGGGCTTGCCGGCCTCGTCGGCGCGGCGGTGACGCTTCTTGTGATGGCGCGCACGCGCTCAGCGACGTGGGCGCTGCTTGCGGGTGTCGCGTCGTTCTGGGCGGTGCGGGCGTCGGGGGGCTGAGGCGGGCGAGAGCCCCGCGTCCGCGAGCCTCTGCCCCTCGGCGTTCCCCCCGCTGCGGCCGGGCACGCCGGCTCAGATCGGCCGTGCGGCGCTCTCCCCGCCCCGGATCAGCGCCCGCCGAAGACGCGCGCTGATCAGGTCGATGGCATAGACCGCGACATCGAGCGCGGCGACGATCGGCTCCACGCACTGGCACTCGAGCCATGACCCCGCCATCGCGGAGGGGCTAGTCCAGGCGAAATGGATCTGTTTCGCGA